>Ga0209633_10005855_pt1 | contig 10665 bp, 9 predicted proteins | sample Cruoilmetagenom1_FD_187290 | JGI IMG/M metagenome (GOLD analysis project Ga0209633, IMG submission 187290) | Oil polluted marine microbial communities from Coal Oil Point, Santa Barbara, California, USA - Sample 1 (SPAdes) (version 2) | ecosystem: Environmental > Aquatic > Marine > Oil seeps ... | reverse complement strand
TCACCATGCCATCTTTTGGGTAAAAATATCTTTTCATAAAGAGTGATTGCGTATGAGTCTGTCATTGAGGCAATGAAATCGCATACAGCCCGCTCTACAGTTTCGCCTTCTCTGGGTTCTCTAGGGTATATGATTTTAAATTCATCCTGATTCTTACAGAAATACTCATAAAGCTCTTTTATTACTTTTTTTGCTTTATCAAAGTTGATTTTAATTTTTTCGTTCATGTAAACCGTGTTAAAGAGATAGCTTCTTAATTCAAGCATTGCCTGTTCAATTTCGGGGCTAGCAATCACTCTATTATCCTCAAGCTTCTTTGTCTCAAAAATTATATCTGTAACCATTTTATTTATGCGTTCAGAATTAGTTCTTCCAAGTCTTTTCGTACAGTCTCTTGGAACGTCATCAATTGTTATAATCCCCGATCTGATTGCGTCATCTAAATCATGATTGGCGTAAGCTACTAAATCTGAGATTCTTACAACCTGACCTTCCATTGTCTCAGGTCTGTATTTCGGATTATCAATTGCTCCCATGCCTTTTGAATGCTTAGAAATCCCGTCCCTGACTTCATAGGTAAGGTTAAGACCCTCACCACCTTTCTCAAGAATATCTACTACTCTGAGGCTATGTATTACGTGTTTAAAACCTTCAGGGAATATCTCATTTAACATTGCTTCACCGGCGTGTCCAAATGGCGTATGCCCTAGATCATGACCTAGGGCTATCGCTTCGGTCAGGTCCTCGTTTAATCTGAGCGCTTTAGAAATTGTCCTGGCAATCTGCGCTACTTCAATCACGTGCGTGAGCCTCGTTCGATAATGATCATCAGTAGGCGCTAGAAACACTTGTGTTTTATGTTTCATTCTTCTAAAAGATTTTGAATGTATAACTCTGTCTCTGTCTCTCTGAAAGTCCGTACGAATGCTGCACTTCTCCTCAGGCTTCATTCTCCCTTTTGTCTCTGCACTTAGTGAGGCATATGGAGACAGTGTCTCTTTTTCGATTTCTTCAAGCTGCTCTCTTATGGTCAAGATTGAGCTCCATTTAGTTTATATAAAATTATAGTCTGACTGATATTCCGTTATTGCTCATAAATTCCTTGGCTTGGGTAATAGTATATTCTCCGTAGTGAAAAATGGAGGCAACCAATACTGCATCTGCTTCCCCAAGTTTTATGCCCTCTGATAGGTGCTCTAAGTTTCCTGCTCCACCTGATGCTATAATAGGAATTTTCAAGTTGCGTGAGATAGTTTTTGTCAGCGCTAAATCATAGCCTGATTTAGTTCCGTCTTTATCCATACTTGTAAGAAGAATTTCTCCAGCTCCGTAGTCTTCCATTTTCTTGGCCCACTCTACAGCGTCAATTCCAGTATTGTTCCTGCCGCCATGAGTGAAAACTTCCCATTTGTTCTTACCTGTACTCCTGGCATCAATAGCAACTACAATACATTGAGTTCCAAACTTATCAGCAGCCTCTCTTACAAAGTCAGGATCTTTCACAGCTGCTGTGTTTATTGAAACCTTATCGGCTCCCGCTAGCAGCATCTGTCTTACATCATCAAGTGTCCTCACTCCGCCTCCAACTGTAAGAGGAACGAATACCTGTCCTGCAGTGCGCTCGACTACATCAATCATAGTTTTTCTTTCTTCGTTGGATGCGGTAATGTCCAAGAAACAGACCTCATCTGCCCCTTCCTCGCTATATTTCTTAGCAATTTCTACAGGGTCTCCAGCGTCACGTAAATTAACGAAATTAACACCTTTTACTACTCTTCCGTCTTTTACGTCCAGACATGGGATTATTCTTTTAGATAACATACTATGAGTACCTTTGAATTGCTTCTTTTAGGTTGATACTGCCAGTATAAATTGATTTACCAAGTATAGCACCGTATAGGCCCAGATGCTCGATTGAAGCCAGCTTCTCAAGATCTTCAATTGTAGCAATTCCACCCGAAGCAATAACCGAAATAGGAGAGCTTTCAATAAACTCTTTTGCGCCCTCGATGTTGATGCCTTCCATTGTTCCGTCTCTATCGACGTTAGTATTTAAAATTACAGAAACACCAGCTTCATTCATGTTTTGCATAACCTGCTCTGTGCTCTGATCAATTACCTCTGTCCAACCTTTCACCGCAATTTTTCCGTCTTTTGTATCGATTCCGACTGCAATCTCTTCAGGGTATTCGCTGCAAGCATTTTTTAGAAATTCCTGATCGCTAAATGCGGCGGTTCCCAGAATTACTCTTTTAACACCCATAGCAATATATTCTCTCACGGTGTCTATATTTCTTATACCGCCCCCAACCTGAACAGGGCAGGATACTGCTTCAACAATAGATTTTATGACATTATAGTTCTTAGGTTTGCCTTGAAAGGCGCCGTCTAAATCCACCACATGAATCCACTTTGCCCCTGCGTCTTCCCACTCTTTGGCTATTTCAGAGGGATGATCGGAAAAGACTGTTACTTTCTCCTCCTCACCTTTAAAAAGCCTTACGCATTTTCCGTCCTTAATATCGATTGCAGGAATAATTATCATCTATTCTCCAGTAAAAAAGTGCTAAACTTTCGCGCGATTTTTCTTGCACCTTCTTTTGCAAGCTCATCTGCTGTTATCCATTTCCCTTTTCTTTTTACAAACTTCTTAATTTCAAATAGGTTATCAAATAAGGGCTGCTGAGTTTCTGTAAAGGATGATTCCCAAATTGTCCGTCCGTCCTTAGTGCTCAATACTTCAACGCTGAACGTCACTGTCGAGGGCGAGTCTGTCGCCCATTGTGATCCACCTCTATCTGAGTATTCTGATATAACACCAACCATTACAGTATCAGCACCCAACACCCGACCAACATCAATGGCTATATCTTTATAATATATTTTGGGTTTTCCCGATCTCAATTTGCTGTACTCAATATCTGACTTCTTGAATGGTAGTATCTCAACATCCGGCATACCGCTGGTTTCAGAAATAAGGGCATCGTAAAGAGAAATTGTTAGAAACCTCTCAATCTGATTAAGTGAATCATCGGATTGTTCAGAAGATAATGAGTTTTTAGAATTAAATGGTATTAACGCCATCTTTCCTACAGCATCTTTTGCTGGGGCTTGCGCAATTTCGACACTATTATTCTCAAAGGCTTGCGTAATTTGTGTTGAAATATCTACAAGAACCAAAGAAAGAGTCAAAATAGTGATTAATCGGTATAGACTTAAAATTTTCATTTGCCTATAAATATACTGGAATATCGGATTAGAGAAAGCAGCAATTTGCTGTGATTTGAAAAATACATTGTATTGTTGATAATACATCCCATGAACTACTGGCTCGTTAAATCGGAACCTAACACTTATTCCTGGTACGATCTGGTAAAGGACGGCTCGACTTATTGGGACGGCGTTAGGAACTATCAGGCAAGAAACAATCTCAAGTTAATGAGAAAAGGGGATTTGGTTCTCTATTATCACAGCAACATAGGCAAGGAAGTGGTGGGAGTTGCCAAGGTTATTAAGGAGCACTATCAAGATCCTACAACCGATGACGACAGATGGGTAGTGGTAGATATAGAACCAGTGGGTAAATTAAATACCCCTGTTACTTTAGCCGACATTAAGGGCGCCAAGAGTCTAGGAAAAGTACCTCTTGTAACCCATAGCAGACTATCTGTAATGCCGGTTTTAAAGAAAGATTTTGATACCATTGTCAAAATGGGTAAATAATCCGTTTCTTAGCTCAGCTTGGTTTGTAATTTAATTCAAGCCTTCGGCATGAACTACTATTGAGCCGGACAAAAAACTTCTGCCGGTTTAAGAGGCTGCTCGGAATCTAAGTCTAAGACTGTGATGCCCAATTTAATCAACACTTTTACATATTGTTCAAGTTTGCACTGACATGCTTCAAACTCCCCTTGTGTTAAGGTTAACACTTCTATGTTTGTCTCCCTGCATACGCTTGGAAGAGTACTGGCCATGTCAATTGTGCATGATCGAAATCCTGTTCCGGAAGTATCTAGCATGCTTATGATTTCGGGGTCTGGAAAACTAAAAGTCTGGGCTATCATACAATTAGTAATGACGGCCTCGTAGAAGGGGGTTTTGAATTCAGTCGTTTCTTCGGGCCAGCATTGGGTATTGGCCGGAACTTCTGAGAAAATACAAGGGCATTCTTCTTCAAAGCCTCCACAAGGGTTGCCTCCTCCATTGTTGCATCCAGACACAAGTCCAAAGGAAATTACAAAAAGGAATGAAATCAAGCCAAAAACTCTAATCCAACTTTTTTTAAACATTGCCAATCCCCCCCCATTGAAAGTATATAAATACTTTAGTTTTAAATGCTGACTCTAAACTCTACCGGAATATCGCACAAAAGCATTTATTTATATTATGCCTGACTTAGTTCGTTCTAATCACAGTGCAGGTAATAAATATTTTTACAATATGCACATTCCTATAGATCCTAGTTGACAGATCCCTCCGTCAATCCAGGTTGCCCCTTCCAGATTAGCCTCGGTCAGATTCGCGTTAGTTAGATCCGCCCCGGTCAAATCCGCATTAAGCAGCAATGCCTGAGACAAATTTGCTAAAAATAAATTAGCGTTGGTCAGATTTGCCCTAGTTAGTAAAGCCCTTGTTAAATTAGCATTGACAAATCTCGCGGTTGTCAAATTCGCTCCAGTTAAATTAGCATCAGGAAGTTTTGCCGCGCTCAAATCAGCTCTCGTAAGATTTGCGAAGGTCAGGTTTGCCTCGGTTAAGTTTGTTGTAAGCAGACTCGCACGACTTAGATTTGCTTCTGTTAAATCTGCCCCCGCCATGTCCGCATTCCCCAGCTTGGCTCCTGCTAAATTCGCATTAATCAGTTTCGCTCCGGTTAGGAACGAGGAAAAAAGATTTGCTTCTTCAAGATTCGTCCCTGTTAAGTCCGCTCCCGCGAGATTTGCCCTGAAGAGTCTGCAGCCACTACAGTTACCTGTCGTTAATAATGTCTCAATATCCGAGCCTGGTAACTGTGCTCTGGCTTCCTTAATGATTCCAATTTTGTTGAGCGCCTCTGAGATTACGCTGTTTGCTGCATTAAATATTCCGTTGTTTGTCTCTGTGTTTCTTGCTTCCAGTTCATTGTCGTCTTCGGCTACTATAAATATGGCTAAAGAATCCTCGGACCTTCCGTCGTGATGTATCCGCATCTCATAGTCGCCTTGCTCGATCAATGCCGTTGCACACTCTCCGTTTGCTACCACCATAAGCACCTCTGCCCCTTCGCTGTCCATCAGGGTCATAAAATGCTCTGCACTCAGATCTTCGTCTTCCCAGCAGAATGTGTTACTTAGTGTCTCGGTATATGTATATGGAATTACGTCAATGCCCGTTTCTCCCGTGTCCATCTCGGGCTTCTCAGTGTTAGGTGGCTCGAGGAAATCGACCACTATCCCCTCATCAGGTTCTGCACTTAAAGATGTGTCTTCTGAGAAATCATTCTCCGTAAGCACTGGTGCATTATCCTGATTTCCGCCGTTGTTGCATCCAGCTACAAGCCCAAACGAAATGACAAAAACGAATGAAATTAAGCCAAAAGCTCTAATCCAATTTTTTTTAAACATGACTAATCCCCCATATCGGAAAATTATTATAAAAACTTTAGTTTTGAATGCTGTTTCTAAATTCTGCCGGAATATCGCAATAAAGCATTACAGCATTTATTTATAATATGCAGCGACTTAGTTCGTACTAATCAAAATTACACCTTCCTATAGATCCTTCTTGACAGAATGTCTCCTTATCCCAGTGTGCTCCAGACAGATCCGCCCCACTCAGATTCGCCTTTCTCAGATCCGCCCTTCTCAGATCCGCCTCTCTCAGATTTGCCCCACTCAGATCCGCCCCTCTCAGATTTGCCTTTCTCAGATCTGCCTTTCTCAGATTTGCCCCACTCAGAACCGCCCCACTCAGAGTCGCATCACTCAGAGTCGCCCCACTCAGAACCGCCCCTGACAGATCCGCCCCACTCAGATTTGCCCTTCTCAGATCCGCCCTGACCAGATTCGCCTCTATCAGTATCACCCCAGTCAGATCCAGCTTTTTCAGAATCGCCTCACTCAGATTCGCCTTTTTCAGATTCGCCTTTTTCAGAATCGCCCCAGTCAGATTCGCCCCTGTCAGATCCGCTCCAGTCAGAACCGCCCCAGTCAGATCCGCCCCAGTCAGATTCGCCCCTGTCAGATCCGCCTCTGTCAGATCCGCCTCAAACAGAAGCGTATCAGACAGATTTGCCCCTGTCAGATCCAGCTTTTTCATAATCGCTCCTCTCAGATCCGCCCTTGACAGATCAGCATCAGGCAGACCCGCTTCAATCAGAACCGCGAAACTCATATCCGCCCCACTCAGAACCGCGAAACTCAGATCCGCATTATTCAGTATCGCATCTATCAGTATCGCATCTATCAGTGTCGCATCTATCAGTGTCGCATCTATCAGTATCGCCTCTCTCAGTTGCGCCCCAGTTAGATTCGCCCCTGTCAGATTTGCCCCATTCAGGCCCGCCCCTGACAGAAACGCCTCTCTCAGATTCGCCCCACTCATATCCGCACATTCCAGAAACGCCCCAGTCAGATTCGCCCCATGCAGATCGCAGCCCGGGCACCTGTCTGTCTCTAACAGTGTCTTTACGTTCTCTTCAACTGATTGCGCCCTGGCTTCCTCAATAATTCCAACACTGCTCAGTGTCTGAGAGGCTATACTCTTTACAGTTTTCAGTACGCCCTGATCAGTCTCAATGCCTTTCGCTCCAACTGCGTCCGTATCCTCTGTCACTTGTACAAATACACCCAGAGTATCTTCGGTCCTTCCGTCGTGGTGTATCCGCATCTCATAGTCCCCTTCCTCGATTACTTCTGTTACACACTCTCCGTTTGCTTCCACACTCAGTACCTCTACCCCGTTACTGTCTACCAGGGTCATAAAATGCTCTGCCCCCTGATCTTCGTCTTCCCAGCAGAATGTGTTTCCGAGAGCTCTTGTATATTTATACGGAATTATGTCAATGCCCGCTTCTCCCGTGTCCAGCTCGGGTTTCTCTGTGCCCGGGGGTTCGAGAAAAGTCACTGCTATACCCCTATCAGCTTTTGCACTTAAGGATGGGGCCCCAGAGAAATCATTCTCCGTAAGAGCTTGTGTACCATTCTGACCCCCGTTGTTGTTACATCCTCCGATTGCGCCCAATAATACAAAGCCTAATATTAGTACAAAACCAAAACTCTTAATCAAATAATCTTGTTTCTTTATCAATTTGCTCATAGCTAATCCCTCCAGCTTCTTAATATGGATTTCCTAAGTGCCCAACTAATCCCTAATAATATTATATATAAGATTTTCAATATGTGTTTTAAGTTGTGATAATATCTCTTACTTTTTTGCTATGGTTTTACCCTTGTGCCAATGCTTTTCGATCTCCTCCAGGCTTAGCCCCTTTGTCTCCGGCATATAGAAATAAACGTAGAAGAATGACACTACGCATAACACAGCATAGAGCCAGAAAGTGTCCGGTTTTCCCAATAGATCAATTAAACTAAGAAAGGTTAACGTAACAATCAGGTAAGTACCCCATATAACCGCGGTTACCACGCTCATAGCAATCCCCCTTATACTAAGGGGATATATCTCTGAGATCACAAGCTGAACAACGGTTCCGGGTCCTATAGTCCAGGCGGCGACAAAACAGATGAGACTTGCCACAGTAAGATAGCCCAAGAACCCTCCAGCGGTTTTTTGAAGATAGAAAGTTATTCCAAGAACAATCAGTCCGACGCACATTCCCGCCAGTCCCAAAAGCATCAGCGGCCTCCTCCCCAGTCTGTCCATAAGATTCATTGCCACAATAGACATAACAACGAACACGATTCCAAGGCCCACGGTCTCAAGTATAGCAGTCGACGCCGAATGGAAACCGGCAAGCTCAAAGATAGTAGGGGCGTAAAAAGTAGCCAGAGAAAGACCGGTAAGCTGCCTTATCATAGCAAGGCCCAAACCGAGCACCAGCGCCGGCCTTAGCACAGGACCTATCAATTCGTACCAGTCGGGCTTCGTCTGCTTTAGAATATCCTTAATGCCGGACAACTCCTTATCGACCTCAGTTGTTCCTCTAATGCGTGCAAGTATATCTCTGGCCTTATCATCAAAGCCGTGTTTGATGAGCCACCTCGGGCTTTCCGGCAGGAAGAACATCCCTACAAGCAACAAGAATGCGGGTACAAGACCCACGGCGAACATAAGACGCCATTCACTATGAGCTGAAAAGAAATAATCCACTAGGTAAGAAATCAGCACACCGCTTAGAATGGCAAAGACAAAAATCGATACCAGCTTGCCGCGGTTAGTTGGAGAGGATATCTCAGAGATGTAAAGCGGGACTGCGAAAGAAAGCACACCGAAAGCTGCGCCGACCACTATTCTGGCAATAACCAGCGATAAAACACCGTTAGCCAATACCGTGGCCAGGACTCCGAGAAATGAAATTACGGCGCATATAATCAGGATCTTACGGCGCCCGAGTCTATCCGTGAGTCTGCCTCCGAGCGCAGCTCCTATCATTGCGCCAAAGAGAACAGAGCTCAGTACCAGTTCTTGGGAGAATGGGGAGAGGCTAAATTCCTTTTTAATAAACAAAATAGCCCCGGCTATACCGGCTAGGTCGTAGCCATATATCAGCCCGCCTAGAGAGGAAATGGATACAGCCATGTATAAAAAAAGGCTAGTACCGCGTTTTGGAATATCTTTGCCTCCAAGCTCAGACATCGTCTCAGCTTAACCCTTTTATTGTTGGAAAACAAATATGTCGGAAAACAAATATAATGTGTACTGTTCCGTTTTTGTTTACAAAGAATTAAGTTAGAATTATTAATATTAGAACTAAACATCAAAAGGTGGAAGTATGAAAAAATTATCTTTAGGATTCGTTTCTATCATTTTTCTGCTATTAGGCGCTCAGCTACTTGTGAGCTGTGACTCTATGGAAAATAATAACGATGACCAAGTGTTTGAGAACAAATGCCTGAATAATGAGACAGCAGAGCTATGTAATCATAAATACGCACTCTGTATCGCTGCCAGCTGTGACCCAGGTACCATGACCGATACCAAAATAGAGTGCGGTCACTGTGATAAAACAGACGGCAGCTGCGGTTATTGTTATGTATTTGAAGGTAAATCATGCTCCTACAATGAGCCTTGCAGCGAAGTCCAGCCGAGTGGAAACATCGTATATTCAACCTACTCAGAGGTATTGAGCACCAGGTTTGGTTTTGATGCTATGAAATGTGAGGGTGGTGCAACATTTCACGCTGGTTGTATGGATGCGCCCTGCACTCTTACAGGAGATAGGGTTTCTCTCACCGACATAGATGGTGTCATACATGAAGTCCCGACTGCGATATGCACTTGCAATGTAAGAGCCGGAGAGGTAGGAGGCACGCTCGGAGGGCAATGTAGTACGTCAAATTGTTCTGCAATTTGGTCTACTGCTGATGATCATGCGAAGGGCGTTTTAGAAACGGTGTCACAGTGCACAGAGCCCAATTAATAAATGCTGGGATTGATTAATATAGAGGAAAAGAGGCCAGTTATCATTTGGCAGGGGGTCCGGTACAAATGTCTACCGAAGGACACCCTACACACTGGCCAATTGATTCTGCAGCACACACACACTGGTTACACCACGTTGCCCCACTAAGATTCGCTTCAACCAGATTCGCTCCAGTCAGAAACGCAAAAAGCAGATTAGCCTGTTTTAGATTCGCTCCACCCAGATTTGCCCCAGTCAGATTCGTTGTTTCCATAACTGCCATAAACAGGTTTGCTCCATCCAGATTTACCCCAGTCATGTTTGAATTTGTCAGATTAGAATTACTCAGATTTGCACCAAATAGATTCGCCTGACTCAGGTTTGCAAAAGCCACATTTGCTCCACTCAAGTTCGTCCCAGTCAGATTCGCCTTGGATAGTTCAGCCTGCTCCAAATCACAATTAACACAAGAATTAGTTTTTAGCAGCGTCTGTACGTTTTGTGCAAGAGTTTGTGCTCTAGCTTCCGTGCTAATTCCAATATTATGAAGTGTCTCTTCAAATATTCTCTTTACTGTTTTTATTATTCCCTGCTTGGAATCACTATTTCTGGCTAGCTGTTCTTCAAGTATGGGTTGTATGAATATTGCAAGCGTGTCCTCGGACATCCCGTCGTGATGAAGACGCATCTCATAGTTCCCTCTCTCTATTACTTGTGTTACACAGTCCCTGTTGACTTCTAACATTAATACTTCTTCTTCACCGCTGTCCACTAAAGTCATAAAATGAGCTGCGCTTAGGTCATCATCTTCCCAGCAAAATGTGTTTTCGGTTGTTTTGTTGTACCGGTAAGGGATTACATCTATCCCCACTTCTCCCGTATCACTTTCAGGCTTCTCGCCACCCGGAGGCTCAAGGAAATTAATGACTACACCCCCATCAGCTTTTGCAGATATTGAAGAATCCTCTGAGAAATCATTCTCTGTTAGCGCTTGTGTGTTGTTATTGTCTCCGCCGTTGTTACTGCATCCCCCGATTGCACCTAGAGATATAAACCCAAATAGTAATACAAAACCTAAACACTTCATTAAATAATCTTGTGACTTT
>Ga0209633_10005853_pt1 | contig 10668 bp, 13 predicted proteins | sample Cruoilmetagenom1_FD_187290 | JGI IMG/M metagenome (GOLD analysis project Ga0209633, IMG submission 187290) | Oil polluted marine microbial communities from Coal Oil Point, Santa Barbara, California, USA - Sample 1 (SPAdes) (version 2) | ecosystem: Environmental > Aquatic > Marine > Oil seeps ... | reverse complement strand
AAAATCCCAGTTTCATGATGTTAGGATTCTCAAAGTCCTCGTCGTCAATATTCTCTTTTATATAGGCGTATAAATCGCCCAATGCATCATAATAGACATTCCTAAGAATATAAATGATATTCTTTGCCTCATCTAAAGGTGATGGCTTTTGACTATTGATCAATGAAGTGAGCCCGAGTTGTTGTAGGGTAATATCTATTTCATCTATCTTATTGTCTAATATAAGGGACCTTAAATCGTTCATTATATCAAGTACCGCAGGTGTATAGAATTGGGTAGGGTGTGCAGTCAATACAATCCTAGCACTAAAAGTTGATAACTTTTCAGCTACTTTATCCCAACTTTTGGTTTTGTTTACCAATTGAAAATAATCCTTTATAGATAGTGTTTCACTATGTTCCTGAAGTTTTGGGAATGCCGCATCTTCAACACTATCGTACAAAACCACTTGCCTTTCCACGTATTGAATAATGCGAAACATAAAATCTATCCGATCCTTTTCAGATTCAATGTTCACATAGTTTTGGAAGAAAGATTCCAAAATATCCTGAGGGTTCAAGCCAGCCTTTAGGCCTTTTGATGATTGATGCAACAAAAGTGGGACCACCATGCCAACATTTTCAATATTCCTATACGGCAAATTAAGAAACAAGCTATTGTAAACATTGAACTTATTCTGGACCGATTTTTTAAATTCCTCTAATCTTTCTGTTTTATGCATAAACTTCGACAAATGTATACTCCAATTATGGCGCATACCAATTTACTTAACCAATTGAGCTGGCAAATATCGTTATATTCAACGAACCCCTAATTGTAAATTATAGCAATTAACAAAATACGGTACAGTCCGTACAAAAACAACAGAAAATGAACTTAAAAATAGGGAGCGTATTGCATTACCCTAAAATCCAATGTATTTAACATTGGGTTTTTCAACTTCATTTCTTTATAAGTGCTAAGACTCCCAATCGCCCTATTAGCTGCTCCTGAAGGAGCTGTTAACGAAACTGTTTTAATGGTTCTATTCCGATTTTTTTCAGAAGGAAGCATGAATTCATGAATTCTTGGCACCTGTTCATGAACTATTTCCAATTTAATTTGATTTTGTTTTAGCAGCTGACGAAAAAAATATTCAGGGCCATTTTTACTATTTCCCCCGGTGAACAATAAAGTATCAACATTTGGGTACTTACGCAAATAGAAAATCAGGTTTCTAAGCTTTATGTTCTGCATGCCTAGGTCAGATGCATCAATCTTAGAACGTTCGGCACTTTCAACTATATCACATATGCCGATCTTACGATCAATTAAAAACTGTTTTCGTTGTTCTACCGCTGCCCTGGTAGTTTCAAACTTCAATTTCAATTCAAAAATTCGGTCAAGTATTGGCCATAATTGACCATCCCTACTTCCATAACAAAAATTGACATCCCCCATTTTTAACTCCCCAGTGCTAAATCTCGGGGGTGGCAACGTACCTACAATAAGCTTAGTTGCTTCCTCAAAGAGAAAAGGTTCGTATGGATGCTTATGAAAAAACAAATTCAAGATATTGAATATGACAAATTGACTTTTAAAAGCCAAATATACCGCTTTACAAAATCTAAAACATTGTTAGACAATTACCAACTAATTGAGTAATTTTAAGAAAATCAAATAAGTAAATTATGGGTAAAGGTGACATCAAAACCAGAAGGGGTAAAATTGCAAACAAATCTTACGGTGCCAGAAGACCAAAAAAAGCGGCCAAAGTTGAGGTTAAACCGAAGAAAAAGGTCGCGAAAAAGGTTGCCAAAAAAGCCAAATAAGTTAGTCGATCACAAAATTCAAGGTCACATTACCCTCAGCATCCAAACCTATCTCATAGGTATAAAATCCTAATGGCAATGGGGTTTCGCCAACAAAATCAATAGGTTGCAATACGTAAGATTCATCCGCAGAGATTATATTGATAAAAGCGTACCTATAAGCACTTTCATAAATTAAATATTCAGAATAGTTACCTGCGGCAATATTGGTATGAACCATTTCATCGCCACCTACTTGAATGGTGTCATAGGTTATTGAACTAGTATTCTTCACTCGAATCTGAACACCGTTTAATTCATCATTCTGATCGTTACAACCGGTGCTGACAAGTAAGACACTAATGGCCAAAATCAAAAATCGCTTCATATCACATAGTTTTAATTGGATGTGGTATGAATAGAACGAAATCCTTAAAGAAATATTCTATCGAATAAAAACTGGCTGATTCGCTTTTAGTGTATGTTCTTTGCTATAGATGTAATCATCCAAGTTAAACCCTTGAACATCTTCCAAGGTTTTGGCATTGGAGTCCAAAATATATCTCACCATAGAACCTCGGGCCTTTTTAGCGAAAAAGCTGATTACTTTTAGCTTATCGTTCTTCCAATCCTTGAATATGGGTGTGATAACAGGAACCTTAAGTTTCTTTTCATCAATGGCGCCAAAATATTCATTACTTGCCAAATTAATAAACAATTCACCTTCCTTTAATTCTGAATTAAGGTGCTCTGTCAATTGTTTTTTCCAAAACTCATATAAGTTTTTCTTACGGCCCATTCTTAATTGAGTCCCCATTTCAAGACGATAGGGTTGAATTAAATCCAACGGTTTTAAAATACCATAAAGCCCAGATAATATCCGTAAAGTTTCTTGAAGTTTATCCAATTTATTTTCTGGAATAGTATAAGCATCCAATCCTTGATAAACATCCCCATTAAAGGCATACATAGCTGGCCTGGCGTTAGAAGAATCAAATGGAGTCGAAAATTGCTGATTGCGTTCCCAATTAAGTTCAGCCAAATTATTGGAAATGCCCATTAATTTGGACAATACTCTTGGCCTCTTTTTCACCAATACCTTGTTCAACTTTTCAGCTTGTTCCAAAAACCGAGGTTGCGAATTTTTCTTAGTTGGCAAAACACTTTCAAAATCAAGCGATTTTGCCGGAGAAATAACAATCTTCATATCAACTTATTTTGAGCATAAAAATAATAAGGTTTATTGGACAAACCTATCACCAAATGAAAGTAGTTTTTGATAGAAGTATAGCTATAATTTATGCTTACTTACTATGTCTTGCATAGTCTTGCCATTTCGCGATACAATTGGCCATATCCTCCGGGATTTCAGAGTTAAAACGCATATTCTTACCTGTAACAGGGTGAATGAATCCCAGTGTTCTAGCATGTAGGGCTTGCCGAGGAAGAATTTTAAAGGCGTTATCTACAAATTGCTTGTACTTCGTAAAGGTTGTTCCTTTCAACACTTTATCCCCGCCATAACGCTCATCATTAAATAAAGTATGTCCAATATATTTCATATGAACACGAATCTGATGTGTGCGTCCGGTCTCTAGTTTGCATGATAGTAAAGTTACATAGCCTAAGCGCTCCAAGACTTTATAATGGGTAATTGCTTCCTTACCCACATCACCCTCAGGAAAAACCTGCATTTGCAATCGGTTTTTAGGGTTTCTGGCAATATTACCTTCAATGGTACCACTATCATCTTCGACATTCCCCCAGACCAAAGCTATGTACTCCCTTTCCGAAGATTTGTCAAAAAACTGTTTTGCCAAATGTGTCATTGCTGCTTCCGTCTTGGCAATTACCAAAAGTCCTGATGTATCCTTATCTATACGATGGACCAGACCCGGACGGTCATTGTTATTTGTGGGCAAATCCTTAATATGAAATAAAAGTGCATTGATCAAAGTTCCAGAGTAATTCCCATGACCAGGATGTACTACCATCCCTGCTGGTTTATTAATCACAAGAAGTGCGTCATCTTCGAATACAATATCCAATGGAATATCTTCAGGAGTTAGCAAAAGTTCATGAGGAGGATGTTCAAAAAGTACTTTTACCTCATCACCAGCTTTAACTTTATAATTTTGCTTTACTACTTTTTCATTGACCCATATATGACCATCTTTTGCAGCTTGTTGGATTTTGTTTCTAGTTGCATTTTCAATAAAATTCATTAAAAACTTGTCAACCCGAAGTGGTTCTTGACCTTTGGAAGCAAGAAATTTATGGTGTTCAAAAAGTTCATCTTTACTGGGTTCTGGCTTCTCTATTGGTCCCATATTCTAATTGGAATCTGCCTTTATCTGAGCTCGATCCGGTATAGTACCATTACCACAAACCAGTTCTATTTTAGAAGTTTTAGGTAGTTTGTCTCCAGGTTTAACATACTTTCCCTTAAACTTGATTTGGTATACCATATCCTTACCCAATTCATCTATGTAACTAACACGCTGAATGTCTAAGCCAACCGCTTTTAGCATGGAAGATGCATTGCGTTGTGTAACCTGAATTATATTGGGAACAGTAACTTTTTTGTACCCCGAGGGATTAACGGTAAAATATACTTTTCTATCTTCCTTCACCTTACTACCGGCCTTGGGATCTTGTTCTATAATTGAAAATCTTGGATAATCAGGATTGTAATTTGCAGAATCCAAAACCTCATATCGCAAGCCAGCATCCTCAATTCCTTTTCTCATGTCCATTACAGTCATTTTCGCAAAATCAGGGACCTCAACAAATTCTCCGTGATTAGTAGAACTATTCAACCATCGTAAAGTTAAAAGCACGATTACAACAGTAACTACAAGAGCCAAGCCCAATTGTATTAAAAAAGATCTACTTCTTAAAAAGTTAAAAAAATTCCTCATTTCCCATAATTGACGGCACAAATATAGGAAATGAGCCAAAACTATAGGTTGCGAGCTTCCCAAAAGTTGGTTAAAGAAAACGCAATTCATGGACCACCGAACTAATTGATTAAAAAAAATCAAAGTTAACAGATGAAACCGATTGCTTTTTTCTTTACTTTGAACTACAAAATTCCTATAAAATATCAATTTAGAAGATTTGAATATAAAGAAAAAAGTGGCCATCATAATGGGCGGATACTCAAGTGAGTATAAGATATCACTCAAAAGTGGCAACGTAGTTCATGAGTATTTGAACAAAGACAAATTTGAGAGTTATAGAATTCATATTTTAAAGGATAAATGGGTCTATATTGATGATAATGAAAATGAGCATACCGTAAACAGGCATGACTTTTCGGTAAATATTGAAGGACAAACCATTGTCTTTGATTGCGTATTCAATGCCATACATGGTACGCCAGGTGAAGATGGTTTATTGCAGGCCTATTTCGAATTATTGGATATTCCTCAGACCTCCTGTAACTATTATCAAGCTGCATTGACCTTCAATAAGCGGGATTTATTGAGTGTATTGAAACCCTACGGGATTAAATCAGCCCCGTCTTTTTATTTGAATTTTGGGGATGAAATAAATGAAGACGACATTGTTGAAAAAGTAGGATTACCCTGTTTTGTGAAAGCCAACAAGGCGGGAAGCAGTTTTGGAATATCGAAAGTATACAAAAAAGAGGGGTTAAAACCCGCTATAGAAGTTGCGTACAAAGAAGATGATGAAATCATCATAGAAGGGTTTCTAGAAGGAACCGAGGTATCTGTTGGGGTCATTAAATACAGGGGGGAAACCAAAGTTTTACCCATTACCGAAATTGTTACCGAAAACGACTTTTTTGATTATGAGGCTAAGTACGAGGGCAAGTCCAAGGAGATTACGCCTGCGAGAATAACTGCTGAGCAAGAAAAAAAGGTGGGCGATATTGCAAAACGTGCTTACGATATTCTAAAAATGAAGGGCTTTTCCCGCAGTGAGTTCATTTTTGTTAAGAATGAACCTTTTATGCTTGAGATGAACACTACGCCTGGGTTAACCAAAGAAAGTATACTGCCAGAACAGGCCAGCGTAGCAGGAATTTTACTTTCCGAGTTGTTTGAAAATGTCATAGAGGAAGTTTTATCCAAAAACCACTAACTTTATCCCATGAAACGCGCTATTTTTCCGGGATCCTTTGACCCGCTTACATTGGGACATCATGATATCATCATGAGAGGTATTACCTTATTCGATGAACTGATAATTGCCGTTGGCATAAATGCCGATAAAAAATATATGTTCACTATCGAAGAGCGATTGGGTTTTATTACTCGTGCGTTTAAGAATGAACCCAAAATAAAAGTATTAACCTATGAAGGTTTGACTGTTGATTTTTGCGAAGAGGTAAATGCGGATTTTATTCTCAGAGGTTTAAGAAATCCGGCTGATTTTGAGTTCGAAAAAGCAATAGCACATACAAACAGAAAACTTTCAGAGATTGAAACCGTATTTCTTTTAACATCATCAGGTAAGTCTTTTATAAGTTCTTCAATTGTAAGGGATGTTATACGAAACGGTGGTGATTTTTCTAGTTTGGTCCCTGATACCGTTAAGGTCAAATAAGTACGTTTTCTTAAACTTTTCACCAGGCTAAATTTCTTTCCCAATTGAATTCAATTATTGTTGAACTAATAAGTTATTTCTTTCATTAATCATTTCTATTTGTCTCTTCATACTCAATAAATAGGCTGTCACAACGAGTATGGCCCTATTCACAACAAAGGTTTAATAATCTTACAGAATACTCCTACTTTAGTAAGAAATAACTGTAAAATGTTAAAAAGTAGCCAAATAGATCCTAACAATTATTTAATAAAACAGTTGCCAAAAGCGACTGCTTTTTTAAATAAAAAATTGGAGGTTATATATGCATCCGACCAGTGGGCTGAAGATTTTGAATTCAGCAATGGGAAAGTTATCGGAAAAAAAATCGGTGAGCTTTTAAAACATTTAAGTAAAGATTTACAAAAAGACCTTAAAGACTGTCTTAAAGGAAACATTGGTAGTGTAATAAAGGAATGCATTAATGAAAAAGGTAATCGCAAAAAATGGATCGAATGGACGAATATTCCCTGGTATGATGAAAAGGAAAACATTATTGGTGTTATTGTTCAAACCGAGAGTATCACTGAAAAAATAAATGATATTCCTAATATAGAAAGGCTTCAACTTCTCATAGATGAAAAATCCTCGAATGCCAATTTAGGTAGCTGGCAATATGATGCTGAATTAAAATCTTTGTGGTGGTGCGAAATGTCCAAGCAAATACATGAAGTACGAAAAGATTTTACACCCAAAATAGAAACTTTCATTGATTTCTTTAAAGACGGCCACAGTAAGAATACAATATCCATGGCATTTTTTGAGGCATCGGAAAAAGGTATTTCCTGGAAAGAGAAATTGCAGATAATTACAGAGAAAGGAAATGAAAAATGGATAATAACAACGGGTAAACCTATTTATAAAAATGACAAATGTATAGGCCTTGTAGGTACATTTCAAGACATTAATGAACAAGTAATCTCGAATAAAAAAACTGAGGAAAATGAACTGCTCCTCCGAACTCTTATCGATAGTCTGCCAATGAATGTTTTTGTCAAGGACTTGGATTCAAGAAAAATATTGGTCAACAAATCAGAATTGGATTTTCTAGGGTTAAAGCACGAATCAGAAGCATTGGGGAAAACCGATTTTGATTTTTTGAATAAAAATAACGCTCAAATCGGGAGAGAAGAAGATATCATGGTTATGGAAAATGGTATCCCAATGCTCAAAAAAGAAACCACAAACATAAAAAAAGACGGTACTAGAACTTCCTTCCTAACCTCCAAGATTCCGCTAAAAGGAGCAAATGGCAAAATCACAGGGCTTGTGGGGTTGAGTATGGATATTTCAGATTTAAAAAAGAAAGAGGAAGAATTAAAAAATCTGATTAATGTCACTTCACTCCAAAACAAAAAGCTAGTGAATTTTGCCCATATTGTTTCGCACAATCTTCGCTCCCATACTGCCAATTTCTCTATGTTATTAGAGTTTTTGGTCAGTGAAAAAGATGAGGAAGAAAAGCAAAATCTAATAAATATGTTGGTTAAGGCTTCAGATGATTTATTAGAGACTTTGAACAATTTAAATGAAGTTGTTGTCATCAATACCAATGTTAATCTTAAAAAACAAAACATCAGTCTGAACAAAAAAATCAAATCAGTAGAAAAAAATCTTAGCGTGTTTTTGAAAAATAAGAACGCGACTATTATAAACACCATTGAGGACAATGTTAAAATCAAGGCTATTCCCGCCTATTTAGATAGTATTCTTACGAATTTTTTTACCAACTCAATCATGTACAAATCGGCCGAAAGGGACCCAATCATAAAGTTAAGTTCCTCTCGTGAAAATGGTTATACAATATTGAGTATTAATGATAATGGCCTAGGGATAGACTTAAAAAAATACGGAGACAAACTATTTGGAATGTACAAAACATTTCATAATAACCCCGATGCCAAAGGCATAGGCCTATTCCTTGCCAAAAACCAAATAGAGGCTATGAACGGTAAAATAACCACCAGCAGCGAAGTAGGCAAGGGAACCACTTTTAATATACATTTTAATGAAAGCAATTAAATCAATTTTTATAGTAGACGACGATCCAATAACAGTTTTTGGAATTCGCAAAATGCTAGATCGTACGGTCGATTTCAATACCATTAGCACGTACGGCAATGGTAAACTGGCCTTAGATGGCATTCTAAAAGCTTTAAAAAGTGACAAATCAATTCCCGAGGTAATTTTTTTGGATATTAATATGCCGATTATGGATGGATGGCAGTTTTTAGCGGAATTTATAGTGTTACCTATAGATGAGAAGGTTCGAATAAATATCGTCACCTCTTCAATTGATCCGGCCGATTATGAAAATTGGGAACATTACAATGATAAATCACATCACTTGATAACCTTTAATACAAAACCAATAAAGTGTTCCGAAATAGCTGCTATTACAAAACCCGCTGAATAAATTTCAGTCCATCATCTATGATTGAATAAATCTATTCCCCAAATAAAGACCTAATATTTACATACGAATTAGCAAGGGCCTTATTAATTTTATTGGGACCTTTCCATTTCACTTTTTCAATACCTTCGCTTTCTTGGCCCTTTAATTTGCCTTTATAAGAAGTCTTCATGGCAAACCAATGAACTTCTTTAAGCTTGTACTTACCGTTACGCTTGAAAATGTGATATGTGGTATTTAGGAAATTCTCGATTTTGAGCTTTTTTACACCGGTTTCCTCCTCTACCTCACGTATTGCACATTCTTCAATGGTCTCACCTTTGTCCAATTTGCCTTTGGGCAAATCCCATTTATCATTTCTATAAATAAAGAGGACCCTTCCTTCAGAATTGGTCACAACTCCGCCTGCGGCAACTTCCTTTGGGATAGTTCGGCAGAATTTTTTAAGAATTTCTTCATGATTGGGATGATAAATATAAGCTTCGTTTAGCTTCTTTTTTGATAGTGCATCTATAGCTTGTTGGACAGCATTACTATTCAATAGGAAGTACTTGCTATTTGTAATTTCCGATAATTTATTTGTTAAAATCAGAGGCAGTTCTTTTACAAAAACTTTATACATTTGCGTAATGGTTTTAGATAAAAACACCGCAAAAAAAACTGCAGAGCTTCTACTGCAAATTAATGCAATAAAGTTGAATCCCGAAAATCCTTTTACATGGGCTTCCGGATGGAAATCGCCAATCTATTGTGATAACCGAATTATTTTATCCTACCCGATCATTCGAAATTTTGTCCGTGAGGAAATGGCCAAACAGGTTGAGACACTTTATGGAAAACCGGATGTTATCGCCGGAGTGGCGACGGGCGCTATTGGATTGGGAGCATTGGTTGCAGATTATATGGGACTGCCGTTCATTTATGTGCGGCCAGAACCAAAATCGCATGGCAGACAAAACCAGATTGAAGGTTTTTTAGAGACTAACCAAAGTGTTGTTGTTATTGAGGATTTGATCAGTACCGGCAAAAGTAGTCTTAATGCGGTTGATGCCCTCAAAACAGCGGGAGCAAATATAAAAGGAATGCTTGCCATTTTCACCTATGGCTTTGATGTGGCTACAACAAATTTTGTGAAAAAAGAGCTCGATTTGAACACCTTATCAGATTATGGGCATTTAATTGAGCAAGCCTCGGAAACCGGTTATATTAAAGAAAATCAATTGAATACGTTGATGGAGTGGCGTAAAAATCCGTCACAATGGCAACAATAATTGAAAAAGCATGCATATAGAAACACCAAAGAATACAATCAACAAGAGCGCAAAGGAAGTTTTTGAGTTTTTAACTGATCTTCAAAATTTTGAAAAATTAATGCCCGAAAACATTGATAAATTCGAAGTAATCAATGAAGATAGGTTTCTATTTGCTTTAAAGGGAATGCCGGAAATCGTATTGCAACGTAAAGAACAGAACCCTAATGACAAAATAGTTTTGGGTGCTGCCAGCGATAAATTACCATTCACATTAACCGCAGATATTTTATCAGTAAGCGAAGATGAATGTGAGGTAGTCTTAAGTTTCAATGGTGAATTCAATGCCATGATGGCTATGATGATTAAATCGCCTATCACCAACTTCATGGGTACGCTATCAGGAAATTTGGGTATTATTTGATCAATACAACAAACGTATTGCCTTCATATCAAATTCTTTATTAACATCATCCTCCAAGGCGACTACCAATCTACCTTCAGTTGAAACCCCCCTAATAAAGCCCATAAACATATTGCCATCAATATCTTTGAATGTTGAAGGTTTATCTTTCCTAAATAGTACATTTTCATACTTATT
>Ga0209633_10005852_pt1 | contig 10668 bp, 13 predicted proteins | sample Cruoilmetagenom1_FD_187290 | JGI IMG/M metagenome (GOLD analysis project Ga0209633, IMG submission 187290) | Oil polluted marine microbial communities from Coal Oil Point, Santa Barbara, California, USA - Sample 1 (SPAdes) (version 2) | ecosystem: Environmental > Aquatic > Marine > Oil seeps ... | reverse complement strand
GCCATTCCCGTATCTCCTTAAGTAGTATCACCGCCCGCGTCATGCAGCGGCTTGGTGCAGCAGTCTTTTAACATCGTCCGGCTGCTTAGAAAAGGAGGCGGGTAGAAGAAGTCTGACGTCACAAGGCACACATGGGGGCATTTCCCCCGCATTACAAGCATTTCTTTCAAAACACCGGAATTTGGCGGTATTTTGCACACATCAATATGTGGCCCGAAAGGCCGGACCACATTATCTTGTTCGCGCTCATATTTTTAGTCGACCAGCTTCAACTCGCCAGCACTGGCGCGTCCATCACGCCCCTCAACCATCTCATACGAGATTTTCTGATCGTCAGCCAGGCCGGTCATGCCGGCGGCCTCGACCGCTGAAATGTGTACAAACACATCGTTGCCGCCATCATCGGGTGCGATAAACCCGAAACCTTTTGTTGTATTGAACCATTTTACGGTGCCAGTTGCCATCCGTCTTCTCCGTCAGTTTAATCCCCCCGTCAGCGAAATTGCTGAGAGGTCGTGCCGCCAGTTCTCCAGTCTTACGTCGGTCCTCAATATAGGACGCTCGTCAAGAAACCTGTTGTCACGGCGAAAATCGTAGGGCGTTTTTTTCAAAAGGCAAGAAAAATACGCTCGCACTCAGCGGTGCGGCATTTATAGTGACGTCAAAATATGTGAGGGAAAAATGAAGCTATACGGTCTTAAGAACTGTGACACCTGCCGACGCGCGCTAAAGGCGTTAAAGGCGGCGGGCCACGAGGTAGAGCTGGTTGATGTGCGCAATGGCGGCATACCCCCCGAAGAGCTGGAGCGGCTATTTATGGTGTTTGGTCAGGATCTTGTGAACCGGCGCTCAACCACGTGGCGCAAGCTAACTGATGACGAACGCGGCGGCAAATCCGTCGCCTTAATGCTGGCGCATCCAAGCCTGATGAAACGGCCGGTCATCATCGAAGAAGGCGGTTTGCTGACCCTTGGATGGGGCAAGGACGAGAAAAAGCACTGGGGTATAAAAGATGCGTAATGCGGCCTTAATCTTAGGGATCATCGGTGGCGTTGTTGGCATGATGGTCGGATTTTTCAGCTATGGCTACACGCAATTCGTCGATTGGGCGGGCAGCGAGGTGTCAGGGGTGTTGGAACAGGTCGACAATGTCGGGTTGATCCGGTTCATGGCCCTGTTCGCGCCGCTTTTGGCCATCGCAGGCGGTGCCATGGCACGGTCACGGGCGATGATCGGCGGAGTTTTATTGCTACTGTCGGCGGCGGGCATGTATTACGCGTTTCACTTCAACGCCTTCACCATGTTCCCGATCGCCATGTGCGGGCTGGGCGGGGTGTTGGCCTTAGCGGCGACCAAACCGGACGCCCATTAAGCGATTGCGCGCCCCAAAATCGGGGCGCGCCATTTTAGATTATGATTGACGATTGCGCCCCAACAGGCGATCGACCGACACCGGCCCTGCCCCGCGCACCACAAGCGTCAGCAGCACGGTCACCCAAAACAGACGTTGATCCATAATCACACCATCCGACAAACGGTCAAACCAGGCACCGTATTTTTCAGCGCCATGGCCATAAATATCAGTCAGGCTTTGCACGATGACAAATCCGACCATGCCCAAAGCGGCGATGCGGGTCATCAGGCCGATCACGATCAGCAGCGGCAAGATAAATTCAGCCCACGTGCCCGCCAGCGCAATCAACCACTGAAAGACAGACATGGCGGCCTCATCATAGCCCGCGGCCTCATAGGCTTTGGGGAAAATCTGGCCGTAGGCGCGGCTGATGTCAAAGAAACCAAATACGCCTTCGCCAATTTTAAGGCGCGCGGAATTCCAGAAATAAATCAACAAGGTGGCGGCAAAGGTAAAGCGGGCCAATGTGGGTAAAAACCACGACCCCAGCATGGTTTCGACCCTTTGGAAAATTGAATTGTGCAGCGAAACCAATCTGTTCATGGCAATGTCCTCTTTAGGTATTTGTCTCTATTTTTATGAGTGCGCCCGCGGTCAAAAGCAGGCCAAGAACCGTTGTGAAATCAAAGTCGCCAGATGAATTTGTGGCGATTTTCAGCGCGTTACCCAATGTTTCCCCACTTTGCAAAGCCTCGACAAAGGCCCCGCCGCCAGCAGGCAGGGCTGTAACTTGGGGATCAAATTCAGGGCGGGTGATCAGTACATCTTCGGCCTGCATTTGCGGAATGGGCGCATCAGGGTTGGAATTGGCGTGAAACAAAGATGCCGCAGGCCAGTTTGACCGGATCAAATGCACCGTAGACGCCAAATGCAGCTGTGATTTCAACAGCGCATCGGGCGCGATGGCCTGCAAAGCCAGCGGCTCAATCGGCGCGGTATCTGCGGCGTGATAACTGTGGCACAGCGCCAGCTCAATGCGCGCCACATCCGGCAAATATCCCAAATGTTCAACGGGCTGAAACCCATCCAAAAAAGCCGGCATTTCGGCGCCGTAATACATTAACAGCGGGCTGTTTGGGGCGTGCTGACGCAGAAAAACGCCCGCCATCGCTTTGAAAAATTCATCCCCCACCAAGGTTCGGATCACCGGAAACGTGACCTCAAGCGCCTCGGACAGGCTGACGGCGACATTGTTGCGATAGACCGAAAACCGTTTGCCAGCAGGGGCGCCGTCGGGGTCACATAACCCATCCGGCACAGGCAATCCGGCATCAAAGATCGCGTCTCTGAAATCGCTTTGCGTGACACTCATGACAGGATCCGGTCCAGCACTTGGGCGGCGCGGGCGGCCTCGGCGGCCAGCGCGGGCCAGTCCGGCACGTTTGCGTCCCATTCGATTAGCGCGGGGGCCGGGCCGGATTTGCCCAAGGTGTAATCGAACAGCGCCCAAACCGGATCGACCACTTCGCGCCCGTGGCTGTCGATCAACAACACCGCGCCGGTTTCATCGATGTCTTCGTCATGGCCGCCAAGGTGGAATTCACCGACATGTTCCAGCGGGAAGGCGTCGATAAAGGCGATGGCGCTGGTTTTTTGATTGTTAGCCGAGATGAACACATTGTTGATGTCCAACAACAGACCACAACCGGTGCGCTTGACCACTTCGGCCAAAAAATCGGTCTCGGACAGGGTGGATTCAGCGAATGCCAAATAGGACGAAGGATTTTCCAGCAGCATTTTGCGCCCCAACACATCCTGCACTTGCGCGACATGATCGGCGACGCGGGTCAGCGTTGCCTCGGTATAGGGCAGCGCGATCAGGTCGTTCAGATAGAACCCCTCGTGGGTGGACCACGCCAGATGTTCGGAAAATGACGCCGGATTGAGCCAGTCACACAGATGTTTCAACCGCTCTAGATGGTCCATATCAAGCGCATCCTGACCACCGATCGACAGCCCGACTCCATGCACGGATATCGGGAATTTTTCGGCCAGATGGCGCAGTTGGGCCAGCGGGCGCCCGCCCTCGCCCATATAGTTTTCAGCATGGATTTCCAGCCATTCAACGGGGCTGGCATCCTGCATGATAGCGGCGAAATGTTGCGGTTTATATCCGACACCGGGGCGATTTGGCAGGGTTTCAAACATGACGGGCAACCTGTTTTGAATGTAAAATGGCGCCTCAGCAAGATCCGCAAAGGCGCCGTATTGCTGATTTAGGAAGGGATGTCGCGGGTCAGTTCTTCCAATGATCCCATGCGGCCATCGGGCAATTCCATGCTGGCGCATGTGCCGGCGGGGACCAAAGTGAAGGCGTTGCCTTGGTAATCAACCGATGAGGTGCCTGCGCATGTTGTGCCTGCGCCTGCTTTACAGTCGTTTTGGCCAGCCAGTGAAACGCCGTAGCATTTTTCTTTGGCAGCCGCGGCAGCTGGAACAGTTGATGTGGCGGTCAGGGCGGCTGCGATGGCGCCAGCAACGGCAAGTGATTTTACGTGATATGACATGTGAGTTGATCCTTTAGTTACGTTTCCATGTGCCGCTTGTTTGCGACATAGGGAACCATAAGATCAGCGGGGCGCAGCAGGCCACTCACATCGGCGTGTATAACGGCGGCGTTATTTTTCGTCAGCGGATTTGGGGCGGTTTTGGCCTGTTTTCGGCTAAAACCGCCCTCCTGCGCTGGAATGTTACAGCGCAAAAGGGCGGATTGTTACAGTTTTCGGATCCCTGCGTTAGGCAAGATCAGGCGCTTTGGCCTCAAGGGACAGGGATGTTACAACCTCGTCCAAGGACACCACCGTGGTACGTTTGTCGCCAAGACGGCGCACAGAAACGGTGCGTTCCTCGACTTCGCGCATGCCCACCGCCAAAATGGCGGGCACTTTGCCCAGTGAATGTTCGCGGACCTTATAGTTGATCTTTTCATTGCGCAGATCGGCCTCGGCGCGCACCCCTGCAGCTTTTAGCGCGGCGACAACTTCAAGCACGTAATCATTTGCATCCGTGATGATCGAGGCCACAACAACCTGACGCGGCGCCAGCCAGAACGGCAGCTTGCCGGCGTGCGATTCGATCAGAATACCAATGAAACGCTCGAATGATCCCAAGGTGGCGCGGTGCAACATGACGGGGCGGTGTTTGGCGCCGTCTTCGCCGATATAATTCGCATCCAGCCGTTCGGGCAGCACGAAATCCACCTGATGGGTGCCGCATTGCCAATCGCGGCCAATCGCATCGGTCAGCACAAACTCCAGTTTAGGGCCGTAAAACGCCCCCTCGCCCGGGTTCAACTCTGGCTCGATACCAGCTTTGCGTGTCGCACTTAACAGCGCGGATTCGGCTTTGTCCCAGACCGCGTCTGAGCCGGCGCGCGCCTCTGGCCGGTCCGAGAATTTGACGCGGAAGTTTTCAAATCCGAGGTCTTTGTAGATGCCGCGCAAGAATTCGATGTAGACAGCGGTTTCAGATTCAATCTGCTCTTCGGTGCAGAAAATATGCCCGTCATCTTGGGTAAAGCCACGCACCCGCATGATGCCGTGCAGCGCGCCCGACGGCTCATACCGGTTGCAGGATCCAAATTCGGCCATCCGCAACGGCAGGTCCCGATACGACTTTAAGCCTTGGTTGAAAATTTGAACGTGGCAGGGGCAATTCATCGGCTTTAGCGCATTAACCGATTTTTCGCGGGCGTGCTCTTCGTCCACTTCGACAATGAACATATGCTCTTGGTATTTTTCCCAGTGCCCCGAGGCTTCCCACAATTTGCGATCCACCACTTGCGGGGTGTTGACCTCGACATAGCCGCCCGCATCTTGGCGACGGCGCATGTAGTTTTGCAGCTCGGTGTAAATCCGCCAGCCGTTCGGGTGCCAGAAAATCTGGCCCGGTGCTTCTTCTTGCATATGGAACAGATCCATCTCGCGGCCCAGTTTGCGGTGGTCGCGTTTGGCGGCCTCTTCCAGCATGATCAGGTGCTTTTTCAGATCATCCTTGTTCTGAAATGCTACCCCGTAAATCCGCTGCAACATGGCGCGGTCACTGTCGCCGCGCCAGTAAGCGCCCGCGATCGACATCAGTTTGAACGCGTCGCCCGGCACTTGACCGGTGTGCTGCAAATGCGGGCCACGGCACAGGTCTTGCCACTCACCATGCCAATACATCCGCAAGGGCTCATCGCCCGGAATGGCGTCAATCAACTCAACCTTATAAGGCTCGTTATTGTCCTTATAGAACTGCACAGCCCGTTCGCGCTCCCAGATCTCGGTGCGTATGGTGTCGCGTTTGTTGATGATCTCTTTCATCTTTTTCTCGATCACCGCCAGATCTTCTGGGGTGAAGGAGTCCTCGCGATCAAAGTCGTAATACCAGCCGCCCTTGATCACCGGACCGATGGTGACTTTGGTGTCGGGCCAGATTTCCTGCACCGCGCGCGCCATGATGTGGGCGCAGTCGTGGCGAATCAACTCCAGCGCCGGCTCTGCGTCTTTCATGGTGTTGATGGCAATGCTGGAATCCTCAGTGATCGGCCACTGCATGTCCCAATGGGTGCCGTTTACGGTGGCGGAAATGGCTTTTTTGCCAAGCGATGTGGAAATGCCAGTGGCGATTTCGGTAGGCGTAATGCCCGCGTCGAATTCACGTTTGTTGCCGTCGGGAAATGTGAGTGAGATTTGGGCCATATCGGCGCTCCTCGTCAGTTTGGCGCCTACAAAGCGCCCGGTTGCGGGTTTATATCAGCCCGTTATTTCGCGCTTTGCCGCCCGCTTGTCAACGCTTAAGACGCTGTCGGTATTGCGATGGCGACAGGCCGGTGTGGCGTTTGAACAATTTGCGAAAGGCATTGGCGTTTTCATAGCCGACCGCATAGGCGATTTGGTCAATCGCGGCATTGGTGTTTTCCAGCCCGCGTTGGGCGGATTGGATGCGCAGATGTTGCACATAGGCCAGCGGCGTGTGGCCGGTGGCCCGCTCAAAGCGGCGCAAAAAGGTGCGTTCGGTCAGGGCCACGGTGCGGGCCAGCTCGGAGATGCGGATCGGGGCGGTAAACGTGCGCTCAATCAAAGCCTGCGCTTGTTTGATCGGCCCATCGCCATGTTGCGTGGGCGGGGTAAAGGCACTGTAATAGCGCTGCTCGCGCCGTCCGGTGTCGACCACGAAATGCCGCCCGACCTCGCGCATAATCTCTGGGCCGCACAGCTGGTTGATCAGCTCAAGCGCCAGATCGACCCACGACAGCAACCCGCCCGCCGTGATCACCCGCCCCTCCCTGATCAGGATTTCGCCGATGTCAACCTCGGCCTTTGGCGCATGATCGCGCAACATCTGCTCCAACCCCCAATGGGTTGTGACGCGGTGGCCATCCAACAGCCCCGCCGCCGCCAAATAAAACGCACCGGCACAGGCCGACGCCATGATGGTGTCGTCAGCGCGTTGCCGCAGCCAGTCGATCACGGCAGGCGGCGGGGTCAAATATTGGGCATTGCCAAAGGCCGGCGGCAGGATCACTGCCTCTGCCTGCATCTTTGGCAGGGACGCCGCCGTGACAGTGGTCAGCGTAATAGGCGCCAATGCGTCGCGCTTATGCAGCCGGGCGGTATGGCTGAACATTTCTTGCACCCCCGCAACCGCCGCCAATGAGGCCCCGGGATAATCAATCAGGATCAGCTGCATCATATTTGTCCATTATGGCGTGGTTTATGTCATTTATGTCACTACCGTAAACCGGCCCACCCCTGCAAGTTATCTGTGACCATCATTTTAGGGAGGTATAACAATGACAACCACGGCTTTGCTAATTGTCGATTTGCAGAACGACTACTTTGACGGCGGCAAGTTCCCCCTGTCCAAAACCGAGGCCGCGGCGGCAAATGCGGCCAACTTGCTTGCCGGGTTTCGCGCCGCAAACCGGCCGGTGATCCACATCCGCCACGAGATCCTGCGCAAACCCGCGCCGTTTTTCGCGCCTGAGACCAAGGGGGCTGAAATCCATTCCAGCGTCGCCCCTGCCGCCAATGAACCGGTGATCACCAAAAATTTCCCCAACAGTTTTCGTGACACCGACCTGCAAAAGCAGCTGCAGGCGCTTGGCATCACCGACCTTGTGATCATCGGCGCGATGAGCAACTTTTGCATCGACGCCACCACCCGCGCGGCCGCCGATCTGGGCTATGGCTGCACCGTGGCGCATGACGCCTGCGCCGCGCCCGATCTGGCATTTGACGGCGTCGCGGTCCCTGCCGCCCAAGTGCACGCCGCCTTTATGGCCGCGCTCGCAATGGGCTATGGCGCGATTTTACCGACCAAAGATGTGATTGCAGGATTGTCGAACTAACCCAGCCTGCCTATGCTCCGGGGTGACACATCAAGGGGCATTACCGTGACAGAACCAAGCTATCTAGAGTGCAAAAACCAACGCCGCATCGCCTATCATCAAACGGCGGGGCGCGGGCCGGGCGTGGTGTTTTTGGGTGGCTTCAAATCCGACATGGAAGGCACCAAAGCCATCCACCTTGAGGATTGGGCGCGCACGCAGGGCCGTGCCTTCCTGCGGCTGGATTACTCCGGCCACGGCCAATCCTCTGGTGAATTTGTTGACGGCTGCATTGGCGACTGGGCCGAGGATGCCTTTGCGGTGATCAACGCATGCACCAAAGGGCCGCAGGTGTTGGTTGGCTCCAGCATGGGCGGCTGGATTGCGTTGCTGATGGCCAAACGCATGCCCGAACGCCTTGCCGGGTTGGTCGGGATCGCCGCTGCCCCCGATTTCACCGAGGACAGCATGTGGGGCGATTTCAGCACCAATCAGCGGGCCGAACTGATCGGTGAGGGCCACATCGCCCTGCCCTCGGAATATGGCGACCCCTATATCATCACCCGAAAACTGATCGAGGAGGGGCGCAACCAACTGGTGCTGCGCGCCCCGCTTTCCTTGCCGTTCCCCGTGCGCCTGTTGCAGGGCACTGCGGACCAAGACGTCAAACTATCGGTTGCCTTGCGCCTGTTGGAACAGGCCGATGGCGACGACATTCGCCTGACCTTGATCAAGGGGGCGGACCACCGGTTTTCAACGCCGGACTGTCTGGCAATGATTGATGAGGCCGTCGCAGATGTGCTGACAGCAGGAGGATAGAAAATGCAACAACGCGTAAGTCTGATCACATTGGCGGTCGCCGACATGGACGTGGCGGCGGCGTTCTACGAGGCCCTTGGATGGGCCCGCGTGGACAGCCCCGACGGGGTGATTGCCTTTGATTTGATCGGACAGACCCTCGGGTTATACCCAAAGGCGGCGCTGGCAGAGGAGTTGGGGCTGGATACGGCCCAGATTAGCGGATTTTCCGGCATCACACTGGCCCATAATGTCGCCGACAAAGCAGAGGTCGCATCGTTGCTGGCGCAGGCCAAAGCGGCGGGCGGGCGGATTGTGAAACCGGCCCAAGACGTATTTTGGGGCGGGCATCACGGCTATTTTACCGATATGGATGGCCACATCTGGGAGGTCGCCCACAACCCGTTCTCGCCGCTTGGCCCAAACGGGGAATTTCGCTGGCTGGGATATTAATGCTGCCTTATAGGTCCATTCCCATAGGCAAACGCCTGGCAATGCCGTAACCTGCAACCGAACACTATCAAGCGAGTATAATAATGGCCGACCCCCTGCTGCTGATCCCTGGAATGATGTGTGACGCGCGGCTTTTTCAGCCCCAGATCGTTGAATTTTCGGCCGAACGGGCGGTGCAGATCGCCTCAATCAGCAAATGCGAAACCATCGAGCAAATGGCCCAGCAAGCGCTTGACAGTGCGCCGGCACATTTCGCACTGGCCGGATTGTCGATGGGTGCGATGGTGGCGATGGAAATGTTGCACCGCGCCCCCGACCGGATAACACGGGTGGCCTTTATGGACACCAATTCGCAATCCGAAACCCCCGCAATCGCCGCCATGCGCGAACCGCAGATTGTTGGCGTCATGGCGGGCCGTTTGGCCGAAGTCATGCGCGATGTCATGCGCCCCGAATATCTGGCGGATGGGCCCATGCGTCAGGAAATTCTGGGCTTGATGCAGGACATGGCGATGGCACTGGGAGAAGGCGAATTCGTGCGCCAGTCGCGCGCCTTGCAACGCCGCCCCGACCAGCAAAAAACCCTGCGTAAAATCCGCATACCGGCGCTGGTTCTATGCGGGGCCGAAGACAAATTGACCCTGCCCCGCCGCCACGAATTCATGTCGGAACTGATCCCCTACGCGACCTTGCGCATCATTGAGGGGGCGGGCCATGTGCCAACGCTTGAGGCGCCAGAGGCCACAAACGCCGCATTGCGGGACTGGTTGAACGCGCCGCTGGTGCTGCGGTAATGTTGCGCCGCGACCGGCAAGGCCTTAGAATTCATGCACATTTCACAACCCGAGAGTGCCAATAATGGTTGCAGCCACCGGACGGATCACCCTTTGGGGCATCGAAGTATTCCTCGCCACGGCGGACGAAGGCTCGATCTCGGCGGCGGCGCGCAGACTTGACGCAAGCCCATCCGCCGTCAGCCAACAGCTCAGCAATCTGGAAACCGCCCTGGAAACGGTGTTGCTAAACCGCGCCTCGCGCCCCGTTTCCCTAACCCCGTCGGGCGAGATTTTTCGCAAACGCGCCCAGCTGATCTTTCAGGACCCATACGCCGCCCTTAGCCCGCGGATGACGGTGCGCGATATCATCGCCGAACCGCTTGAGGTGATGGGCCTGACCAAAACCCGCGAAGAAACCGACGATAGGGTGCGCGAAATCGCTGCGAAATGCCGTCTGAACCTTGAACATCTACGCCGTTTCCCGCACGCGTTTTCCGGTGGCCAACGGCAGCGGATTTCGATTGCCCGCGCGCTGGTATCACGCCCGCATTTTGTAGTGGCCGATGAATCCGTGGCGGCGCTGGATGTGTCCATTCAAGCCGATGTTCTGAACCTGCTAAAGGATATCCAGCAGGAAATGGGCCTGACATTTCTGTTCATCAGTCACGATCTGTCAGTGGTTGCCCATGTGTGTGACCATGTGGCTGTGATGTATCTGGGGCGTCTGGTTGAAACCGCGCCCACCCGCGAATTATTTGACGCACCGCGCCACCCTTATACCAAGGCCTTGCTGTCGGCGATCCCGTCGCTGGACCCTGATGATGCCGGCAAGGCGCAAAAGCTGGAGGGTGAAATACCGTCCCCCACCAACCCGCCGCCGGGCTGTAAATTCCAGACGCGTTGTCCGTTTGCGA
>Ga0209633_10005849_pt1 | contig 10671 bp, 9 predicted proteins | sample Cruoilmetagenom1_FD_187290 | JGI IMG/M metagenome (GOLD analysis project Ga0209633, IMG submission 187290) | Oil polluted marine microbial communities from Coal Oil Point, Santa Barbara, California, USA - Sample 1 (SPAdes) (version 2) | ecosystem: Environmental > Aquatic > Marine > Oil seeps ... | reverse complement strand
AAAATTATAAAAAGTGCAATTCCTCCTCTGCAAATGCCTGAGTTCTTCAGAAAATTACTTCAAAAAAGTTATATCGATGGCAGATTCAATATGGCTTTTCCTTATGCGCAGACAATAGTAGCAAGTTTAGCATCTGCATTAGATATTTTGCATGAACATCCTGTTTTATGTTGTTTGCCAGATAATGATAAATTAGGGAATTTTAGAGAGGATTTTGCTTTGAAACCTGGATATTTAATGGTTTATCTTAAAACTGGAAAATCTAATTCTCCTTATTTTTCTCGGAAATATGAGGTGATTAGTACATCAAATTTGTTAACTGATAAAAGAGGTAATATGTTGAAAAATGTGCAAAAAGAAAAGTTATTAATGCTCAGATTTTTAAGCATCTTAGTTGGTGATTGGGATAGGCATAATGGACAGTTAAAGTGGGTTAAATTGGATCATAATAACAACTTATTTCCTTTTTCTTTAGATAGAGATATGGCATTTTTTTCTATGGATGGTTCTCCTGGGCAATTTCTGATAAAGAATTACCAGAATATTGAACGTTCAATATTATATCAGGATATATTTTCTTTTAATGCAGATTTTGTAAATGTAAGAGGCTTGATTTATAGGAGCCAAGACTTGGATATGCATGTTTTAGTTGGGAATCCCATTGATATGTGGAATAAGATTAAGTCTAAGTTCAAGTATTTGTTAAGTGATAATGTTTTAAAAAAAGCAGTTGAGACGATCCCTGAAGAAGTTTATCCTTTGATAGGAAATAAAATTTTAACTGCTTTAAAAAACCGGCGCGATAATTTTGATGTTTATTCTCAAAGGTATTATAATTATTTGCACCATTAATCCTCTGATCATATTGCTTCGTGATAAGCACCGTTGGAGCAGTCTATTTTATGTTTTGATTTCTGTAACATAGATTGACTCTTTGTTACATTTATTTTATAAATAATTATTATGTTTAATCAAACAATTTTAGAAATTAAAAATTTAACTGTTTCTTTTAAGATAGAAAATTCTAGATCTAAAGCTGTAGATAATCTATCTTTTAAATTATATAAGGGAGAGGTGTTAGGAGTGGTCGGAGAGTCTGGATCTGGTAAAACAGTTTCGGCCTTATCTATCCTAAAGCTTATTCCATCTCCTGTTGGAAAAATTGAAGCAGGAGAAATATTATTTAAGGATAGGGATGTTTTAAAGATGTCAGATTTAGATGTCCAGGCTGTAAGAGGAAGGGATATTGCAATGATTTTTCAGGAACCAATGACCTCTTTAAATCCTCTTTTAAAGATAAAAACTCAAATGACAGAAGTCTTAATAACTCATAATAACTATAGTTTTAAGAAAGCTTTGAAGATAAGTATTGATGCATTAAAACTTCTTAGCATTGATAATCCTGAAAAAAGAATTAATGAGTACCCGCATAGTTTTTCAGGAGGGATGCGGCAAAGAGTGATGATTGCAATGGCTTTGCTTGCTAATCCTTCTGTTTTGATTGCAGATGAGCCCACTACTGCATTAGATGTTACTATACAGGCAGAAATCTTTAACCAGTTCAAGTCTTTAAGAGAAAATAAGAAAGAGCTAGGGATTGTTTTAATTACTCATAATTTAGCTTTGGTAATAAAAAATTGTGATCGTCTGGTTATCATGTATGGAGGCAAGATTCAGGAGGAAGCTTTAGTAAAAGATTTTTTTAAAGAACCTCTTCATCCGTATTCAAAAGGTCTTCTTAATTCTTTGCCATCGACAAAAACAGATAAAAATAAGTTAATTCCAATTCCTGGAAGTGTTCCTGATATTAGGAATATGCCTGAAGGTTGTAAATTCTGGCCTAGATGTAGTTCGGTTATGTCCAAATGTAAAATAGTTGAGCCAGAGTTATTAACAGTAAGTCATAATCGTAGTGTTAGATGCCATTTATTTAATGAATAACTAATAATGAATAACTAATAATGTTTGTCGTTCATTATGTTCATATTATTCATTATTAGTTATTAGTTATTAGTTATTAGTGAACAGTGAGTAGTAAATATGAGTAGTACATTATTACAAGTTAAAAATTTGAATGTAGAATTCTGTGGTGAAACCTCTTTTTTTAAGAAAGTAAATAATTCTCATAAAGCATTAAATAACATCTCTTTTGAGTTAGAAAAAGGAGATGTCTTAGGTATTGTAGGAGAATCCGGCTCCGGTAAAACAACATTAGCCAGGACAATTGTTAATTTAGTCAAACATATTTCCTCAACAACAAAAGTCAGTGGAGATATCTATTTTAACTTACATGAAAAAAAGTTGAACTGTTTTTCGAATAATAAAGGTGATTTGTCTTTGTTAAGAAAAAATATTTCTATAATTTTTCAAGATCCTTTTTCTTCGCTAAATCCTCGTATGACAGTTTATCAGATTTTATCTGAACCTTTCGAAATTCATTTTCCTGAGATGAGTAGAAATGAGATTACTGTTAATATTGAAAAACTTTTAAGTGATGTTGGCCTTTTAAACGATCATCTTATGAGATATCCTCATGAGTTTTCTGGGGGGCAGAAACAAAGGATTGCTATTGCTAGATCAATTGCATTGAATCCTGAGTTATTAATTGCAGATGAACCTGTTTCAGCTTTAGATGTCTCTATTCAAGCTCAGATTTTAAATCTTATTTTAGATTTAAAAGAAAAGAATAATTTAACTATTATTTTTATTACTCATGATATTTCCGTTGTAAGATATATTTCTACAAAAATTGCTGTTATGTATAAGGGAGATATTGTTGAATTTGGAGATACAGAAAAGATTTGTAGTTATTGTGAACATCCTTACACTAAACAATTAATATCTCTTATGCCATAATGTAAATATATTTATATTTCTTGTATAAAATATGAATTTAGAGGAAGAATTGTATAAATAATATTGTTATAAAGTTTTAAATACAATTATACTATCACAATAAACCCGAATGTTGCATACTTGCAATCATTCAGCCAGGTAAATGGCTAGGTCCGTGTAGAATAGTTTTTTAATGCTCTCACAAGCTAAAGCTTGCATACGAGCTGCGGATTGATGTGCCATAAACAAAATTTTCCTGTTTTTTATGTGATTTGACAAAAACGAAAAAAACAGTCTGTTTGTTATGTTTATATTTAAGAAACTATCTATGTAGTTGTAATTAAAACATTTATAAGCAACATATAAAAATATTTATGAAATATACGGGTAAAAGTAGAAAATTAATTTAGATGCAGACAAAAGAAATAAAAATTAATCTGAATAAAAGCAGATCTTTTAAAATAACAGTTAATGATAAATATAAAGGATTATTAACTAATCAAGTAGATTTTTTTAATGCTCTTGATCATTTATTAGTATTGAAGATTGACAAGAAAGTACAAGTTGGAATGCTTCCTTCTTTGAATGCAGAGAGAGATTCCTTACTTGTAAAGAAGTTTACTTATGATGCATCATTTCATAAGTATTTACGTAAAATGATTAGTAGTAGAGCAAAACATCTTTGGGACATTTCTCTTGTATTAAAAAAGAATAATATAAGTATTTCTGAACCAGTCCTTTTTTTTGATGATTTTCCTAATAATATTTCTGTTTTTGTCTCCAGGTTTATAGATAATTCCAGAAATCTGGGGAGTATTGCTAAGGACGATAATTCGCTTTTATCTAAAGATATGGCTGAATCTCTAATCTTAGAGCTTGTAAGTTTCCATCATAATGGTTTCGTGCATAACGATTTGAAGTGGTCTAATATTTTAATTAATAATGATTGTAAAGTTATAATTATTGATTTAGATAATGTGAAACAATATAAGCATTTTAATAAAACAGGAATAAAAAAAGATTTGATAAGATTTTATAGATTTGCTTTAGAGGTGGATTCTATTAAATGGATTGAAGATTATTTTTTTCCATTATACTTAAACAAAATTAATATTGATTTTATTGATGATATGTTTGTAAGGGATATAAGAAAATGTGCTTTACAAGAGTGGGAAAAATATGGGTGTCGTAAACTTTGAAAATTTAACTAGAGATTATAAAATATTTCAGGTCAATGATATCTTTATTAATGAAATTTTTGTAAAAGTTTTAGAAAATAATAATTTATCTTCATTAGATAAGGTTATGTTGTATAATGAAGGAGAAGTCTTTCGTGAAAATAGTGTCAGGTGTGTAAGAAAAATAGAGTTAGAAAACGATGATGGTAAAAAACACATTTTTCATTTAAAAACTCATAAAATAAATTTTTCAGAGATAGTAAAATCATTTTTTCTGTTATCAGATTTAGAAGATGGATTAAATGAATGGAATAATATTTTACTTTTAAAATCTTTAGATATTAAGACGATGGTTCCAGTTGCTTTTGGAGAAGTAAAAAGATATGGCTTGCCTTATAAATCTTTTACTATTACAGAGCATCTGTATAATGAAGTGCGTTTAGAAGAGTATATTTCCACTAATTTTAAAGACAATATGACTAAGGAGAAGATCCTATTAAAAAGACAGATAACTGAGTCTTTGGCGGATGTAGCTCTTAAGTTTCATGATTCAGGGTGCAATCATAATGATTTCTATCTTGGACATTTTTTTATTAAGTTTTCACCTTTAAAATTAAGTTTAATTGATTTACAACGCGTGCATAGAAGAAAAAAAATTAGAAGTAGAGACAGGGTGAAAGATATTGCTCAGTTGTATTTTTCAGCGACTCAGATTGATGGTGTTACAAAAACAGATTGTTTCAGATTTTTAAAACTTTATCTTGATGTAGATACATTTAGAGATGTGGACAGGGATTTTATTGGAAAAATTATTAGGAAAAATGCAGTGATTACCAGGCATACTAAAAAAGTTTTAGGTCATATAAGATGAAAATCACTTTAGTTACAAGGGGAATATCATCTACTAAAGGAGGCGCTGAACGCTTCACCACCTCTTTTTCTCAGAAACTTTTAGCTCATGGACATGATCTTTGTATATGTTCAGGAGAGAAAAATAATAATATTTTTAATGGTTCTCATTTTTTTGAAATTAAACCGCTACGTTTTTTTGGCTGGTTGAAGATTTTATCTTTTCATTGGAAAACAAGGAATTTGTTAAAAAACATCAAATGTGATATTGTGTATGGGCTTTGTCAGTTTTTTCCTCTAAAAGTTTTTTATGCAGGAGGAGGTGTTCATAAGCATTGGATGCGAATCAGATATCCTAATTTTTTTTATAGATTCTTGAAATATCTCTTATCTCCAGCTCATCTTGCAATGGTATATTTAGAAAATCATATTTTTTCAAATAAGAGAAATAATAATTATGTAATTACTAATTCAAAGTTAGTCAAAAAACATATTTTAGAATATTATCTTTTTCCGGAAGATAGAATAGAGGTTATATATGATGGCGTTGATCATGATTTATTTAATAAAGAAGTAATAGTTCATAGAGTAACTATGAGAGCAAAATATGGTCTTTGTAAAGATGATATTGTAATTTTGCATGTGTCTAATAACTGGGATAGGAAAGGCGTTTCGACCATAATTAAAGCTATGGTTAATCTTCCAGATAAGTTTAAGTTAGTGCTTGTTGGTAAGGGGAAAAAAAGAAGATATCAAAAAATAGCTAAAATATCTGGAGTGAATATTAATAGAATTATTTTCGCTGGAATAGCTTCTCAGATAGAATGTTTTTATGGGATGTCTGATATATTTGTATTACCTACTATGTATGATCCTTTTGCTCAAGTTTGTAGAGAAGCTTTAGCTTGTTCTCTTCCTGTTATAACTACCAAAGAAAACGGAGCTGCAGAAGTAATCTTTGATGGTAATAATGGATTTATTTTAGAGGAGTGGGATGATTACGTATCTTTAGAGAAATACTTATTAAAATTTGAGGATGAGATTGCTTTAAAAGATATGAAAGTAAATGCTTTTGATAGTGTGAGTGAGTGTTCCTGGAAAAAAAATTTTGATGAGCATCTCAAATTGTTTCAATCTATATTAAATAATTAGTGGCTTTTAAATTTAGCATTGAAATTTTATTTCTCTTTTAAATATTGTTCTCAAATATCAAATATAAAAATATTTTTTGTGTCTTTAACTTCGGATATCTAAAAAGAAGAAGGATATTAAACCACGAATAATACAAATAAACACAAATAAAGAATAAAAAAAATAACCACGAAATATACTAAATACACGAAAGTAATTCTGAAAATAAATTTCAGAATTATTATTACATAATTTATATATAATCTTAATTAATAAAAAATATTTTTTTTGATTTGTGGTGAAGATATTGTTTTTATTTAATTAATATTTTCATTGATGAATTATCCTTTTTTAATTACATTTTTTAGAAAGTATTAAAAATAATATATGGAGAATAAAAATGGGTGATGAAAGTAGAATTGCTTATTCTGATATTGAGCTAGAAGGAATTAATCCTGTAAAAACTGGGAAAGTTAGAAGTATTTATGATCTTGGGGATTCTTTTTTATTTGTAGCCACTGATAGGGTTTCTGCCTATGATTGTATATTACCCACTCCTATTCTTGATAAGGGAAAGGTTTTAACTCAAGTTTCAAAATTCTGGTTTGATTTTATAAAAGATATTGTAGATGTGCATATTTTGACTGCAGAGTTTGACGATTTCCCTGATTCATTGAAAAAGCATGAAAAGCAGTTAAAGGACAGGAGTATGATTGTTAAAAAAGCAAAAGTTATTCCTGTTGAATGTGTTGTTAGAGGGTATATTTCAGGATCTGCATGGGTTGAGTATGTAAAGAAAGGTACTGTGAATGAAGTTTTTATGCCTGAAGGACTAAAAGAATCAGAGAAATTAATCACTCCTATTTTTACTCCTGCTACTAAAGCTGATTCTGGACATGATGAAAATATTCATTTTGATAAAATGTGTGGAATTATTGGTAAAGATTTGAGTGAAAAATTGCAAGATTTAAGTATTAGTATTTACTCAAAAGCTAGAGATTATATGGAAGATAAGGGTATTATTCTAGCAGATACTAAGTTTGAATTCGGTTTGATTGATGATAAAATTATTCTTATAGATGAAGTTTTAACTCCTGATTCTTCAAGATTTTGGCCAAAAGATTTGTATGAGATAGGAAGGAGCCAGGAAAGTTACGATAAACAGTTTGTAAGAGATTATTTAAATAAGATAAATTGGGATAGAAAACCACCAGCACCAGTGTTGCCTGAGGAAATTGTTAACAGCACCAGACAAAAATATCTTGATATTTATGAGATTATAACAGGTTCAACTTTATAAATATTATGGTTGAGAGTGTTTTTGCCAGGTTTTTCACCTTGCTTTTGTTGAAATAGTGTGGTATGTATCTGTATTAAAAATATTAATTATTACATATTTTATAGAGGTTGTTATGAAAAAGATATCTACTACAGAAGATGTTGTAAATAGTTCTAATTTTTTTAAAGATTATTGCATGAAAAAAGATCAGGTTATGAAATATAAATGGATTGAATCTGAAAAACGAGGTGCTGATATTGGTCTTGAACGTGCTTGGTTGCAATGGGAATCAAGACATTATCAAACTTGGAAAGATAATGTGAATAGTGGTTATGCGTGATTTTTTTCATAAAAATAATTTTTTTTAGAATCAGTAGATCTTAGATGAAAAAATATATTTTTTGGGTATCAACTTTTCTTTTGTTTTCTTTGATCTTATCGCTTTTCTTGTTTTTATCTGAAGACATGTATGATTTTAATTATCATTTCTTGGAATTATTCTTAGTATTTTTAGTATACTTAAGCTTTTCTGCCAATATTTTTCTTTCGGGGACAGGAATAGTTATTTTTTTATTCTTTTGCATATTAATCTTTGCTTTTAGTTATCTGATTTTTTCACAAGTATCCTTTTTACTATCTATTCCTCTTTTAATCATTGCTCAAATTTTAGTAAGAAGGCAGTTTGCTGTCTTTTTTAATGAGAAAAGAGCTGTGCTTTTAGAGATAGAAAAAAAAAGGGAGGAGTTATTTGATAAAGAATATCTTTTAGATCAATGTATTCAAAAGAGAATTGTTCTTGATACTCAAATTCAGAGATTTTCTAATTTAAGAAACTATATATCTAAAATAAATCTGTCTCTTTCTAAAGAATATCTTATTGAAATGGTTTTAAATTTTGCTAGTAAAAATCTTACAAATGGTGATATTTATTCTATTGCTTTTCTAAAGAATAACAAGTTAGTAACTTCTAGTTTTATAGTAAGAGAAGGCGCAAACGATATCCTCTTGAGACCTGATAAAACTGATATTGTGAATGACTGGATGACAACGTATTGGTCTCCTTTGAGAATTGAGAATGTTAATGAAGATTTCAGGTTCCAAATTCAACCTGACGATGATCTATTATACTCATTATCTAAATCGATAATAGCTTCTCCATTAATTTCGGATGATAAGCCAATGGGGGTATTAAGGATAGATTCTGTTAGTACTTCAAAGTTTTCCTTAAATGATTTTAGGTTATTAGTCATAATTACCAGTATTTCGGCATTGTCGTTAAAGAATGCTGAATTATTTAAGCAAACTCAAAAGCTTTCAGTAACTGATGGTTTAACAGGTTTGTATCATACAAAATATATGCTTGATGAGATATCAAAATATATTGATCATAGCACATATAGTAAGGAAAAATGTGTGTTTTCTGTTTTGATGATGGATCTGGATTTTTTTAAGAAAATTAATGACACTTTTGGGCATGTTGTGGGGGATAATGTTCTTATTAAAGTTGCAACTATTATTAAAAACTGCTGTCCTGAATCTGGTTTTGCTGTTAGATATGGGGGAGAAGAATTTGCTCTTGTGGTTTTTGGGTTGCAGAAACAAGAAGTTTTTGAGTTGGCAGAGATAATAAGGAAGGATGTTTTTAAGAAAAAGATTGTTGTTCGAAGAGAAAAAGTAACTATTTCAGTTAGTATTGGTGTAGCTTCATATGTTGATGATAATGTTGAGTCTGCTAAGGCAATTCTTCAAAAAGCGGATGAAAGGCTCTATCTTGCTAAAAAACAGGGACGTAATAGGACTGTGGTTGGCTTATGATAATTTTACTTTCGTTATTAATATTTATCAGTTTGGTGACATTAACATTGAATAAAATTAATTCTCCTTTAATCAGAGGTATGGAGTACGTTATATTCTTTATTTTATTTTCGATAGTTTTTATTAAATATTATATTCAAAATAATGGATTTACTATAGCAGAAATGCCTATTATATTTTCTTTTATAGTTGTTTTTAGTTTTATTTATTATTTTAATAAAAGAGTTGCTAAGCACAACTTAAATATAAATTCTTTGAATCAGGATTATCAGAAAAATATAGAATTATATAATGATGTTGTGACTGAGGAAGTAAAAAATAGAAAAGAGTTTGATTCTTTAAATGAGAAACTTGAACAGACATCAATGCTTTATAAATCTACTTTATCTATGAGTTCTACTTTAGATTTTAAAGAAATCCTTAGTTATTATGTCAGCAGTTTAGGTGAAATGGATGGGTTTTTAAAACTTTTTATAGTAATAAAATTTTTTAATGAGAATGAAGAGAGTGAAGATGTTTTATTTTCTTATGAGTATGATAATACTAAAAGAGAACTAGTACATTATCCTGCAAGAAAGGTAGAAGACCTTTTTATTAAGAGATTAGATAAGGAAAGGAAGATACTCACAATTGATGACCCCCTTTCAGTGGGGCTATATCCTGGATCTTTTAAGATAAGTAAAAAAAATAAAGCTTTAATGATTCCTCTTTATTTTCAGCATGAAAATCTTGGCGGAGTAGTTCTTTTTACTGAAGGGTATAGTAATATAGAGCAATTAGAATTGTTATCTTTGCATTTTTCTATGGAGCTTCATAAGTCAAGATTATATGAAAAAATTAGAAGACTTTCTTCTATTGATAGTTTAACTTCAGTGTATTTAAAAGAGCATTTCTTTTCTTTGTTTGAAGATGAGATTATCAGGCATAATGCTCAAAATAATGAGATGGCATTAATAATGATGGATATTGATCATTTTAAAGGAGTTAATGATAAATTTGGTCATTTGATAGGTGATATTGTAATTCAGGAAGTTGCAAATAAAATAAAAAAATTTTCCAGAGAAGAAGACTTGATAGGTAGATTTGGTGGAGATGAGTTTTTGATAATGTTACCTAAATCTTCTAGAGAAAAGGCAAGGCAGATTAGTGTGCGTATTAAGAATGCTATCAATAATATTGTATTTAATAAAGGTTCAAAAAAGGAATTTACAATAACAGTTTCTATTGGGGTAGCTATGTATCCTAAGTGTGGTAAAAATCGTGAAGCATTATTATCGTTTGTAGACATTGCTTTATATAAAGCTAAAGAAAAAGGTCGAAACAGGATAGAATTCTCTAAATATTAATTTGTACCTGTAGTCAGGTATTGGATTTCATTTTGAGAGTATAAACAAAATTATTCAAAATATTTGTCAAGATTGTTATGATAGCAAAGTAATTTCCGTTAAGGAGATTAAATATACTATTTTATTCATAAATCTATGGGTGGTGTAAAAATTCATGTTATAAAATAAATTAAAGTTAGTTATTATGAATAGGTACAAAGATGCAAAGGCACTAAGGCATAAAGTTTTATTTTAATTT
>Ga0209633_10005848_pt1 | contig 10671 bp, 8 predicted proteins | sample Cruoilmetagenom1_FD_187290 | JGI IMG/M metagenome (GOLD analysis project Ga0209633, IMG submission 187290) | Oil polluted marine microbial communities from Coal Oil Point, Santa Barbara, California, USA - Sample 1 (SPAdes) (version 2) | ecosystem: Environmental > Aquatic > Marine > Oil seeps ... | reverse complement strand
TGATCCAAAAAGAACAGAAGATCGCTGGTGCAAAAGTGCTCGTTCTTGGTATCACATTTAAAGAGAATTGTCCAGATATTAGAAATTCACGTGTGATTGATGTCATACAAGAGTTACATGAGTTTGGCACTGATGTTGAAGTTTATGACCCTTGGGCAGACAGTGACGAAGTAAAACGTGAATATGGATTGGATCTCATCGATTCTCTCAATTCAACATATGATGCTGTTGTTTTAGCTGTTGCACATGATAAGTTTGATGGACTTGATATTGAAAAACTTAAAAACGGAAATGATACTGTCGTTTACGACATCAAATCAAAACTTGAAGAAAGTGACGGAAAACTTTAATGACAGCTTTTGAACAACTGCTTGAAACATTTAAAATAGAACAAAAAACATGGTTAGTGACAGGAAATGCTGGCTTCATTGGTTCTAACCTCTCAGAGTTTTTACTTTTGCATAACCAAAAGGTTGTGGGGTTAGATAACTTCTCTACAGGATATCAACATAATATTGATGATATATTGGCATCAGTGAGTGAAGAGGCTGCGAAGAACTTTACTTTTATAGAAGGTGACATCGCCGATTTTGATACTTGTGCTAAGGCTTGTGAGAGTGTAGACATTGTCCTGCACCAAGCTGCACTTGGTTCTGTTCCTCGTTCCATCGAAGATCCTGTGACTTCCAACCGTTCTAACATTACTGGCTTTCTAAATATGCTTACCGCAGCTAAAGATGCAGGCATCAAACGTTTTGTCTATGCAAGTTCCAGTTCAGTGTATGGTGACTCTAAAGAGCTTCCTAAAGTGGAAGAACGTACGGGTAATCTTCTCTCCCCTTATGCAGCTATGAAAATGACAAATGAACTCTATGCAGGTGTATTTCAAAAAACATATGGCATGGAAACTCTTGGTTTGCGTTATTTCAATGTCTTTGGTCGTCGTCAAGACCCAGATGGTGCCTATGCTGCAGTCATCCCTAAATGGGTTGGTTCTCTTTTAGGTGGAGAAGATGTATACATTAACGGTGACGGAGAAACAAGCCGTGACTTTACGTACATAGACAACGTTATACAGATGAACCTCCTAGCCGGAACGACAGACAACACAGAATCATTCGGTGAAGCATTCAATGTTGCAGTAGGCGGTAGAAATACACTGAATGAACTCTATGCACTGATCAATAAAGAATTAGATGTACACATAGACTCTTTCACTGAAAAAGAAGCCATCTATCGTGATTTCAGAGCCGGGGACATCCGTCATTCAAATGCAAACATTTCAAAAGCACAAAACTTTGTAGGTTATGCTCCAACGCATGATATTTATCAAGGGATGGAAGAGGCTATTGAATGGTATATTGAGAATATTAATGGTAAGAAATAAGAAATGAAAATAGCAATAGCAGGTACAGGTTATGTAGGTTTATCCAACGGGATTCTTTTATCTCAACATAATGAAGTGGTAGCATTGGACATTATCCCAGAAAAGGTGGAGATGCTCAATAAAAAGTTGTCTCCCCTTGAAGATAAAGAGATAGAAGAATATCTTCAAAGAGATGATTTGAACTTCAAAGCCACTCTCGATAAACAAGAGGCGTATGAAAATGCAGATTATGTCATCATTGCAACACCAACCGATTATGATCCGGATACAAACTATTTTAATACAAAGAGTATAGAGTATGTTATTGTAGATGTATTGGATATTAATCCCAATGCAACGATGGTCATAAAGTCAACGGTACCTGTTGACAATACGAAGAGTATCAATGAAAAGTTCAACACGACAAACATCATCTTCTCTCCAGAATTTCTAAGAGAAGGCAAAGCCCTGCATGACAATCTTTACCCAAGCCGTATCATCATTGGGGAACAGAGTGAACGTGCTGAGACGTTTGCAAATCTGCTGGCCCAGGGTGCCATAAAAGAAAACATTGACATTCTATTTACCAACAGTACTGAAGCAGAAGCTGTTAAACTCTTTTCAAATACCTATTTAGCTATGCGTGTAGCGTATTTTAACGAATTGGACTCTTACGCTCAGTCACATGACCTTGATGCAAGACAGATCATAGAAGGTGTAGGACTTGACCCGAGAATAGGCAATCATTACAATAACCCAAGTTTTGGTTACGGTGGGTACTGCCTGCCTAAAGACACCAAACAGTTGCGTGCCAACTACGCAGATGTACCATGTAATATTATATCGGCTATAGTAGAAGCAAATTCAACACGAAAAGATTTTATTGCAGATAGTATCATCGCTAAAAACCCGGCTGTTGTGGGTATCTATAGGTTGGTAATGAAATCTGGTTCTGACAACTTTAGATCTTCTGCTATTCAGGGGATCATGAAACGAATAAAAGCCAAAGGAATTGAAATAGTTATCTATGAACCGGTATTTGAAGAAGATGAATTCTTTCACTCTAAAGTTATTAAAGATCTAACTGAGTTTAAAAAAATGTCAGATGTGATCATCGCAAATCGTAGTTCAGAGAATTTAGCAGATGTTGAAGACAAAGTTTACACTCGTGACATTTTCAACAGTGATTCATAAGGAAGTTAAAGTATGAAAATTTTAGTAACAGGTACTGCTGGATTCATTGGTTTCCATTTGGCTAAAAAACTACTTGAGCGAGGTGATGAAGTTGTTGGGTTGGATAATATCAATGACTATTATGATGTAAATCTAAAGTATGGTCGTTTAAAAGAGCTTGGAATTGATAAAGGGGATATTGAAGAAAAAGAATTTATTAGTTCTTCCCTATTTACAAAACACAAGTTTATAAAACTTGATCTTGCAGATCGTGAAGGTATGGAAAAGCTTTTTAAAGAAGAAGAGTTCGATGCAGTGATGCACTTAGCTGCGCAGGCAGGTGTGCGATACTCTATAGAGAACCCTCATGCATATATAGATAGTAATATCGTTGGATTTATGAACGTGCTTGAGGGGTGTCGTAATAGTGGTGTGAAAAACCTCTCTTATGCTTCTAGTTCATCTGTGTATGGACTTAACCAGTCCCAACCTTTTAAGACCACAGATAAAACAGAACATCAGGTTAGTCTCTATGCTGCTACGAAAAAGTCAAACGAAATGATGGCACATACCTATAGTCACCTTTATAATATTCAAACGACTGGACTTAGATTCTTCACTGTGTATGGTCCATGGGGAAGACCAGATATGGCTCCCATGCTTTTTACTGATGCCATCTTAAATGACAGGCCTATCAAAGTCTTTAATAACGGTCAGATGAGTAGAGACTTCACCTACATAGACGATATCGTAGATGGTATCATAAAAGTGATAGACAACCCAGCACAAGCTAGTCAGAATTGGAATGCAAAAGATCCTGAAATCTCAAGTTCATCTGCTCCTTATAGGTTATATAACATTGGAAACAATGCCCCTTTGCCACTTATGAATTTCATAGAGACCATTGAAGATGCACTTGGGAAAAAAGCAGAGAAAAATTTTATGCCTATGCAAGATGGTGATGTTGTCTCTACTTATGCAGATACAAGCGGATTAATTAATGATTTTGACTATAAACCTGATACAAATTTGGCTGATGGAATTGCAGAATTTGTGAATTGGTACCGAGAGTTTTATATGTACAACACTAAAGGTAATTAGATTAATTATGATTTTGAAAATAATATTTATTTTTAATAAAATCTTTGCACGTATATATAATTTATATAGTGACCAAAAAAGAAAATCAGGTAATTTTTTATCACAGGAAGAAAGTATTGACGAATTGCTTAAAACTAATAAATCTTTAATTAGGTGGGGTGATGGTGAATCGTCAATTTTAACTGGTGGAGATTTATATTTTCAGCAAAATACAATGGGTCTTTTTAAATATTTTATTAAAATTGTGAAAACATATAATAGTCAATCAAATTATTTAATTGCAATGCCCAATGAGTTTTTATTACAGTCAAAAGATGAGTTGAAAAAAGGAAACAAATATAATATTTGGAGATATTCAAGGTATGTATTTGAATTTTATTTTAAAAAGAAAAATGTTCAATATTTAGATTCTTTTATATTTAGAGAAAATACAACATTAGATAATAGTTTAATTGAAAAATTATGGGAAAAAGAAAATATTATCTTTTTCATTCATAATAATTATAAATATTTTATTGACTTTAAAAATAAATATCTTGAAAAAGAAGTTGTTTTCTTTCAAGTTACTAGTGCAAACTCATTTAAGCAAATAGATACAACAATAAGGCATATTCAGCAAAAACAAAAAGCTATGAATATTAAAAAAGAAGATATATGTATACTTATTTCAGCTGGACCTGCGGGGAAAGCCTATGTTTTTGATCTCAGTAAAGATAATTATAAAACATTAGATATGGGACACTACTTTGATTATAAGTTTTATGAAATAAGAAGACATGATAAATAATTTATTAATTGATTTTAAAAAAATCACAAAACATTTTAAGGAACAAGGAACATGGGTCTTTATTGGTCGTATTTATTTAATGTTCATCTCATTTATACTATCTATTGTTTTAACAAGAACATTAGATGTTGATGCTTATGGAGAGTATAAATATATTTTGTCAATATTTGCGTTATTTGCATTTTTTTCATTACCGGAATCATCACAAATAATGATGCGTTATGTTCCAAGAGGACAGGACAATATTTATCAACTATTATTAAAATTAAGGGTAAAGTTTTCTATTTTAGGATCATTAGCTTTTGTGTCTTATGCATTATATAACTATTATAATAATGAAATGGGATTATATTATTCATTTTTATGTCTATCTTTAGTATTTCCTTTTTTTTATTCTTATCAGCTATTTGATCCATTCTTACAGGCAAAAATGAATTATAAATTGCTAAATAAATTATTTGTTATAAGATCAACAGTACAATTGTTTTTGGTATTTTTTGCTGTAATACTATTTAAAACGGCACTAGCTGGAATAATAGCATTTACATTAAGCATAGCTCTTAGTAATTGGTTTTTTTATAATCTAGTAAAGAAAAAATATTCTATATTCTCTAGTAACAATGTAAGCTCAACAAAGAAAAAAAAACTTTTTGAAAAGCAGGCAATTACTCTTTCTGCTATAGGCATATTACCAATTGTAGCTGAGAATATTGACAAAATCTTAATTGTGCAATATATTGATTATAAAAGTCTTGCAATATTTTCAATTGGTCTGTTAATTGGAAAAACAGTAAATGGTTTTTTTAAACCTTTTTTATCAACTATCAATGCAAAGCTAGTACATAAAGAATTAGCAAAAAGGCATTATTTTATTTTGTTCATAGGTGGAACACTTTTAGGTATGATTCTCTCTCTGGTTATCCCAAAGTTAATTATATTTATTTATGGAGAACAGTATGCAAAAAGCACTATATTTGCTAATGTGATTATATTATCAATGGGAATATATTTTTTGCAGACAGTCTATTATAATCAGGCTTTATTTAATAGAAATAGTTCAATAAACAAAATATACATTAACAATGTCATTACGCCAATTATTTTAATTATATTAATTGGTTTATTTTTACATTTCCCTAATGATATTGAGATAAAACTATTATTGTTATCTTGTCTATATCCTATAAGACTCTTATTAACTATTTTTATTATTTATATATTAAGAAAACGGTGAAAAATGATGAAAGTGTATGAAATAAATTTTTTTAGCAGGATAAAATTATGAGAATAGCATTTTTAGCTCCAAGATTTCATTCTAATCAATCAAAATTAGTTGAATATTTAATAGAAAATAATAACTTTGTAAAATTTTATGTAAGTAGAATAGGAAAGAGTGAAGATCATACGATCCTTGAACCAACTATAATAAAATTTAATTATTTATTTAAGATTATAAAAAAATTGATCAATAGCAAAGATGTATTATTTGATTATACGTATGGTCTTCCAGCCCTGAAAGAACTTTTTAGTTTCAAAAAAAATAAATTTGATGTAATTATTATTCGCGATCCTTATAGCATCGTATCCTTTTGTTATGCGTTAACTTCAAAAATGATAGGAACAAGAATAGTTTTCTATACTCAGCGTGAAATACATAGAAAACCACATTCTAAAAAAGACAAAATAGTTAATGGTTTAATAAAGTTTTTTAATGCAAAGTGGATTAGCCCATGCTTAGGTGACAAAAAGTATAACAAAACACATGATCAACTATATTATGTACCATTTTGTATGGATATAGTAAAATATGAGAAGCATTGGTTTATAGATGATACTGTAAACATTTTATGTATTGGAAAATTTGTTAAAAGAAAAAATCATCATTTGTTAATTGAGGCATTAATTCCTTTGGCAACAAAATATGAATTTAATTTAACAATTATTGGGGAAGTATCTGAAGTTACTGGAAACGAATATTATAACTACATTTTAGATATTTCTAAAGATCTTCCATTTAAGATAAATATAAAAATTAATATTGATAGAGATGATGTTTTCGAAGAATACAAAAAGCATGATATATTTGTATTGCCTTCAAGGGACGAACCAGCATCAGTATCAAACCTTGAGGCTATGTCTTTTGGTTTGCCTATTATTACTAGTGATACAAATAAGACAAGTACATATACGCAAGAAAATGGTTTTATTTTTAATAGTGATTCAGTTGATAATTTAAATTTGAAGTTAACTGCGTTACTTAGAAATAGAAAAGAAATAGTAAATATGGGAAATAAAAGTTTAGAACTTGTCGAAAAAAATCATAATAGTGAGATTGTGTATAAATATTTATTTGAAGAAGTCTTAAATGTTTAGTATAACTTCAGTTATATATTTTCAATGCAAAAAAATGATAGGAGATAATATCAATATATGAAAAGTAAAGTAGTATCCCAGTTAATATTATTATGTTGTTTTTTAATAGCATTATTTTATTTTTCCTTAACTCCATTATTACCCGATTCAAAATATCAATGGACTATGATGATTTTAACAGCTATAGGGACAATCAGCTTTTTTATTATTCAAAAAGAACAATATGGAAAATTCCATTGGCTATCAATTACTACAATATTTATTTTTGGATATTTTATTGTATTTTATCAAATGATTTTGCTCAATTTAGTTGGCTATGAAGTTCCGAATATGTTTTTTTCTTTTATTTGGGCTGGAGAAAATGTAATAAATAGATCACTTGGTATATCAACATTAGGTTTATTGGCTTTTTATCTAGGTATGAGCAATTTTAAAAAATATAAATCAAATAAAGTAATTACTAGAGAAAACAAAGAAACTGCAACTAATTCAATTACATTCATATTATTTTTTGCATATCTATTTTACGTTATGTTTCTTTTGAATTCAGGTTCTTATATATATGGAGAATATACTCCGGATGATGCCTCTGGAGCAGCAGCTTATTTTTATAAATTATTCAATGTCAGTTTAATTGCTGCTATTGTTGTTAAAGTATCTTATATAACATCTCTTAATATAACAGAACTATCGTACAAAAAATATTTATCTTATTTTAGGTGGCCCTTATTGGTCTTATTGTCATGGCATATTATTTTTTCTCTTTTTGTTGGAGATCGTGGTCCTGTTATCTTTTTGGTATTGATATCTTCAGGAATATATTTTATTCGATGGGGAAAAGTAAAGCTCCACCAGGCGATTATTGGTATTTTTATTCTGAGTATTGTGATGACACTTATTGGTGAAATAAGGCAAAATAGATTTTCAGGAGCTGGGTATGGTGAAAGAGTTGTATCTGCATTTACCAGTTTTGGTGCAAGCGATAAAACAAGTAAAAAATTTGATGAATATGTACCTGGAGATCAGACAATTGAGTTAGCGTTATCTGTTAGGACATTAAACCATGCTATTTATAATGTTCCTGATAAATATGATTATATGTATGGACTTTTCCAATTGAAATATTTCTACTCTATTATTCCAGGGTTAGCAGGTAAAATTAACATGATACTTTTTGATGGTGAGAAGAAGTTTGATGGTAGTTCAAACTTTGTTACTTATTTGATACAAGGAGAACACCCCAGTTCAGGAGAAGGAAGCTCCATTGTTGCTGATTTCTATTTGGATTTTGGTGTTGTTGGTGTTATTATAGGGTTGTTTTTATTTGGTTTGTTTGTCAGTAAAAATGAGTATAAATTGTTTTCAGGCTATCAAAGACCTACTTTCCTTTGGATTACAACTTTGATGTTTTTTGCAAATGCACTATATGTAAATCGTTCTGCACTTTTACTTATCCTTTCAAATGTAGTTTTGATCTATGTAATGATTCGTATAAATGCAATGTTTGTTTCACATTTTCGAAGTAATGGACGGAAACATATTCCAAAGAGTATTCAAGGAAATTTATGAAAAAAGTACTATTTGTGATTACTTCATTAGAAGTTGGAGGTATAGAAACTTATCTTTTACGGTTTTTGGGTTTTTCTTCTGGAAAGCTTAATAGTACTGTTCTATGTAAAGGTGGCAGAAGTGGCCCTTTGGAAGATAGTTATAAACAAGAAAATGTAGATATTATCTTATTTAGGCTAGGATATTTTTCTTTTTATAATTACTGGAAACTGCATAAATATTTAAAAAAAGAGAACTTTGATACAATTTGTGATTTTACAGGTGACTTTGCCGGTGCTTTATTATTAGTTGCAAAACTTGCTAATGTTAAAAATCGTTTAGTATTCTATCGTGGTTCAGAATATCAATTTGTACAAACTAAAATAAAAATGTTGTATGCTAAATTAATGAATCATTTAGTTAGAAAAAATGCCACAAAAATCTTATCTAATTCAAAAACGGCATTAAATAATTTTCATCCCTCATGGAAAGAAAATCCAGATTTCTATGAAGTTATCTATAATGGTATTCCATTATTTAATAAAATATCCAATGAAAAAAGTATATCTATACGGGCAGAATATAATATTCCAGAAAACGCTTTTATAATTGGTCATATAGGTAGCTATAGAAAAGCAAAAAATCATGAACATATTTTAAAAGTTGCAAGTGCTTTGCTCAGAGAATATAATAATCTTTTTTTTATTTTATGTGGCCCAAGGGTTAAAGATTCTTTAGGAAATAAAATCAAACAAATGAAGATTAATCACAGGGTTATTCTAGATAATTCTAGAAATGACGTGCCAGATCTTCTTCACTGCTTTAATGCTTTTTATTTCCCTTCATTGAATGAAGGGCAGCCAAATGCCTTACTTGAAGCTATGAGTGTAGGCTTACCTTTTGTCGCGAGCAATATTGATCCAATAAAAGAAGCACTATCTGAAAAGTACTATAAATATTTGACATCTCCATATGATATTGAGCAGACAGTAGAATTATTTAAAAGTTTTATTGAAGATCAATCCACTTTTCCTTCAGACCATCTATCAAAATGGACTCAAGATCATTTTGATACAAAAAAGCTTTTTAACAAGTTTCTTGAGAATTTATAATGAGAGGAAAATGATTAATGAAAATTTTATTTGTGAATGACCATATTTTTCAAACAAAGGACGGATTAGCTTATTCAGACAAGTTTCCTTATCATATTTTAAAAAGATATATTGATGTTTTTTCACATATTACCTTTGTAGCGAGAAGTAATGAAAATAAGGATATAGAAAAAATACCCCTTGCTTCAGGAGAAGGAGTAGATTTTATATTTTTAGAAAATATTTCATCTGTTAAATCACATTTTGGACTTAGACAAAGAAATGAAAAAATAATTGAAAACCTAATCAAAGAACATGATGGTGTAATTATAAGATTACCAAGCGAATATGGTTTATTAACTGCAGAAATTGCAAATAGATTAAATTCTAAATGGGCAATTGAAGTTGTAGGGTGTGCGTGGGATTCTCTGTGGAATTATGGTGGGTTGAAGCCTAAACTTTATGCACCAATTATTTTTACTAAAATGAAAAATGTTGTAAAAAAATCAGATAATGTATTATATGTAACTAAACAATTTTTACAAAATAAATATCCCGTTTCCGTAAAATCTAAAACGACTAATGTGTCAAATGTTGAACTACCAGATATAGACAATAATATTTTGGCTTCAAGGTTTAGAAGAATTGAAGACAATAAGAAATTAGTATTTGGTACGATAGGATCTTTAAAAACAAGATACAAAGGTGTACATATTGCGATAGAAGCCTTGTCGATGATTTGCAATAGCTTTGATAATTTTGAATATCATGTGTTGGGTGCAGGAGATTCTAATGAATATAAATTACTTGCAGAGAAACTAGGAATTGGAGATAAAGTATGTTTTGATGGTATCTTGCCAAGTGGAGATCCTATTTTAGAATGGTTAGATAATATTGATATTTATTTACAACCTAGTTTAACAGAAGGACTTCCTAGGGCACTTTTGGAAGCAATGAGCCGCGGATGCTCAGCAGTTGGTTCAACTGCTGGGGGTATACCGGAACTATTAGTTGATCAAATGCTTTTTGATCCGAAAAAACCTAATGATTTTTCGAAGATTATATTGAAACTAGTAAATAGTAAAGAATTAATGAAAGAAGAGTCGACTCGAAATTTCGAGACAGCAAAACAGTATCAGAAAAGTTTATTGGATAAAAGACGTCAAGACTTTTGGTCAAATTTTAGAGGTGATATCAGCAAGACACCATTAAGTAAGGAAAATAAAAAAAAA
>Ga0209633_10005847_pt1 | contig 10672 bp, 15 predicted proteins | sample Cruoilmetagenom1_FD_187290 | JGI IMG/M metagenome (GOLD analysis project Ga0209633, IMG submission 187290) | Oil polluted marine microbial communities from Coal Oil Point, Santa Barbara, California, USA - Sample 1 (SPAdes) (version 2) | ecosystem: Environmental > Aquatic > Marine > Oil seeps ... | reverse complement strand
CATACGAGGAGGCTGGAAATGAACGTTATACATCTGACCACAGGATTTGCAGGTTCGGCGACCCGTCAGGCGTTTCATGAGGACATCAAAATCGACATCAATCAAGATACCCGCCTGTAGGGGTTTGCCCATACTGGACAACATTTTGTCCAGCGCTTCTGACTGGGGCAGATTGCGCGGGAAACCATCCAGGATAAACCCTTTATTCGCATCGGGTTTGGACAATCGCTCTTTGATCATACCAAGCACAATGTCATCTGATACAAGCTGACCCGCATCCATCGCCGATTTGGCACGCATGCCTAAAGGACTACCTTGCTTGACCGCGTCGCGTAATAAATCACCGGTCGATATTTGAGGGATACCATACTTTTCGACCAGTTTTTTGGCCTGGGTTCCCTTACCTGAACCTGGTGCTCCAAGTAATACGATTCTCATTTTTCTTCACTCCGTTAACTTTAGATAATGATTATTATCGGCACGGCGCCTTTGACTTTAAATACTTTTGGCCGCTTTATAAAATTATTTCTATAAACTTAGAAGGTAAAATTAGTAGTTGTCCATGCACAAGTCAATGTGATCGATGTCGCTTTTCACCTGTTCAACAACATGTATTGACTGCATCATGGGTATTCAACGCTTTTTACAATGTATGGACTGACCGCGTTGGATTACCACAACAGTTGAGCTTCACATTACTTTTAAAACGATAAGACAAGCCATTAACATATTTATAATGCGGCTTTATGCCGTATCATGGAGCTTCTTCCCTTTTGTTTTCGTAACAGGTTGATAGAATAGCCAACCATTTTGCGACCAGACACAGCTGAGGTAGATATGAATCTGGATAGAGTTGGACCAGGTGAGAACCTGCCAGACGAAATCAACGTTATTATTGAGATCCCATCCCATAGTGATCCCGTGAAATACGAGGTGGACAAGGCGACGGGCGCAATGTTTGTGGATCGGTTCATGAATACTGCCATGCACTACCCCTGTAATTACGGTTATATCCCCAAAACCCTTTCTCAGGACGGTGACCCGGTCGATGTCCTGGTCATCACCCCCATCCCCTTAATCAGCGGTTCCGTTATCCGCTGCCGTACCGTCGGGGTTTTGAATATGACCGACGAGGCCGGACCGGATGCAAAACTACTTGCCGTACCCATCGACAAGCTTTGTCATATGTTTCGTCATGTCCGGACGCCGGAAGACCTGCCCGATATGCAGCTGGCTCAGATCACCCACTTCTTTGAACACTACAAGGACCTTGAAGAAGGTAAATGGGTCAAGATTGATGGCTGGTCCGGGACCGATGCGGCCAAACAGGAGATCCTCGACTCCATCGATCGCTTTAACAACGCGCCCGAAAAACCTTATTTCTAACCAACATCTGCCGTTAAACCATTACGATGAAAATTTGTATTGTTTCAGATAGTCATGACAACCGCTTTTTGCTGGCGGCCGCCGTCAAGGATGGCAAACAAAAAGGGGCCGAAGCGGTTTTGCACTGTGGTGATGTGGTCGCCCCGACGACATTGCGTATCCTCAACCCGATTGGCCTGCCAGTGCATGTTATCCATGGCAATAACACCGGTGACCTCTACAGTATGTCCCGGCTGGGCCACGATACGAGCAACCTGATTCATTATCACGGTCAGGATGCCGGTATCGAACTCCACAATCGCCGCATATTCATGGTCCATTTTCCGCACTATGCCCGCGCTCTGGGTACGACCGGTGACTGGGATGTTGTCTGTTGTGGGCACGACCACAAGTCAGAAATCAGCCAGATTGAAAACATCAAGGGTTCGAAGACCCTGTTCATCAATCCGGGGACGGTCGGCGGCGTTGGCGCCCAGCCGACCTATGTAATGGGTGATCTGGAGACCATGGAGTTTCAGGTTGAGCATGTGCCGATACCGGATGATCTGGCTTATAACCAGACCCCCGTGACACCGCACCACCAATAGGCGGTGAGCATATATATGCTCGGTGTAGACTCAGCGACCGGGTGTGTTTTGTTCCACCCACCGATGTCCGTCGGCAAGAAATTCCTTTTTCCAGAACGGTGCCTTGGATTTCAGTTCTTCCATCAGATAGCGACTGGCCTCAAAGGCATCCTTGCGATGCGCAGACCATACCGCCACCAGCACGATCGGATCATCCGGCCGCAATTCACCGACACGATGGATAATCAAACTGTCAATTATTGACCAGCGCTTGCTGGCTTCCTGGCCGATGGAAGTGAGATAATTTTCTGTCATGCCGGGATAATGCTCCAGCTCCATGCCTTGCACATCATCACCCTCATTAAAATCGCGCATCGTACCTACAAATACTGCTGTGGCGCCGTATTGCCCGGCGGCCTGCATCTTTTTCTGATAGGCCTGGACCTCATGGTACGGTTCAAATGCCGTGGCACGAATATCGATAGGCATCTCAACCCCCGGTCACAGGTGGGAAAAAGGCCACCTCATCGCCGGCCTTGACAGCTTGTTGCAATGAGACATATTCCATATTCACCGCACATAACAGGTTAGCGGGCAACGGCTCTTTATTCGTCACCTTGCTCCAGACCTGTTCCACCGTTATGCTTTCTTCAAACGCCAATGAACAATCACTCAATTCTAAGCGTTCACGCAGGCTTGCAAAAAAACGTACTTGTATGACCATACCAATTCAACCAGATTTATTTGCCCTGTATCGGTCCGCAGCCTATTATGGCCGTCCGAATGTATTCAATACCCAATTGTACTGCGATTTTTCAGAGCATGAGTGACTTTACCCATTTTAATACCAAAGGCGAGGCCCATATGGTCGATGTCGGTGAAAAATCACCTTCACATCGCGTAGCGATTGCCAGTGGTTGCATCACCATGCAGGCCGACACCTTGCAAGTGATTATGCAAGGGGGGCATAAGAAGGGGGATGTTCTGGGTATCGCCCGGATTGCCGGTATCATGGCCGCGAAAAAAACCCCGGATCTGATCCCGCTATGTCATCCCCTCATGCTCAGTCATGTCAGCGTCGAATTTGAAGCCGAACCGGAACACGCGATACGTTGTTCGGCCCGGGTGGAAACCACGGGTAATACCGGTGTGGAAATGGAGGCGCTGACCGCCGTACAGATTGCCTTATTGACGATCTACGATATGTGCAAGGCCGTGGATCGGGGCATGGTAATCAGTGAGGTCAGTCTGCAACACAAAAGCGGCGGCAAATCCGGAGACTGGAACCGCCGTTGATTCCTTGCCGGGGCCAGGCAGGATGTATCACGCTATCTAGCCGGCTGTTTTTTTCTACCCATTATCCTGTCGCGCTATCTTCATTCATCCCATGCTGCATAGCCAGCAAATGAACGTGGCGTCGTTCAGTCTGGGTGCGACGATTTTCGTTGACCAAGACGCCATCGCTATCATGAAAAGGGAGGTCGGGCATTTTGTTCGCACGACGGCGATCGCCGCGATAGACACGCTTCAGCTTGGGATCCCGCGCCACCAGGACTCTGATCAGACTGGCCACACCTAAAAAAATCAAAACGCCCAGGAAAATGGGTGATTGTACGACTCCCAGTACTGATTCCATGGTGATTGCCCTCTATTACGTGATTGCCATGTGAATTTATCTTCAACATGGTTAAGCTACCAATTTCAGCAGAATTGTCAATCGTCATTAAACCGTATGATATTGACCTAAATCAGGTTAAAGCAAATAAACCTCACATGAATCAAGCACCTGGCCAAACTCCAAAAGATATCGCCACACTCGTGCAAAGAAGCAGGGAAATGGCCGGGCAAACCCTGGGAGACCTGGCCCGTTTGCTGGGTATACCGGTACCGACGGATCTGAAAAGAGACAAGGGCTGGCAGGGTCAGCTAATTGAACACCATCTCGGGGCATCGGCCTCGACCCTGGCGGCACCGGACTTCATGGAACTGGGGGTTGAGCTCAAGACCTTGCCGCTTGATCGCGAAGGACATCCCAAAGAATCAACTTATGTGTGTACTGTGCCCCTCGATAAAACCCATGACATCAGCTGGGAAACGTCCTGGCTAAAAAATAAACTCAATCATGTCCTGTGGGTACCCATTGAGGCCGATCCCGATATTCCAGTAGCACAACGAACCATTGGCAATGCCATTCTTTGGCAACCGACAACAGAGCAACAACAGGTGCTGCGACAGGACTGGGAAGAATTAATGGATATGGTTTGTCTCGGCCAGCTGGAGCAAATCACCTCCCACCATGGCCGTTATTTGCAGATCCGCCCCAAGGCCGCCAATGCCAAAGCACTCTGTCCCGCCACTGATAGCGAAGGTAACCGGATCATGACCTTGCCACGCGGATTTTATCTACGAACGGCATTCACCCGACAAATCCTCAATCAGCATTATGCTCTCGGCTAAATACCCTTAGAGCTGGCCTGTACAAATAAAAAATTATCTGCTGTAGAATCCCCTGCCTGACAGAAACAAGAAAGCGCATCCCACCATGAATACCCCTGAACCCGAGCAAATCAAACAAGGCATCAAACAAACCTTTAACCTCGTGGCATCCGGTTATGACACCCCGGCCATGCGCTACTTTCCTTTCAGCGCCGATCATCTGGCCGCTAGTCTGCAAGCCAAACGGGGAGAAAAGGCACTGGATGTGGCATGCGGTACCGGGATGGCCGCCATGGCAATGGCCCAAATGCTCGGTCCGGAGGGGCGGGTACAGGCCATCGATATCTCGGACAAAATGCTCAACAAGGCCTTACAGAATATACAGAAGGCCGGGCTCACCAATATCGACCTGCATACTATGGATGCCGAGCAGCTCGAATTTAAGTCACAGTACTTTGACGCCGCCAGCTGTGCATTTGGGCTGTTCTTTTTGCCCGACATGCTCAAGGGCGCCAAAGAGATCTTCCGGGTCCTCAAACCCGGCGGGCGATTTATCTATACTTCATTTTCCACTCAGGCTTTTTCACCCCTGGCCGATCTATTTCGCGAGCATCTAGCGGAATTTGGTTTCGATATTCCTGATACCAAATGGCGTCTCCTGTCCGACGACGAAAGCTGTCTTGGTCTGCTAAACGATGCCGGCTTTGAGAGTAGCCGGGTAGACAGACAACAACTGGGCTATCACCTTGCCAGTCATATCGACTGGTGGGAAATCCTCTACAACAGCGGTTTTCGCGGTATGCTGGAACAACTCGAACCGGCACAACTGGCCGAGTTCAGGACCAAACACCTGGCAGCGGTCGATAAACTGAAAACCAATCAAGGCATCTGGCTGGATGTGGAGGTGTTATTTGTCTTTGGCAAACGACCGGCATAAACCAAGCATTAACCATTAAATCAGGTACAACTATGAGTAACTCTAAAGACACCCCGACCAATGGTGACGATGCCACATCCATCTCCATGCTGGACAATGAACAAAATGCCCAACAGTTTCTGGCGCAAAAACAGGCCGAGCTCGAACAAATCGACAAAACGAAAGAACACTTGCGGTGGGCAAAAACCCGGCTCGATATCGGTGACGCCTTGCTGGCGATGGAGCAAAAGCCTGAGGCCTGGCAGGTCGCCCGGGAAAGCTTTGATATCTTCCTCCAGCACGAAGCCTGGCAAGAGGCCGTTGAGGCCTGCAATGTAATGTATCAGACCGAACAAGCAGCTTCCCTGAGTGCGCTGGGACAAGGGGTCTGGCTGGCCATAACTTATCCGATTGAAGCCGAGACAAGCGTGGTGATGCTGCACCATGTGGTTGATGACACCCCCAAGGATGCAGATGGTGCCGCCGTAGCGGCGGCAACGGCACAATATATTGCCAGGCTGCGAACCACCGGCCAGAAGCAAGAGAGCCTGTCATTCCTCACGACGCATATTCTGGGTGAGGTCGCCAAACGACACAGTAACGTCAGCAATCAAGAAGAATTCGATATGTGGTTAGCCCGACTCGAGCTGAATAAGCCGGAAGTCCTGTTGCCCCGTATGGGACAGATAATCGACATCATGGTAGGGGAGAACTGGTGGTTTGATCGGAATGAGTTGCGTGCCAGACTGCCGGTGAATTAGGGCGACTAATCCCCCGTCGGCATGACACTGAACTCAATGATCTGCTCCATCTCACTCAGGCTCTCGGCCAGGGCATGGAAGTTGTCCGTATTCTGGGTATTGATAGTCATGTTGTACTGAAATACCGTGCCTTCTTCCTCAAGGTGGTAGCTCGGACTGTAATAGCGGATATCATGCTGCGTAATCAATGCTGTTAACTCTTCCAAGGGTAAACCCACCAGACGTTTGTAACGCACCATCAGGGTGGCATAACGTATTGATTTGAGTTTGCGCTCCACCCAGCCGAGCGAATTAAGCACCAGCAGGGTGATGACGGTGGCAGCACCCGCCGCCACAAAAAACCCCATCCCGATAATGATTCCGATAGCGGCCGTGATCCATACCGAGGCGGCGGTGGTCAGCCCCCTAACGGTCAATTTCTCCCGCATGATGACACCGGCGCCCAGAAAGCCGATACCGGTCATGATCCCCTGTGCCATGCGTGTCGGATCGACCCGGATAGTCTCAATCGGCATATCAGACAAGAGCGACCATTGAAAAACCGTCAACAGCATCAATAAACTCGATGAAACACAAACCAGAGTATGGGTACGCATACCGGCGGGTCGGCCATGATAACTTCTTTCCAGTCCAATAATGCCGCCGGCAGCCGCCGCAACAAGCAAGCGTGTCAAGATAACGATATATTCATCCATATTTTATTTTTAAATTTATGACTTCGTATTAAAGTATAATAGACGCATTGAATTCCACTTGCCAAAAAAACCTATCCTTATGGAAATGAAACAGAAACACCCCTTTTCATTGCATATCCAGCGTTACATGCTAACCGGGATACTGACGTTCATTCCTATCTGGATCACCTGGCTGATATTTGATTTCTTTTTTAGCCGTCTTTCCGAACTGGGCCGCCCCTGGGTCAAGGCCTTGTCGGATTTTTTGCAGCAAAAATCTCCCGTTGAATTCAATTGGCTACTAGCACCGTGGTTTCAGTCCATGCTGGCGATTGTCTTTACGCTACTGGCCTTATATATCCTTGGCTGGATTGCCCACCGGGTGATTGGCAAACGCATACTGGGATTATTTGATCAACTGATCAACCGCATACCGGTTATCCAGTCTGTTTATGGCTCGATTAAAAAGCTTCTGTCCGTCCTGCAACAAAAACCGGATCGTATCCAACGCGTGGTACTTATCGAATTTCCGTCCAAGGATATGAAAACGGTTGGCTTTGTGACCCGTATATTGAAAGACAAACACACCGGTCAGGAGCTGGCCGCCGTGTATGTGCCGACCACCCCCAACCCGACATCCGGTTATCTGGAAGTGGTGCCACTGGATAAACTGGTGTCAACCAACTGGACCATCGATGAGGCCATGAGTTTTATAATGTCGGGCGGCACTGTGGCGCCTGATAAAATAAATTATTCACAAAGCGATTAATCAGATCACCCTTAACCCACATAGCGCACCCCAATCCGATACCCCTGACGCGCCGCATCACGATAATAACTGGCATGCTGAACCGTGCGGTTATCCTGAATACAAATTTCACCTGTCCCATGCGGCGCATCCCAGGCCTGCTCCAGGACAATCCTGTGCAACACGTCTTCCATCCGGGTTTGCGAAAAAATGTTGTATAAGGTTCGAGCCCCCTTTTCACTGGCAGGGTCGCACTGCTTTTCTTTTACCAGTTGCAGATAGGCCACGATATTGGCAACAAACACGGTTGAGGCCGTGCGCGGTTCGACCTGTTCCTGGTCAAACGGGTCACGGGTAAACATTGAATAGGGTGTAGGCTGGTTTGGACTACGATCAACATGAAAACTCAGATGTGGAAACCGGTTACGGTGGCCGATACCGCGCTTTTGTGAGGATAGATAGGCATTTTTGATCATCAACGGACCGATACGGTCCACCACGGATTTGATACTCTCATCCAGGTTCATTTTATCGTCATGCAGGTTTAACTCAACCGCTTCGACAAATTCACACACCAGTCCAAAATGATTGAAGGAAAAGGGTATCTCGACTCGCTGACTCAGGGCCTGCAAATCACTGCTGAGAATATCTTGATAATACTCACTCACCTTTTTGGCATAATCGGGAATGGCTATTTTCAGTTTATACGTCTTACCGGCATAGGCGCCGATTACCACGCCCTGTGGATTGGCAAATAACTGGGTTAAATCATTGCTTAAATTAAATGACATACCGGGATCAAAAAATAATTGAAGTGATCCGGTTATCGGCATGATCAAGTCATTATTAAAGCGGTTTGTTCCTGCCAATAATGAGCTAAATCAATAGAAAGTGGCCGCACAAGGCGCCTGGTCACAAAATTTTACCATTCAGGAACGCTTTTTGCCGGTCTTTTTCTTGCTCTTTTTCTTCTTGGGTTTGGTGACGAAAACACCGGGGATCCAGGTCTTGTGTAATTGAGCTGTCTCCGCCGGGTCATCATTGGTGTCATCCAGAAATTTGAAGTTACTCATACCAATCCGCACAACATCCCCGTTGGATAATTTATACAGCTGGACCTGCTTGTCGTTCACGTAGGTGCCATTGGTACTTTGTTGATCCTGGATATAATAATCGAAGGCGGCCTGTTGCTTGTTTTCCATCGCCTCGATGATCGCGTGGGTCTTGCTGACCAGTTCATCGTCTATGCTGATCTCATTGTCCCTGGACCGGCCGATACGAAACTGTGGTTTATCAATTCGCAAGCGAATACCCGCGACCCCCTCTTTTAACTGAACCAATGTTGCCATTACCGTCCCAAACCCTTTTGATTATTATGTAACGCAGCCCCAACGCAGACTGTTCAAAAAACGACCTCATCTCTTGAATTAGAGAAGCCACTTTATACAATGATTGTTGCCCAAGACATAGACCTAAAAATATATAGGCTATTTGTGCTGATTTTTGTACAATTGTCGGCAAACTACAGAAACAACATCTCCCGGTATGGCAAGAATCGCGGTCAAATATGCAGGTCCGGACCGTCGGCGTGATCATCGCCGCGCGGCACTGCAATCGCATGCACCCGATCGGCGGCAGAGCGGTGATCGGCGTGTTACACGGCCTGTTTTTGCAGCATCGTTAAATCACAGCGAATAATGCCAGTAACGCCCATTCAGGTTATCATCTGGAGCGATACTATCTGGCATAGGCGCCCGGATTTTGGTTATAGAGGATATCCATCAGAACCTCATTGCCATGATCTTCCTCTGTGGTACCCAGCGTCGCCGCTACCCGCAGGGCATCCATTTCCTTTTCATAGGTTGCAGTGAACATCACCTGCCCCTTGTAAAGGTGGGTGACGCTGAAGTCATAGCCCAGCTTACTCACTTCTATGACGTGGAAATGACGGATTTGTGCCTGATTGGTTTGCATACCCGAAATATCGGCCGAAATTCCCTCCGTTGCAGTATTTTAAGTGTGCCATACTCCACAAAATTCATTTCTGGGCAAAATAGTCTGCCAGGTACTCGGTAAAGGCCTGATGATTCCCCTCTTCCATATCTCTTTGTTTTAATAGTGAATTTTCTACCCATGCCTGATAACGCCCCTGACTTTCTGCATTCAGCTCAATTTGCCGGAAATACTCCTGGTGCTGCTTCGACATGTGCAGGGCAAAATCAAAGAATCCCTCACCATTTTCACGCATGGTGCGCAACATCCTGGCAGACGGGGTGGTCTCCGCATCATTGAGTCGCTCCAGTTGCCTCGCCAATGCCTGGCCATAGGCATTTTCCTGTCGGCCCGAGTCAAGTAGTTCAGCAATCGCCTGCATCTGTTCACACAATTCTTGTGCCCAACCCTGAAGCAGGCGTTTTTGACCCTGTGAGTTTAAATAGCAATCCGCGCTTCTTCCCATATGGGCTGTCAGTAATTCATTTTCATCGATCGCCGCGTGCTCATCAGCATCAAAAGTTTGACTCTCATGGAGCAGACAAAACAGCATGAAAATTTCCAGAAAACGAACCTGGGTCTCGTTAATGCCAAGGGGATCAAAGACATTCACATCCAGTGAGCGCAGCTCAACATACCTGATTCCCCGTTTTTTCAATGCCAGGGTCGGTTTTTCATTCCCTATCAATAATTGTTTAGGCCTGACCGTACTGTAATATTCATTTTCAATCTGCAGAATATTGGTATTTAATTGCTGATACTCTCCATTCACCAAAATGCCGAACTTCTCATAACCGGGATAGGGAGTATTAATCGCCGTCGTCAGGCTCTCAATATAGGCTGGTAATGAATCATAGTTGGCTCGCACACCTATCGCCTTTTCCTTGTTATTCTGGTAACCGATATCCCCCATCCGGAGTGAAGTGGCGTAAGGTTCAAAAAATGTATTGCTGTTAAAGGCTTCCAGTTCGGTTTTCTTGCCAGCAAGAAAGGATTTACAAATAGCCGGTGATGCGCCAAATAAATAGGGTATCAGCCAGCCAAAACGCAGTAAGTTTCGAATCAAGCCGAAATATCTATCGGATATAAATGCCTGTAGCGGCGAATTATCCCCTTCCATTTGCTGATAAACCGGCCAGAAATTTTCAGGTACTGAATAATTAAAATGTACCCCGGCAATGACCTGCATGGTT
>Ga0209633_10005846_pt1 | contig 10675 bp, 7 predicted proteins | sample Cruoilmetagenom1_FD_187290 | JGI IMG/M metagenome (GOLD analysis project Ga0209633, IMG submission 187290) | Oil polluted marine microbial communities from Coal Oil Point, Santa Barbara, California, USA - Sample 1 (SPAdes) (version 2) | ecosystem: Environmental > Aquatic > Marine > Oil seeps ... | reverse complement strand
CTTGGGAGAACTTGGACCACTAAATGTTTTTCGAAATGATATCGACCCATGTGGTGCTTATCATGTTAAAATTGTAATTGAAGATTTCTATTGGAACAGCCCTGATCCTGAACAGATACCAAGTGGGTTTGAAATAAATTCAGCGATTTTTCTTAAAGAAAAAGGCCTCACCAGCACATTGCAATTAACCAATACACAATTCTCTGATTGGTCAGTTACATATTATTATACAAACCCTGAATTCGAAGGGGATCTTATTGAAGAATGTAATCACATAGTGGCTACTTTTACTATGGATGATTCGGTTAATCTTGATTATTCTATTCCTTTTAAAGTAGAACTACCTGTTTACAGAGATAATGTTGAAGTTGCTTATGAAGGGGGAGATGTAATAACAAACGACTCCATTAAATTTCTTGCAGGCGAAACAGTTAAAGTAATTACAATATCTGCTGTAAACCTTGATGCAGACCATCCAAATGTTTCATTTCAGTATCCAAATAATCCATGTGATTTCCCAGGACCTTTTGGTGGTGGTTATATTGGTAGGATTAATTTTAATCTGAGAAATAACGAACCAATTTCATTTACTGCAAACCCCAAAATATACGAAGCATATTGTAAAGAAACTCTCGATTTAACTATCACAGATGTCACACAAAATGGGGTTACTCCTTTATCTTACTACTGGAACAATGACATTGCATCCCATGAAACAATTAGTTATCAGGTACAATCGAGTCCTGATATGGTTGATATATTAGTAACAGATGGTTGTGGGAATGCTTCAGATGCCCAGGTTCAAATTAATAATAAACCAATAATTCTGGAATCAATACTAGATGCTTTCTTATGCGGGCCCGGCCAGTCGGTTGTTGTTCCAGTTACAGCACAAATGCCAAACTATAGTGATTACACTATCGACCATGTTACATGGTACAAGGTAAGTCCTTATCAATATCTTGGTGATGCAGATGGAAATGAAATGCTCGTATTATATGATGATGTTGTGGGAGCTGATATCTGGACATGTGGTTTTGAGATAACTGACTGTTGTGGCGGAACTGCTACAGGAACTTTTATTGTAAACCAATCGGAATTATCACTGGGCGATGACCTGAATATTTGTAATGGTGAGTCAAAAGAAATAATTGCCAATGCGCAAGCTCAATGGTATGAGTGGTATGCAACAAACGACCCTTCTACAATATTATCAACCACAAACACGGTTACTGTTAGCCCTTCGGTTACAACCGAATATACTTTACGCATACTTGATTTATGTGATGTTGAACAAACAGCAACCATCGTTGTTAATGTTGATCTTTTTGTGCCAATGATAGTTATCAGTCCTTCGAGTGCTGAAATTTGTCCGGGAGAAGAAATTACACTTACAGCAAATGATGCCCTCGAATGGCATTGGTCACCGGGAGATGAAACAACACAGTCGATTACACTTTATCCAACAATACCTAATACTTATCAGTACACATTAACTGCATCCTCAGAGTTTTGTATTGACAAAATAACCTCAGCATCGTTCGAAGTATTCCCAACGCCTGTGGCGGAGTTTAGTTATGTTCCGGCTGATGATGCATGTACCGGTGAATCAATTGGGTTCTTCTATTCTGATGTTGTAACAAATGAAACTTTCCTTTGGGATTTTGATGATGGTAGTTCCACAAGTACCGAAACTAACCCTTCTCACACATATGCAAACGCGGGAACATATAATGTACAACTTCATGTTGACAAATATATTTGTGAGAATGATACAAATATGTCTCTGGTAATAAACCCACTGCCCTCTCCTGATTTTAGTGCCGATAATGTTGATGGTTGTTTACCTGTGAATGTGATTTTTGATGATCTGTCGAATGATGTTCAATCAGGCGCCAATTATGAGTGGACTTTCGGCGACAGCCAGACAAGTAGCGATGTTGGCAACACTTCTCACACCTATACACAAGCCGGCTTATATACCGTTAGTTTAACCATCAATAATACTCAACGCTGTGCACAAACCATCACTAAACCAAATTTAATCCAGGTAAATCCAAACCCGGAAGCTGATTTTGAAGCCGACCCATGGATTACAACACTTGATACACCAACAATTGATTTCAGTGACCTTAGTATTAGCGATTCTACAATTCTAAACTATGAGTGGGATTTTGGTGATGGGAATACAAGTAATGATGAAAACCCTTCACATACTTATACTAATCCCGGTGATTATCAAATTAAATTATACATAGAAACCGTTAACGGATGTTGGGATACAACTTACGCAAGAGTGGCTCTTACCGAAGAAGTAAGATTATTTATCCCCAATGCTTTCACTCCAAATGGCGACGGCGTAAATGATAAATTTGAAATAAAAGGAACACCCATTGCCGATTTTAACCTTTATATTTATGATAGGTGGGGGTCCGTTATTTGGAGCACACACAATTACGAAACCCATTGGGATGGTACTGACAAAAGTGGCAAACCGGTAGCTTCAGGAACTTATGTTTACCAAATTATCGGAACTGATTATCTCATTCAGTCAATAAATTATCAGGGAACGGTTACTGTTGTGAGGTAATACATTGGTTCTATTTAATATCCTAATTTACCTTAGTAAACTTTTTTAATAATACACATAAAGCTTTGGATAACTTTTACTTAAGAAAAAACCGCAAAGCAGTTTAACAAAAATAGCCAGAGGTGAAACCTCTGGAAAAAATGATCAACGTAATCAACAACTCTGAAGGAGTTGAATCATTACCAAGGGTTCCGGATTGTTTGTATTTAAAACCATACGCTACGCATATGGCTATTATTGTTTAATCCCTTTGGAATTATTTCATTCATAGTAGTGAAATAGACAATATTTATACCTTTACCAACAAACTAACTTCAATGAAAAATCTAATTCCTATTATATTAATTGTAGCAATTATGGGAGGGTGTTCACAGAATAAAACAACTGATGAAATTGTTAACGTTTCAGTTGGTAAAGTAGAACGGATTGAAAACTTCCCCTCAAAATTTGTGTCACCACGAAATGTTGATGTCTGGCTGCCTGATGGTTATAACACAAATGAAAAATATGCTGTTATCTATATGCATGATGGACAGATGCTTTTCGATGCTTCAACCACATGGAATAATCAGGAATGGGAAGTAGATGAAGTGCTGACCAGATTAATAGATAAAGACATTATAAAAAAGTGCATTGTTGTAGGCATTTGGAATTCAGGTGAAAGCAGGCATAGCGACTATTTTCCTAAAAAGCCATTTAAACTCTTAGAACAGAGTTTTCAGGATTCATTGCTGTTGGATGCTAAGCGCTACAATGTATCTACGTTGTTTTCAAACGGGATTCAATCGGACAATTATTTAAAGTTCATTGTTGAGGAAGTGAAACCCGTTATAGATGGTAAGTATTCAACTTTATCAGATAAGGAAAACACAATAGTTGCAGGATCGAGCATGGGTGGATTAATATCCATGTATGCAATTTGTGAATATCCTGAAGTGTTTGGCGGTGCGGCATGTCTTTCAACTCATTGGGTAGGTACTTTTACTGCTGAGAACAATCCTATCCCACAAGCTTTTGTTGATTATATGGCAACCAATCTTCCTGATCCCGATTCACATAAAATCTATTTTGATTATGGTACCAAAACTCTTGATGCTCTTTACGAACCAATGCAGATGAATGTTGATTCGATAATGATGGCCTCAGGATACAATGAAACAAATTGGAAAACCCTTAAGTTTGAAGGTGCTGACCATAGTGAGAAATCATGGGCACTTCGGTTGGATATTCCTTTTACATTTTTATTGGCGAAATAATTCTGTTTAATATTAACCATTGTAATTTTTAAAATGCCTTTCAGCACATTTTAAAAAACAATTGGTATTAGCTTATTTCCACTCTACCACTGTACCTCGCTTATCATCCAATAATAATTCCGGCACTGAAGATCTAATTGTATCAGCCAGTAGTTCAATGAGTTTAGTTTTTGCAAATTGTCGTGTAGTAACAATACTAACCTCACGCAAAGGGACATAATTTGAAAAGTGCTTTAGCTGTACCTTTCTTTCGCCTTCCAGATCCATACCGGCAAGTTCAGGGATCAAAGTATAACCCCCTTCCCTGTCAATAATTTTGATTAAAGTATCCAGTGAACCTCCTTCAAATTCAAATGGTAAGCTGTCAGATTCCACATTCTGAAGGTCACAAAGATTAACTATCTGATGTCTGAAACAATGTCCATCGTTTAGCAGCCATATCTCAGGTGTTGCTATATCCTTTACTTTAATTATTGCCTGTGTCGCTAACTGATGATTAGAATTAGTATAAATCATCATTTCCTCATAATACAGCGGCTTTTCAAGTATAGTTTTTTCATGCAAAGGAGTGACTAGTATACCAACATCAATAATATCTTTATGAAGATTATCAATAATCTTTTCGGTTACCATTTCTTCAACCTTAATCTTAACTTCCGGATATGACCTTTTGTAATTACCAGCAAACAACGGCAACAAATAAGGAGCAATTGTTGGTATAACGCCAATGCGTAATTCTCCACTTACGTCCCCTTTAACATCATTAACAATTTCGCTTATCTTTTTCCCTTCACGCAATACAACTCTGGCTTGTTCAATAATACTCTTACCCGATTCAGTTGGTATTACTGGTTGCTTTGTTCTGTCGAACAGAACAATACCCAGATTATCTTCAAGCTTCTTTATTTGCATACTCAATGTTGGCTGAGTAACAAAACATCTATCCGCAGCAGTCGCAAAATGCCTATACGTATCAACAGCTACTATGTATTCCAATTGTATTAAAGTTATCATGCCCACAAATATAGACAAAATCTATCTTATTATAGAAACTATTGATTTGACAGATGTTGTTTTTGTATATATTTTTGCATCAGAAATTAAATAAAATTATTAATCAAATTAAAAATATATAAAATGGAAAATGAAGTAATAGTAAATCAAATGCCACGTATTGGCGACATTGCCCCTGATTTTGAGGCAGTAACAACAAAAGGTAATATTAAATTTTCAGATTATGCTCCTGGCAAATGGAAAGTAATGTTTTCACATCCTGCCGATTTTACACCAGTATGTACAACAGAAATGACAGGCTTTGCTGTAAGAAAAGGTGAGTTCGATGCTTTAAACACTGAATTAGTAGGTTTAAGTATTGATAGTATTCATGCACACTTGGCATGGGTTAACAATGTAAGAGAAAAAACCGGAGTATATTTTGACTTCCCGATTATTGCTGACATCGACATGAAGGTATCAAAACTTTATGGAATGCTACAACCAAATGAAAGTGAAACAGCAGCAGTTCGTGCAGTATTTTTCATCGATCCTGACAATAAAATCAGACTAATAATGTATTACCCACTAAATGTTGGACGCAATATGGACGAGATTCTTCGTGTACTTAACGGTCTTCAGGTAAGTGATAAAAATGCTGTTGCCCTACCATTAAACTGGATTCCTGGCGAGAAAGTAATTGTTCCTCCACCAAAGAATCTTGACGAAATGCAGGAAAGAGTTGATTTGAAATCAGATGACAAAGTTGATTTTTATCTTGTTAAAAAAGACTTATAGAACGAAGCATCTTAACAAAGTATCAAACCCTTCTAAAATTCAAATTTCAGAAGGGTTTTTTGTTTACTTTTATTGATCTGTACCGAACATCATATCTTAAATGAGATTCTTCTTAATATTAAACTTAATTATCATAAGTCTCATTGGATACTCTCAAACAGAGTTTGCAAGACTTCCCATCAAAATTAAAGACACATATGATATATATGAAAAAACCAATAAGGAAGGAAACCATTCATTTTTCTTTGATTTAGATGATAAATATCTATTTGTAATAACAGATTCGGCTTATAATGAAGTTTACAAAGTCAAGGATTCCTATTATAGTTCTGTTCCAGTATCCTTAGTGGGAACCATTGCTACAGATTCTAGTTTTATTTATTACTTTAAACGCAATATTGAGAACGAATTATACATACTCAATGTTGATTATAAGAATAAAAAAGTATATCGAAAAAAAGGGTTGAAAATATATTCTTCCGGATCTTTTGAACTCAGGGAATATATAAACATAAATAATCGTCTTTTTTTGTTAACTACCTCAAAACGTGAAAATAACATTAATTTCTTTGAAGTCGTTAATGATTCCAAGGTAATAGAATACAATTTTTTAACTGACGGCCCCAATGGTAGGAGTAATCTAAAAAATGGGCTGTTTAATAATTATTCTCTGGATTCCGAATCATTTAATTTTCTTGTCCAGTATAGTCCTCAATTTACAAAGGAAGAGTATTTTAATCTCTATAAATTTAATCTGAGTACGAAAACTTTCTCTGAAAGGGAATTTAGATTTAGCAACCTTTTTCAAAACGAAAAAAGTAAAAGGGATAATTTTATACAAACAAGTACAATAACCGACACTTCAGTATATATTGCATCAATTAGAAACAATGGTGATCAGATATCAATAAACAGATATTCATTATTTAATGATAGCATAACAGGCTTTTTTTCGATTAGTCTGAGGCAATTAATTACAGAAAGAAAAATAGTGCCATACATAGTAAATCATACCGGATTCGATTATTTTCCTGCAAATGCAATTAAAATTGTAGAGTATTTAGGGAAACCATATAATATCAAAGTATATGATTATAGCCCGGACACAATTAGCATTACAATTACTTTTTATAATCGATACTACTATCACGAAAAGCTATATGATACCAGAATGCGTGTTTCCCTTAATGTTAATAAAAAGGATTTCTCTTTTATCAATATTGATTCGGAGGATAGTTTATATAAAGCATATTCGTTTCCTTTTAAAATTTTGAAAAATAAAAGAGAGTCACGACCTATCGGTGGAATGCCTGCTTATATATATTTTGTCGATTATAAACTTAACTTTATGTTTGGATATATCGATAGTAAATCAAAGGAGTTTGTTATTACCCGACTAATAGAATAACTTTTCCCATTCTGACCAACAGACTTAATCTTAATACCCTCCACCTTTTTTATTATTTTTGCATTCTTAAATTTCTATAATAGAATGACTAACAAAGAAATAGTATTAAGCGGTATACGACCAACAGGAAATCTGCATTTGGGTAATTACTTCGGTGCGGTGAAGAATTTTGTAAAAATGCAGGAAACCAATGAGTGTTTCTTCTTTATTGCAGATTATCATTCACTTACAACACACCCCACTCCTGGTGATCTGCAACACAATGTTAAACAGGTACTTGTGGAGTATCTTGCTGCAGGTCTTGATCCGGAGAAAGCAACCCTATATCTGCAAAGTGACTTACCAGAAACAGCTGAATTATATCTTTTTCTAAATATGAACTCCTACCTTGGTGAACTTGAAAGGGTAACAACATTTAAAGAAAAAGCACGTAAGCAACCTAATAATGTTAATGCCGGATTACTTACATATCCTACATTAATGGCTGCTGATATTATTATTCATAAAGCAGACAAGGTGCCTGTTGGTAAAGATCAGGAGCAAAACCTTGAAATGACAAGAACATTTGCCCGGAGGTTTAACCATATGTACGGACAAGAGTTTTTCCCAATCCCAACAGCATATAATTTTGGAGAGCAGTTGGTTAAAATTCCCGGACTGGATGGTTCAGGTAAAATGGGCAAATCGGAAGCTGAAGGAAATGCTATATTTCTGAATGATGACCCTAAAAAACTTCGCAAGAAAGTTATGAGGGCTGTAACCGATAGCGGTCCGACCCAAATGAATCAGGAAAAACCTGAAGCCATTGAAAATCTGTTTTCATTGCTAAAGGTAGTTTCAAAACCTGATGTTGGTGAATATTTTAACGATCAATACAACAATTGTAACATCCGTTATGGTGATCTTAAAAAGCAATTAGCTGAAGATATGATTGCTTTCACAGATCCTTTCCGTGAAAGAATTGCCGAACTTTCATCAGATAATGATTACATAAAAAAAGTGATGAATATGGGTGCCGAAAAGGCACGTGCTAGCGGTAGAAAAACCGTAGATGAGGTAAGGCAGATAATTGGTTTTAGAAAATATTTTTAGGTTAATTAGAAGATACAACTAAATCCATTTAGCATTAAAAGTATGTAAATTGAAACTTAAAGTTTCAGATTACATACTTTTACAGTTTTAAATTAACTATTTTCAATCGAAATCCATTGATAGAGAAAAAAAATAACGTAATTAAAAAAAAGCCTGAAACAGCAGTTTTGGTGGGTCTTGTAACCAATTCTCAGCAAAAAGAGAAAGTACAAGAATACCTGGACGAACTCTCTTTTTTGGTTGAAACTGCAGGTGGTGTACCTGTTGAAAGGTTTACTCAGTCTCTTGATTATCCCAACTCACGTACTTACGTAGGCTCGGGTAAACTTGAAGAAATCAGGCAATACGTTAAAGCAGCCGAAATAGACATGGTGATATTTGATGATGAGCTGGGAGGTTCACAAATCAGAAACCTGGAGAAGACTCTCGAATGTAAAATACTAGACCGTACGAACCTCATCCTCGATATCTTTGCCAAACGTGCACAAACTGCGCATGCAAAAGTGCAGGTTGAGTTGGCTCAGTATCAATATCTGCTTCCACGGCTTACAGGTATGTGGACTCACCTTGAACGACAACGTGGTGGTATAGGACTTCGTGGTCCGGGTGAAACCGAAATTGAGACTGATCGAAGAATCATTCGTGATAAAATCAGTCTGCTGAAAAAGAAGTTGATTCAAATTGACAAACAAAAAGCTACACAACGTAAAAACCGAGGGCAATTAATTCGTGTTGCATTGGTAGGCTATACAAATGTTGGTAAATCAACTATAATGACTTTGCTGAGCAAATCAGAAGTCTTTGCTGAGAATAAACTGTTTGCCACTTTAGATACTACTGTTCGCAAAGTAGTAGTTGATAATCTGCCATTTCTACTTTCAGACACTGTAGGTTTTATCAGAAAACTTCCCCACGGTTTGGTTGAATCTTTTAAATCCACACTCGATGAAGTTAGAGAATCTGATATGTTGGTTCATGTAGTTGATATTTCACACCCTGAGTTTGAAGACCAGATAAAAACAGTGACCCAAACCTTAGCCGACATTGGTGCTGGTGATAAAAAGGTGATTATGGTATTTAACAAAGTTGATGCCTATAGTTGGATTGAAAAAGAAGAAGATGACTTAGAGCCATCAACTAAAGAAAATGTTAGCCTGCTTGATTTGAAAAACAGCTGGATGGCAAAGGACAACCACCCCTGCATATTTATTTCAGCCAAAACGAAGGAGAACTATCACGAGTTCCGTAAACTTCTTTACGATAATATTAAAGAAGTTCATGCTATTCGGTATCCATACAATAACTTTCTATATTGATATTTTGAAAATCTAACTGTGATGTTGGTTTTTCAAACAACAGTTAAACCTTTTGAGTATGAATTTACTAATTATAGCTATTCTAATTTCTGCCGCGTTGTATATCTATTTTGATTTCTTTAAAAATCAAAAATTGAAATATATAACTAAACCACTAACCACAATACTAATAATAGTTCTGGCCTTTCAACAACTACCCGAGGGTTTTGATTCGTATGGTTATCTGATACTAGGAGGGTTGGTTTTCTCACTTATAGGAGATGTTTTCCTGATGCTCCCAACTGATAAATTTATTCATGGTCTGGCAGCATTTTTAATTGCACACATCTTTTATATAGTTGCTTTTAGCTCAGGGTTTGGGCCATATCTTGACTTTGAATATTTGATTCCGGCAGCAGTATATGCCATTATTTTCCTATGGATTGTATTACCAAAAACCGGTAGTATGAAATTGCCGGTTATAATTTATGCCTTTGTACTAATGATATTTATGTGGCAGGCAACTGGGCGATATTATTTTCTCGCTCAATCATCTGCATCCTATGTTTTTATGGGTGCAATTCTTTTTGTTATTTCTGATTCAATATTGGCTTATGCCAGATTTGTTAAGAATTTCAAGTTATCATCGCTACTAATACATTCAACCTATTGGGGTGCACAACTATTTATTGCATTATCGATTTAATTTTATACCCCACTGGATTAATTTTGCAACATGATCTTTTTATACATTATAGCAGTTATAATAGTTGCAAGTTTAGTGGTGGGTATTATAATCCTTCGTAGCTTTAGCAAACCACCACAAAAGCATACCACCACACCTAAAGATGAGGGAATTAATTTTGAAGAAGTTAGCATCCCAACAAAAAACAACAAGAAATTATTTGGCTGGTGGCTAAAGGCAGATCAAAAAGCTCCAACAATAATATTAATGCATGGTTGGGGAAGAAATGCCGGGAGACTGATTCCATATATTAAAAACCTCCAAGGTAAAGGATTCAACCTCTTAGCTTTCGACACGCGACATCATGGCAATAGTGATCCTGATAAATTTTCATCGATGGTAAAATTTGCTCAGGATATAAGTGCATGCATTGACTTTATTGAGCCAAAACCAACAACCGAAAAAGAAAATATTTTCCTCATCGGACTTTCAATTGGTGGTGCTGCATCAATCTTTGCTGCCGCTGCTGATTCAAGAATTAAAAAGATAATTACCATT
>Ga0209633_10005845_pt1 | contig 10675 bp, 4 predicted proteins | sample Cruoilmetagenom1_FD_187290 | JGI IMG/M metagenome (GOLD analysis project Ga0209633, IMG submission 187290) | Oil polluted marine microbial communities from Coal Oil Point, Santa Barbara, California, USA - Sample 1 (SPAdes) (version 2) | ecosystem: Environmental > Aquatic > Marine > Oil seeps ... | reverse complement strand
CAGGGAACTGCCAGCGGGTGTATCCGGGGCTTATAAGCTTTTTGCCAATATGCTGTCTGTAGGGAAGGAAAATGTTGATAATGCCACCAATGTAAAAGGTTAAGTATGCTAGATAAACTTAGTTGGAAAAAAGAATATTCATTGGTATTGTTAATGAATATCATCTATATATTGATTTTTAGTTATCTAATGACAGCTTTTACTTAATATGGAGGCATTAGATTGGTTTATACTTTCAGGTACACTTTTATTCATCGTTGGTTATGGCGTATGGAAAACACGCGGAAGCAAAGACGTAAATGATTATGTCCGCGGTGGAAATCAATCAAAATGGTGGACCATTGGTTTATCGGTAATGGCTACGCAAGCAAGCGCAATCACATTCCTATCAACCCCTGGGCAAGCTTTCCATGACGGAATGGGTTTTGTTCAATTTTATTTTGGACTGCCCCTCGCCATGATCATCATCTGCCTGGTTTTTGTGCCAATTTATCACAAGTTAAAGGTCTATACGGCTTATGAATTCCTTGAAAACCGATTCGACCTTAAGACCAGGTCTTTAGCTGCCATACTTTTCTTAATTCAGCGTGGACTTGCGGCAGGTATTACAATTTTTGCACCCTCAATTATTCTTTCTGCCGTACTCGGTTGGGATTTAAGGACTTTGAACATTATTATTGGAACCTTGGTGATCATCTATACGGTCTCAGGTGGTACTAAGGCAGTTAGTGTTACGCATAAGCAACAAATGTTCATCATTTTTGCTGGAATGTTCGTTGCCTTTTTCTTTATTATAGGTTACCTACCTGAAGATATTGGTTTTAATAAGGCCCTCAAAATTGCTGGAGCAAGTGACAAACTCAATATTCTCGACTTTAGTTTTGATACCAAAAGTAGATATACCTTTTGGAGTGGAATCACGGGGGGTCTCTTTCTTGCCTTAGCTTATTTCGGGACAGACCAAAGTCAGGTTCAACGCTATTTATCTGGAAAAACAATACGTGAAAGCCAATTGGGACTGATTTTCAATGCGGTATTCAAAATACCGATGCAATTCTTCATTTTACTCGTTGGCGTAATGGTTTTCGTTTTTTATCAATACAATGCTTCACCATTAAATTTTAATCCTGTTGCTACAGAGGGAGTTTTGAATTCTGAATATGCTGATGATTACAAAGTACTACAGGAAAGACAAGAAACCTTGGAAAACGAAAAAACCATTGCCCAGAATAAATTCTCGATGGCATTGGAATTAAAGGGAATACACAGCAATGAAGCTGCCAAAATGCAAATAATCAGTATAAACAGAAAAGATAGCACGAACCGGGCAGCGGCAAAAACATTGATTAAACAAGCTGATGATTCCATTGAAACCAATGATAAGGATTATGTATTTATCCATTTTATATTGAACAATTTACCAAAAGGTCTAATAGGTTTATTGTTGGCCGTAATATTATCAGCTGCGATGTCTTCTACTGCATCTGAATTGAATGCATTGGGAACCATAACAGCATTGGATTTATACAAAAGAAATAAAAAGGTGGTTTTATCGGAGAAACATTATGTACAAGCATCTAAAGGCTTTACATTACTGTGGGGTGTGGTTGCCATCTTAATTGCCTGTATCGCTAACCTATTTGATAATTTAATACAGTTAGTGAATATCATTGGGAGCATATTTTATGGCAATGTTCTCGGCATTTTCCTCCTGGCATTTTTCTTTAAATATGTAAAAGGTAATGCCGTCTTCTTTGCTGCAATTTTAACGCAAGTTTTAATTTGTATTACCTACTATAACTTGATTCATATTTATCCCTCTGGTCAAGAAAAATTGGGCTATCTATGGCTAAATTTTATTGGATCTGCCCTGGTTATTCTGATGGCATTGGCTTTTGAGGCATTCGATCGCTTATTGAAAAAACCGCCAATAAACCAAAAATAATTCTAGCTTTATACATTAAAATGAATATTCCCCTAACTGTATAATTTGGACACCAAAAAGTACACAATCAAAGATGTAGCTGAACTAGCGGGTGTATCCAAGGGTACAGTTGATCGAGTAATACACAAACGCGGCAAAGTTTCTCAAAAAGCTTGGGATAAGGTAATGCAAGTACTGAAAGAATTGGACTTTAAGCCAAATCCTATTGCCCGAAGCCTAAAGATCAACAAAGTATACAAAATTGCCGTACTTCTTCCTGATTCTAATATAGACCCTTATTGGACACCGGCGAGAAAAGGAATTAAGGCTGCAGCGAAAGAATTTAAGATTTTTGGTGTTTTGGTAGAGGTGTTTTTATGTAATCCCTTAGAAAAGAGGTCGTTTATTGAAAAATCGCAAGAGGCATTGTCATCTGACGCTGATGCATTCTTAATGGTTCCTTTATTTCAAGAAGAGTCCATTAAAATTTACCAACTATGTAAGGAAAAAAAAGTATTACTGGCATTGTTCAATAATTATATTGAGGCAATTGAAGGTGGGTTCTTCATTGGTCAAGATTTAGTACAATGTGGTAGAATTGGTGCCAGTTTAATTGACAAAATGGTCAAGAAGAAAGATAAAATTGCCATTGTTCATATTAACAAAGAGCCCCATATGCAATTAAAAGAAGATGGATTTAAAAATTACTTTCTGGAAAAGGGGCATAACGAACCTAGGGTCATTACCCATAGTTTTAATACTTGTATGGAAGGTGACTTCTCGAGGGATCTATCTTTCTTTGTTAAATGCAATAAAGACCTTAAAGCCATATTTGTTACCAACTCAAAGTCCTATTTGTTGGTAAAGGAATTGGAAAAACATAAAGTTAAATGCATTATAGTTGGTTTTGACCTCTTGGATGAGAACATCAAATATTTAGAAGCGGGTAAAATAGACTTTTTAATCCATCAGAAACCCAGAAGACAAGCCTATTTAGGAGTAGGTTATTTAGCGGAATACTTTCTATTTGGGAAAAAACTTCCCTCTGAGAAACTATTGCCTATAGATATTATCACTTCCGAAAATATCAAATATCATATTAGATAGCTGTCATTTCCTATTTTCTATTCTACGAAACGTTTAAGTAAACCCTTTGCCTAAGGACAATAAATGGATATTCAGGCATTGGTAATTGACTAATTTGGAGGTTTTGTAATTTATCATATTCTCACTGTGTTCGAGCACATTTTTATATGTTGTAATTGTATAGTTAAAAAAATAGTTTAAATTCACAAGAAATTAACGCTAAATTTATTAATCTAACAATTCAAAAAACGACATTATGATTAGAAAACTCCTCGTATTTCTCGTAATAGTATTTGGATCTTACCCATTACTGGCGCAGAATAAAACAGTAACGGGTTCGGTTACGGGCGCAACGGATGGATCTCCTTTGCCAGGCGTAAATGTTATAGTACAAGGAACTACCACTGGTACACAAACTGATTTTGATGGGAATTATACCATCGAAGTCTCCGAAGGAAGTGTATTGGCTTTTTCCTATCTTGGAATGAGATCACAGAGTGTTACGGTTGGGGCTTCCAATACTATCAATATATCTATGGAGGAAGATGCCGAACAACTTGGAGAAGTGGTGGTAACGGCTTTAGGTATAGAAAGGCAAAAAAAGTCACTCACCTATTCCACTCAAAAAGTAGAGACCGAAGAATTAACCCAGGCCAGATCGCTTAACGTTTTAAATGGTCTGACAGGTAAGATCGCCGGTGTTTCCGTTACTACGGGATCTACGGGAGTTGGTTCAGCTTCCAAAGTATTGCTAAGGGGTAACCGTTCTATCAATGGTAGTAGTCAACCGCTCTATGTAGTGGATGGTATTCTTCTAAGTGGCGATATTTCAAACATAAGCCCGGATGATATTGAGAGCATCTCTGTTCTCAAAGGGGGTAACGCAGCAGCTTTATATGGTAGTAGGGCCAACAACGGTGCAATTGTCGTAACCACTAAATCAGGAAGAGGAACAAGAGAAGGAGTATCCTCCTCTGTCGGGTTTACTACTACGCTGTCCGATCCCATACATCTCTTAGAGTTTCAGGATGGATTTGGTCAGGGATCCGCTGGGATCTACGCTCCAGCGGCGACCACTTCCTGGGGGCCAGCATTTGACGGCGGTCAAGTAGCCCACTGGACCGTCGATCCAAATAATCCTAATTTTGGAGGCACTTATGCCTATGAAGCACAGCCCGATAATGTCGAAGATTTTTTTCGTTTGGGTCATGAATTGGCCACAAATCTTTCTGTGAATATCAACGGTGAAAAATCAAATGTTTTTTTAGGGTATACCTTTACCGAGGCAGGTGGGATTATTCCGAACAATGATTTGAAAAGACACAGTGTTACTGCAAGGATTACCTCAGACTTAACAGACAAACTTAGCGTTGATTCCAAGATAAATTATATCAGGGATGACTTTACCAACGTACTTTCCACAGGTGAGGGTTTTGACAACCCGCTTCGATATTTATACAAGATACCAAGAAATATTAGGACACAGGATTTCGCCGATTTTGATTTTATTAATGAAGAAGGTAAGCTACGGCAACACTATTTTCTTCCGCGATTTAATGGTGGTGGAAATCCGTATTGGACAATTAACCGTGTACAGCGTCCGAGATTGGACGAAAGGGTACTGGCATTATTATCCTTAAAATATCAGATAACAGATGATCTGTCTATCCAAGCCAGGTCCACAATGGATAGGACAAGTAGATCAGAAGAACAGAAGTGGTATAATGACACCTATACCGTGGCACAATTTGGACGATTTCAAAAGAGAGCAAGTAATTCCTATGAATGGAATACAGATGTACTCCTTAGTTATACCAAAGATATTACAGATGATTTTAGGATAAATGTAAATGGCGGTGCCAACCAAAGGGTATTTGAATTTAACGAACTTACCGGTAATGGAACCACTTTTACCATAGAGAATTTCTTTGCCTTGGGTAATACCTCGGATCCTACAGCTACAGAGCTTTTGGATAGATTTGAAGTACAGTCTGTTTATGGTTTTGCTGAATTTTCATATAAAAATGCATTGTTCCTGAATCTTACGGGCAGAAATGATTGGAGTTCCACACTTCCTGAAGATAATAGGTCTTTTTTCTACCCATCAGTAGGATTGACCGCTGTAATCAGTGATTTTGTTGAGTTTCCAGATGCCATAAATTACCTGAAACTAAGAGGTTCTTGGGCAGAAGTAGGTAACGATACGGATGCTTTTAGTCTTTCCCAAAGGGCCGATATCGCAAATGGAACTTTGACCTTAAACTCAATCCTACCGAATCCTGATTTAAAACCAGAGAGTACCACAACTACTGAGGTTGGTTTTGATGCCGGCTTTTTGAATAACAAAATCACACTTGATTTCACCTGGTATAAGTCCAATAGTTCCGATCAAATATTTGAAACACCTACTCCATCTGGATCAGGAATTGCATCCAGGTTCCAAAATGGGGCCGATATACAAAATACGGGTATAGAAGCTGTATTGGGGGCAAATATTATAAGCACTCCTGATTTCTCATGGGATGTAGATTTGAATTTTGCTACAAATGACAGTGAAGTCGTGGAACTTGCGGAAGGTGTTGACGAACTTACGATTAATACAGATTTTATCAGGGCTTATAAATTGGTCAAGGGAGGGCAATTTGGTGATGTTTTCTCCCGAGGATACCAAAGAGATGACCAGAATAGAGTGCTTGTTGATGCCTTGGGACTTCCACTGATTACTCCGGGAAATGGAGATGTGTTAGTATCCAACTTTAACCCGGACTGGTTGGGCGGTATCAGAAATACACTTAGATACAAAAATTTCAATTTTAGCACGCTGATCGATATACGTGAAGGTGGTTCTATCATTAGTTTTACGGAAGCTATTTTAACTAGTGACGGTGTCTTGCAAAGTACCGTACAGGGTAGGGACGGAAGTCTGGTCTTTGGACAAAATATTTTTGCAAACGAAACGGCTGTTGCCGAGGCGGATGGATCTGCAAACAATATTTCTGTTACTGCCGAAGATTTTTGGAACAGAGTAGGCGGTAGAAATACGCCTGTCGGTGAGGCGTTTAAACGAGATGCGTCCAATATTCGAGTTAGGGAAATAATCCTGGGTTATACATTACCGGAGAAATTATTGTCCAAAACGTTTTTGACTTCTGCAAATATTTCACTGGTTGGTAGAAATTTATTCTTTATCTCCAATTCGGCGGATAGTGTAGATCCGGAGTCTGTAGCTAGTATCGAAAACACGGCTGAGGGTAGAGAATCTTTTGCCCCTCCGACTACACGATCTGTAGGTGTATCAATAAACTTTGGATTCTAAAAAAATCGTAACTTTAAAAGAAAAAAGATGAAGAAAATAGTAACAATATTTAGTTTCTGTGCGGCAATTGTCCTTATACTGGGAAGTTGCACAGACGATTTCACCGAGTTAAATTCAGACCCAAAAAACTTTACGGAAGATGCGGTAACGCCGGCAGATTTACCCTTATTTGTACAAAGGGCCTTATATACGCCTAATTTTACGCCTTTCAGCAACCCTGGTGGCGGAAGGGGTGCATTTCAGTTGTCACACTCCCTTTTTCCTGATATTTATGCTAATTATATGGCTACTACCGCTGCAAATTTTGACAGCGATCAGTTTGATTTGGTAGGGAGATGGCTAAATGGAGCGTATCGATATTTTTACGTTAATGCTGCCCCAAATATGAAGTTTGCAGAAGATACAACATTAGAGTTGGGATTAGATTTGGAAAATGCCATGATGAAGGTATGGAGGGTCTATGGCTACCATAGAATTACCGATGCATATGGTCCTATCCCCTATCTCAGTTTTGGAAACTTGGAAAATTCAGTACCTTATGATTCGCAGGATGTTATTTATTCAGACTTTTTTACCACCCTGGATGAAGCTGTTGCGGTATTGAAGGCCAATGGCGGAGCTACTTCGTTTTTGGGCGGCAATGACATTTTATTTGGTGGAGATGCAGATTCATGGCTAAAATTTGCCAATAGTTTACGACTACGTTTGGCGATTAGAATTAAATATGTGGACCCTGGAAAATCAAAGTCTGAAGCGGAAAAGGCTGTTGCCGATGGTGTATTAGAAAGCAATGCCGACAATGTAATGATTACAACGAACACTAATTTTAGAAATCATTATACTACAATTACCCAATGGGGAGAATTCCGAATGAGTGCCGATATGGAAAGTATCCTGAAAGGCTACCAGGATCCAAGAATGACCAGTTACTTTGCAGAAGCCGCGATCCCAGATCCTACTGACGATCCGGCAGGGGTAACTTTTAACTATGAAGGGATGCGGAATGGACAATTAACGTCAGATAAGCAGGGAACAGATTTCAATAATCTGATATCAGACATGGCAGCTCCTTTTACAGCAGCCGATACTCCTGGACCGGCTATTGGAGTTATAAGAGCAGCAGAGGTCTTTTTCTTAAGGGCAGAAGGTGCTTTGGAAGGTTGGGCCATGGGAGGAACAGCTGAAGAACTCTATAACCAGGGAATTACAACTTCCCATACTGAACACGGATTTGACGGAACGGATCTTTCCGGCAATGATTATGTAACCAGCACTAATGTACCTGCTGCTGCTGATGCCGCTAATCCACCTGTATCTACTGTTCCTATAGCATATAATGCGGGGGGATCCTCAGAAGAACAGTTAGAGCAGATCATTACTCAAAAGTGGATTGCATTATATCCTAATAGCGAGGAGGCCTATGCGGAAAGAAGAAGGACAGGGTATCCTACCCTCTATAATAGGCTTAATTCTATAAATCCTCTTATTGCTGTGGATGAGATTCCAAGGAGAATGCCCTATGTGTCCAGTGAATATGATGATAATAATGCCGCTGTACTCGAGGCAGTTAACAGCTTATTGGGTGGTCCGGACAATGGAGCAACCAAGTTATGGTGGGATGCTAAGAATTAAAGACTTGAAACTTTAGATAAAAAAGGCCCCACTAATTATTGGGGCCTTTTTTAGTTGCCATAAATCGTCCACCAAATTCTTATACTATCTGATAAATTAGTACATTGAAAGGTACAACATTTAACACGCATAATCTTATGAGGTCATCTGCTAAATACTTTCTATTATCAATTTTACCTATGGTTTTCTCCTGTAATAATGTAGATAATAGTAAAATGTTCTCCCTCCTTTCCCCAAAGGAGACCGGAATTAAGTTTAAAAATATTTTAAAGGAGACGGAAGAATGGAACGTTTTAGAATACGGCTACCTCTACAATGGAGGCGGGGTATCAATAGGGGATCTTAATAACGATGATCTTCCTGATATTTATTTTACAGGAAACATGGTGGGGAGCCGTTTATATATCAACCAGGGAAATTGGGAATTTAAGGAAATTGCGGAAAAAGCAGGCGTGTTTGCGGAAGGTTTGTGGAATACCGGAACCACTATGGCCGACGTCAATGCCGATGGTTTTTTGGATATATATATATGCAGATCAGCTGCAAAAGATTACGAAAAAAGAAAAAATCTACTGTTTATCAACAACGGGGACCTTTCGTTTACGGAAAAAGCTGCTGAATATGGAGTGGACGACTCGGGATATTCCACGCAAGCTTCTTTTTTTGATTACGATAAGGATGGAGATCTTGATCTATATGTCCTTAACCATTCCACTCAGGAATATGCGGGCTTTGGACAAATAACCGCTTCGCTGAAGAAGCGTAAAAACAAAGCCTATTCAGACAAGTTGTACAGGAATGAAAATGGGAAATTCAGGGATGTCAGCGACGAAGCGGGATTGATTTCCAACGTTTTGGGTTTTGGTTTGGGAATAGCAGTTTCCGACCTCAACAATGACGGTTGGCTGGACATCTATGTCTCCAATGATTATAACGAGCAGGATTATCTATACCTCAACAATCAGGATGGGACATTTTCGGAAAGGCTGGAGAAATATATGGGTCATACACCTCTTTTCTCCATGGGTTCCGATATTGCAGATTTTAATAACGATGGATTTACCGATATTATGGCCTTGGATATGCTGCCTGAGGGCAATTACCGTCAAAAAATGGTTTCAGGACCAGATAATTATGACAAGTATAGCTTATTGCTCAAATCTGGATTTTACAATCAGACCATGCGAAATATGATGCAGTTGAACAATCAAGGGCAATCGTTTTCTGAAATTGGTCAATTTTCAGGGGTTTCCAATACCGATTGGAGTTGGACATCACTCTTTACAGATTTGGACAATGACGGGTATAAAGATCTTTTCATTACCAATGGTTACAAACGGGACTATACCAATATGGATTTCATGAATTATGCCGTTCAGGAAAAGCTCAATGAAAATAGTACCGGGCAGCGGACCGCAATCTTAGAACTATTGGATAAAATGCCATCCACGATAGAAGAAAATTATACCTATCAAAACAATGGAGACCTAACCTTTAACAAGGTGAATTCACAATGGGGGCTAAATCAAAAATCCTTATCCAATGGGGCTTCCTATGCCGATCTGGACAATGATGGGGATTTGGATCTGGTGGTCAATAATATTGACAAAGAGGCTTTTGTCTATCGGAACAATAGCGAAATATTAACAAACCATAACTTCCTAAAAATTACGCTAAAGGGAGAAGGGGAAAATACTTTTGGAATTGGAGCCAAAGTGGAATTGACCTTGGGAAATAATCAGCTATTAATCCAGGAAATGATACCTACAAGAGGCTATCAATCTTCCATGGATTACAATTTGGTCTTCGGTCTGGGTGAAAGCAAGACAATTAAGGAACTAAAGGTAAGTTGGCCCGATTCCAAAGTTCAAATACTTCAGCATGTACCGTCGAACCGGACTCTCATATTAAATCAAAGGGACGCTAGCAGTGCTGAGGAGCCAGAAGCTGTAGTTTCCCAGACTTATTTTGAGGATGTATCCATGGATAGTCTTTTTCCTTACATCCATTCAGAAAATAATTTCACGGATTTTAAACGTGAGCAGCTACTCCCCCATAAATTGTCTACCCAAGGTCCTAAGATAACAAAAGGTGATATTAATAATGATGGCTTGGAGGATATCTTTATTGGAGGTGCCAAAGGAAGTCCCGGGAGCCTACTCCTTCAAAGCAAATCTGGAAACTTTAATCCCTCCAACACAAAACTATTGGATAGAGATAAACATTCCGAGGATATCGGGGCTTTGTTTTTTGATGCCGATAATGATGGTGATTTGGATTTGTATGCGGTCAGTGGTGGCAATGATTATAAAAGTGATTCCCCTTTGTTACAGGACAGAATCTATTTCAATGATGGCAAAGGAAATTTTCAAAAACACACAGGAGCAATCCCAGTAATGTTGACCAGTGGCTCCTGTGTAACCTCAGGCGACTTTGACAAAGATGGGGATCAGGACTTATTCGTAGGGGGAAGACTTGTTCCCGGAAAGTATCCAACCGCACCAAGGAGTTATATTTTGGAGAATGATGGTAAAGGGAGTTTTAGGGATGTAACTGAAACATTGCATCCATCCCTGGCATATCCAGGAATGGTAACCGATGCCATTTTTAGCGATTTTAATGGGGATAACAGAGATGATCTCATTATTGTGGGGGAATTTATGGGCGTCAGGGTTTTTAATAATTTGGATAGCAGGCTTACTGAGATTACGGATATT
>Ga0209633_10005844_pt1 | contig 10675 bp, 8 predicted proteins | sample Cruoilmetagenom1_FD_187290 | JGI IMG/M metagenome (GOLD analysis project Ga0209633, IMG submission 187290) | Oil polluted marine microbial communities from Coal Oil Point, Santa Barbara, California, USA - Sample 1 (SPAdes) (version 2) | ecosystem: Environmental > Aquatic > Marine > Oil seeps ... | reverse complement strand
AGCCCGCCTCTGGCGATCGTTGTGTGCTTTCCGTCAAACCCTACGGGTCATGTGGCGGATATTAGTTTTTACCAAGAAATTGTCGACATCGCCAAACAGCACGGCATTATCATCTTGTCTGATCTGGCTTACTCCGAGATTTATTTCACGGACGAAAAACCGCCATCAATTTTTCAAATCGAAGGGGCTATGGACGTGGCAGTGGAAACCATTTCGCTGTCTAAAACATATTCTATGGCAGGGTGGCGCATGGGGTTTGCCGTCGGCTCGAAGCGCCTCATTCACGCGCTGGCCCGCGTGAAATCCTATCTTGATTATGGCGCGTTCACGCCCATTCAAGTGGCCGCGTGCGCGGCGCTTGACGGGCCGCAGGACTGCGTTGACGACGTGCGCGAATTATACCGCACTCGCCGTGACGTGCTGGTAGAAAGCTTTAGCCGCGCGGGCTGGGACGTACCGCCGTGCGATGCCTCTATGTTTATTTGGGCGCCGCTGCCTGCAAAATTTGCCCATCTTGGTTCGCTAAAATTTTCCAAAGCTTTGATGAAAGGGGCAGGCGTTGCCGTGTCTCCTGGCGCAGGCTTTGGCGATGGCGGGGAAGGCTATGTGCGCCTTGGCCTTGTCGAGAACGAGCAGCGTATCCGCCAAGCCGCGCGGGCGATAAAAGGATTTTTGGCTTAACGATTAGCCGAGTAGCTTGAGGTTGAGCGCAAGGAATAACCATGATTATGCCTTAGATAATGTTCATATATTTAGGCTAGCAGTATGGCGTAAATGATGATGAGGTGAATATGTCCAATAATACCAATTGGGCTGTTATCATATCTATGATGGCCTTTTCATCTGTTTCGTGCGGAGGCCCGCAAAACACGTCTCATGAAGACGCTCAAATGAGTAACATAGTGACACAAGAAGAGGGCGCTTAACCTGCTTCATTTAACCCAGAGCTTTGCGCGGCAATTACTATAGTTACCTGCAGCTTCGAGTGTTTACTCTTTAATACGAATAACAGATTGGCTAATCGATCGTCCTATATCACGAAAAGCATCGTTAAGATCGTTCGCATTATCAGACTCATAGAATTTACCTCCAGAGTCCGCACATGCTTCAAGCAAAGTTTTTCCTTTTACGGGTGCTTCAAAAGCTACTGTATAAATTGTTATATTGTCAGCTTTGGCTTGCGTACATAAGTCCAAAGTTGCGATATCGCTTGCAGGGTCATTGTTGTCGCCATCGGTCATGAAAATTAGATAACCTGACCAGTTAGCTGCTGACATATCTGCCTTCAACTGGTCATATGCATATTGAAAGCCTGGCGTAGAATTTGTACCGCCTAAAGCACTTAGGGAATTTACAGCAGCTACTGTGCCGCCATATCCTGGGGTCATATCTCGCGTTGCTTCTAATCCAGAGGCATAGGACGCATACCCCGTGCGAATGGTTGAAGTTAGCAATGCGGGGTTTTCACTGGTGCTATAGAGCGTAAAAAACATATCGTCGACCGCCTTTTTCAGCGCGTCAATTTTTATTGTGCCGTCAGTCGATGCCCAAGACATTGAACCTGAAATATCTAGGACAAGATAAACAGATAACGGATTCATGGCTTCTACAGCAAAACCGCTAGTGCTGGAGGCTTTAATAGAGACGGTGTTTTTCCCAATAAGTCCTAAAAAACTAGTTTTATAAAGGGCCGTTGCCGTTACTGTTATTTCTTTCGCATCATCATTAATTGCGATGGAAGGCTGTCCGTTCAAAGATAAGCTGCCCACCAATTCAATGTTTTCATTGAGTGTGAGCAGGGCCGTTTGTTCTCGCATATCTATTTGTTGGTGCGCGATAATAGCTCCAGATAGAGCAGCCGTGTCCACACTATCTTGTAAACGTATTTTTGCCGCTGCGATATTACTATAATCGTAAGCGGCGCCAACACCTGTGGTGATCGCGGTTAACGCAAGCGCATATGGTAGCGCCATAGCGCCGCATTTATCTCCAATAAGCCTTCTTATATACCGTCTCATTATCATCTCTCCCCATATTATTTTACCAAGATAGAGTAATTACGCTAAAGTATGGTTTAGGATGATGGTTACTAATTACGTAAAGCGCTAAGGCATTACTGGTGTCACGGCATCTTGTATGCATGTTTGTACCAGTTTCTTCCCAATATTTTGCTCGGCATGCTTGATAAGCGTATAAATAAGGAAGACGCTATTTCAGGCATGCTCATGGGTATGACAACACTATGGGTATAGGCGTTCGGCTTGCCCCAGAGTGTGCTTCTCAATAGGCAGGCACACGGCTATTTCCAAATTCGTCATGTTTTCGAAATCTTTTGCATCGTCTCTCGCCTCACCCCGCCCCCGCCAAAGCATGTGCAAGACATGGTGGACGACATAAGAGTGCCGAGCGGATTTGTTGTGGAGCGCGGGGAGTAGCGTCAACTATTTATCGCTGATTCTCGCATAGTCGGTTAGGATGGTAAAAGGTTTACGCAGGAGACCTAGGGTTTAGCCAACGGTTTTAGTTTTTTCTGTTGTTAGTGTAGATGATGGAGTTGATATCCAGTATCTCGTGGGCGACATAAATGGGAACCTGTAATATGATACCTTCGTATTCAATAGTATATGTTGCTAAGGGATATCCATTACATAGCGCGTTTTTACGTAATTGTTCAGCGTGTTTTTTATTGTGCCCGATTTGCGCATGTGTAGAGGCGTTAAGTGCTTGCTTGTTATCCATGCCTTTTGTGATGACATTTTGCATTTTCGGAATGGGATAATAAGCAACATTATTGACAGTCCAAATAAAAGGGCCTGGCACTTTATAGTCACGTCGATAGTTATTGTGTTGTTCAAATTGGCAAAATTTCTCTTGTTCCGCAGTAACGCTAATACCTTTAAGCAGTTGCGCTCTACCACTACCATCTAATGGCATCACTTTTAATAAATTTGACGTCAATCCTGTCTGCGGCAAATTTTCATATAAGTATTGTCTTTGTTCAGTATAGCTGATTCCGCCATTATGAGAGGAAAAAGTATACGAGACATAACATGCCCTATACCTAAACTTAAGGCGTTGGTTTTCATCGCCAAACAAAGAAACTTCAGCCAGTTCCCACTTACATCTTGGATCAGTTCTACTAGGGCTTAGGGAATTATACCCAGCTGTTAGAAAAGGCGCAAATTTGTCCGTAAAATCAATCACTGGCTTCTGGGAAAGAATTTGGAAAGTCTCAACAGCTGCAGGAGCGGCAATGGTTTTGGACTCTTTTTCATTATTCGATTCTTGCTTCTCGTCGACGTAACAGCCAGATAAAAAGATCAATATAGGTGAAAAATACTTTATTGTACGCATACCCGTTTCCTAACTTATGTTAATGAAAGAGGGAAATAATGGCTGAGTTAAAAACCTTACCCCGCCTCAATCAGCCCAGAGCTTTGCGCGGCTGTAACCATGGCTGCTTGCAGTTTCTCAAAAGCACGTGCTTCGATCTGGCGGATACGTTCGCGCGAGACTTTATAAACGCCTGCGAGCTGTTCCAAGGTTTGAGGCTTGTCGGACAGGCGTCGCTTGGTCAATATGTCTTGCTCGCGCTCGTTTAAGTCCTTCATAGCGTCTTTAAGCAGTTCCATGCGGGCGTCGTGCTCTTGGGAATTGCCAAGAACCTCGTCTTGAGCTTGATAGGTTTCATCTTCCAGCCAGTCTTGCCACTCGCCGCCGCCATCTTCGCCGCCAATCGTGACGTTCAGCGACGCATCGCCGCCGCCGCCCATACGCCGGTTCATAGAGACAACTTCGCTCTCTTTGACGTTCAGATCAGTCGCGATTTTTTTGACATGTTCAGGGCGAAGGTCGCCATCTTCGATGGCTTTCATTTCGCCCTTCATGCGGCGTAGATTAAAGAACAATTTTTTCTGCGCAGCCGTGGTGCCCATTTTCACGAGGCTCCAAGAGCGCAGCACATATTCTTGGATGGCGGCGCGGATCCACCACATGGCATAGGTGGACAGGCGGAAGCCTTTGTCGGGGTCAAACTTTTTGACCGCTTGCATTAGGCCGACATTGCCTTCGGAAATCACTTCGCCAATGGGCAAGCCATAGCCCCGATAGCCCATAGCGATTTTGGCGACAAGGCGCAGATGTGACGTGACCATGCGCTCGGCGGCCTCTGGGTCTTGCTGCTGTGTCCAGCGTTTGGCCAGCATAAACTCTTCGTCTTTTTCCAGCATAGGGAATTTGCGTATTTCATCCAGATAGCGCGACAAGCCCTGTTCTGGCGATAGGGCGACAGATAGGCTCATATTACCCGTATGGGTATCTTTTGCTTTGAGCGCGGTTTTCGCAGTTTTTTTAATCTCGGTTTTTTTGCGCGGCGACTTAGCCATAAAAATCCCTCCAAATTCACATGAAAATTAAATATAGGGATTTTGAAACGTGATTAAAAGGGGGGCGCGCCTAAATTTTTGTTTAGTTTATAATGCCATCAATGCCGCTTCGAGCGCTTGCAAATCAGCTGGGAAGGGGCTTTCGAAATATAGGCTTTCATCCGTAATAGGGTGAATGAAGCCCAGAGAGCGGGCGTGCAGGGCTTGGCGGCTAAATGTACTTAGCGCGTCTTTTAGTTTTAGCTCAGAGGCAGTGTTGGCCGTTTTAAATGCGCCCGTTTTTCCATAAGTTCTATCGCCAAGCAGCGGACAAAAAATATGAGCCATATGGACACGAATTTGGTGAGTGCGGCCTGTTTCCAGCTTACACTCTATTTTTGACACAAGTGGCGAGCCGATGGCGCCGCCCTTTTGCTGGCCATAACCTTCCAGATATTTGTAATTGGTAATGGCGATGCGCCCCGGTAGCTCTTGCCCGCGCTCGGCCATGCGCATGAGTGTGTATTGGTCAGGGTCTTTGAGTACTGCCATTTTTTTGCGGTCACCCGGATGGCGGCCAATGCGGGTTTCGATACGGCCTTCGCGCGGATTGGGCGCGGCGCGGGTGAACAAATGATAAGTGCGCTCCATACTATGATCGGCGAACTGTTTGGATAGGCCATGATGGGTGTTATCGTCTTTAGCCACCACCAAAATACCCGACGTATCTTTGTCAATGCCGGGCCGCATAACGCCGCCAATGCCTGACAGGCTGTCTTTGCAATGATGCAGCAGCGCATTGACCAATGTCCCCGTCCAGTTGCCAACGGCGGGGTGCACGGTCATGCCCGCAGGTTTATTGACCACAATCAGGTGCGCGTCCTCATATAAAACGTCCAGCGGAATATCTTCGGGCTCGGGCGTGTCGACCACAGGCGGCGGCACGGTGATGATATATTCGGCTTCTTCTTTAATCTTGGTTGTCGGCTTTAGCACGGGAACGCCATCTTCGCGCACATCGCCCGCCAAGATCAGCGCCTTTATGCGCGAGCGCGATAGCCCCGACCATTCCGCCAGCCATTTGTCCAGCCGCTTCCCAGCGTCCAACTCCCCCGCCAGCATTTCTTTAATATCTAAATTTTCGCTCATGAGGGTGTTCATATATATATATTCCGTGGGACGATATATTTTATTTACATTGAATACACAATTATAATTGCATTCTTTAGGTTGTTTAATATTGATAATCTGGTTAAGATAGTGTACTGTCCTTTGTATCATATCAACAAAAGGGGGTTTAAACATGCGCAACCATAAAACAGGTAAATTTAAATATTGGTGTGGGGCTGGCCTTTTCGCGCTGACAACGTTAACGGTAGTGAATGCTAGCGCAGGGCCAATCATTAATTCGCAAAGCGAGATAAGTACGACGACAAGTTTAGATGGGTTGAATGCTCAAACTCAATCCGCTGTATCCGTATATCAGACCTATTTGAGCAATAATGGGAAGAGTGCTAATTATGGTAATGGGCTTTATATCAAGAGCAATAGCACGAATAGCTCTAATGGCCGAAAATTTTATACTCTCAAACAAATGATTAATGGCAAACGTGTCTATGGTAGCTATGTTAAGATGGCGGTGAATGCTGACGGATCTGTTTTTCGTATCGTCGATAGAACCGCAAAATATAACTCATCTGTTGCATCAACGAGCTACCCCATAAATGCTGCATTGTTTATAGGCATAATTCCTCATGAATTTACATTTGGGACAGTATACCCAATTTCATCAACCACTTCTGGTAATGTTACGGAATATACCATGAGTGGAAATAAATTCACGGGTACTGTTAATGTGGAACGGGTCATCATTGCTGATACAAGTGGCGCGCTTAGTGAAGGTTTTGTGGTGACATCCACTTCCGTAAGCAACAATACAGCATTTGAAGTTCTCATCAGTGGTTCAGGTACTACAATAATGAAAAAGTCGCTTGTAAGTGATGTTGATCGGTACAGAATATTTAGTAAAAACCCAGCCCAATCCGCTGGGGTTGTTAAAAATGGTCCAGGCAATAACCCAGGCAATAGCCATCCTTCCCCTAGCGGTTGGTTAAATTTGGCACTGACCCAATTTGGAGCAAACATATCTGGTCAAAATGCTATAGTTTTTATGGATAGAGATTCGAATGGCGAGCCTGATATAAATGCTGTGAATGGTGCCTCGAGTATTGTAACTGACCAGCAATTTGTGAATAGCCCGCCTGCTTTGCGCCCTTCACCCCTTGTCAACTATGCAGGAAAAGCTTCCGCGCAAAATGCTTTTTACCATTTGAATTTTGCACATGACTATTTGAAGAGGTACGGTTTTGATGAAATGTCAGGGAATTTTCAATTGAATAATTTTTCAAACTTTGGGGAAGGTGGTGATCCAGTAATCGCCAGAACTCAATATGGGCTCCCAGATTCGACGCAAATATTTTGCCCAGAAGTGGAAGAGTCGCCAAATACTTTACTTGAAACTACTCAATCTATAGGTGAGGTTCCACCTGTTTTTTGCGTGCGTAATGGAGCTTACTATTACCATGCTTCTGATGGGCGCAGTCCAACAATTTTATTTTTAACGTGGAATAGTAAAGGTTTTAAGAATCCAAATTTGTCGGATTTCCGAATGTCTAGTTTCGATTCCGATGTCATTTATCATGAATATGGACATGGCGTTACATTTCGGTTGATGGATGAATTCAAAAGAACGACTCCATCCGTTGCTGTCTTTGAGGGGCTTAGTGATACCTACGCTTTCCTTATCAATGGTGATAGCGTTATTGGCGAATATGTTTCTGGCACAGTAGGTAATAATGTGTACGGCATTCGTAGCCATTCCTACCATGGTTATCAATCAACAGGCCATACATTAGGCGATTTCATTATTAGTTCTAGTAAGAGCCATTACAATGGGGAAATAATTGCTGCTGCTATGTGGGATGTTTTTGCAGGGCCAAGTATCTCAGAATACCCAGAAATTGGTTCTGCCTTGAGCTGTAGCGATGTTTATTGTGGCTTAGGCAGAGAGAAAACCATGCAATTGCTTGTCTCGGCATTGAAAATTGTGCCTGATTCTGTGACGTTCCTGGATGTTAGGGACGCCGTATTGTTGCTAGCTGAAAAAGATGACACATGCGCTATTTGGCAAGGTTTTGCTAAATACGGCATGGGTGTTGATGCAGTTATGAAATATGATGAGGATTTTGTTCTCACAGAACTATCCGAAAGTTTTCAAATTCCAACTTCATGCCCAGAAGGCGGTTATCCAGACTATAGCTATCCGAGCTATCCATAAGTTGCGGGGACCAGTTGAGGCTAGTCGTTAACCTCAACTACCTTCACACCAAGTGCCTGCGCTTTCGTCTTAAACAGCGGCGAGGCTTTTCCGATGACGTGGATTTCGGCTTTGTTGTTTCCGGCTGCTTGCGCGAGGTTTTCCACCATGGGCGCGATGTCTGCTGTCCAGCTTAGATAATCGGCGGCGAAAGGTAGGATTACGCGGCCGTCTTTGGTAATGGCGATGGCGGCGGGCGCGTCTTCGATATAGCCGCTGATTTTGCCGTCACTATCTAGCTTTGATAGATATTCAAACACGCTCAGGCGCGAATTTGCGACAAAACGAGTTTTGGAAGTGGACGCCTGCTCAATGAGGTGTGCGCGGTAAGGCGGCGTGCCAATTCTGGACAAGACTTGCGTCAAGCGGGTGCGCGTCGTGTGCGTAAAGGCTTTGTTTTTATACAGGCGGTTAATCGCGCCTTGCTCTGCACCCCAAGATAACATCTGGGCTTTTTCTTTTTTGCGACGCTTGTGGGCGTCTTCATACCGCGCGACAAATTCGCCATTGTTGTAATAGCCAACCCCTGTTGCCAATGGATCGAGTATGTTGACATTGGACATGGTGAAACCAAATTTGACTGTTGTTGACGTATAGGCGTCGGCATAGGCGAGACGGTCGACCTCGCGTTGCAATACTTTGTTGTCCGTATAAGGGTCAGTGCCGAGCGTATAGTGGATTTCTTTGGCCGCATTATGCTTGCCTGCCAAAGAATTAAACCCAGACCAAATATCGCGGCCCGCTTTGCTAGCGCAGCCGCCAAAGCCTTGGCATTTTGTGCCCGCGGCGCTGGTGGTGATGCGCCATGCGGTAGAGCCTAGCTCTTGTAGTCCGTGCCCAACATCGCCTGCTATTTCAGCGGCGCCAGACGGAATAACCATTAAGGCTTCTCCTGGGGTTTGGGTCGCAGCAAAACGATCATACCCGCCTTTTGCAGCACGGTAGGGGGTTTCCACAAGGTTAAGTGTTCGTTCTCCCACGGCAGAGGCAGCTTTGCCAATTGTGCTTTTGTGACGCAGAATTTCTGTAGCTTCGATCTCGCGGATACGTATTTTTACATTGGGCGTACCTTGAACTACGAAAACATGGTCAGGCGTTTCAATTTGGTAGGTGTTGGCATAGCCATCATTATAGGTTTGCGGCGCAACGTTATGTAGCGGGCTTTGCATCAGGTCAGGGGCAAGGAAATCGGCGGCGGGCAATAGGCGCGGGCCTTCAAAACCTGCGGAAATGGCTTGCACATTCAGGTTAGGGGCAAATTCTGGTCCTTGATGAGCGGAAAGTGTCTGGCAGCCCGCTAAAACAAGGGTGGCCAAAACAGGAAAGATTTTTCTACCAATTTGTGTCATAACTCTTATGTAGTGTCCTATATTGATAATTCCAGTGAAACTATGGAAATATCATGCCAAAACGGCAAGTTTAAGTAGGCAATAAAATGAAATTAAAATTATACAATACACTTACGCGTGAGAAAGAGGAATTTATCCCGCAAGACCCCAAAAGGGTGACCATGTATAATTGCGGCCCGACGGTGTATTCTTACGCTCATATCGGCAATGCGCGGGCGGCGGTTGCAGCGGATGTGCTGTTTCGAGTGCTGCGGCATATCTACGGCGCGGAGCATGTGGTGTATGCGCGCAATATCACGGATGTGGAGGATAAAATCAACGCTGCCGCAGCAGAGCAAGGCGTGGAAATATCAGTTATTACTGAGAAATTCGCCAAAATATATAATGATGACCTCGCGGCGCTCGGCTGCTTGATGCCAACCATGCAGCCCAAAGCTACAGACCATATGGGCGAGATGATCGCCATGATTGGTACGCTCATGGATGACGGCTATGCGTACGGGGCTGACGGTCATGTGTTTTTCGACATTAGCACATATGATGATTATGGAAAATTGTCCGGCAATACGCTTGACCAGCTTCGCAAAGGTGAGCGGGTGGACGATGAGGAATATGCCCGCAAGAAAAACGCGGCAGACTTTGTGCTGTGGAAACCCAGTAAAAAAGATGAGCCAAGTTGGGACGCCCCCTTCGGCGCAGGCCGCCCCGGCTGGCACATAGAATGTTCCGCCATGATCGAGAAGAACCTCGGCGAAACCATCGACATTCATTGCGGCGGGCAAGACCTAAAATTTCCCCATCACGAAAACGAAATCGCCCAAAGCAACTGCGCTCATCACGGTGTGCCATTGGCCAATTACTGGCTTCATAATGGCTTTCTGCAAATGGACAGCACCAAGATGAGTAAATCTTTGGGTAATGTGAAACTGATCCATGAATTGCTGGAGACGTGGGACGGGGAGGTGTTGCGGTTTGCGCTGCTGTCTGGGCATTATAGAAGTGAGCTTGATTGGACTGATGATTTATTGAAGCAGTCTAAGGCTACGCTTGATGGGTGGTATCGTGTTTTATATGAAGCGCAAAAATTTAAGTTTACACCAAAAAATTACAGAGAAGACTCGCATGTATCTTTTTTAGATTTTTATGAAAGATTTTATGAAGATATTAACACGCCTTTGGCCTTAGCCCTTAACTCAAAAACTGTCGTTGTAGCAAATGCTCTGTTAGTGGCGTTTGAAGGCTTTATTGATGAGGAGCAAATAATTCCAGAAAAAAAACTTCAACACTTTTACTATTTAATACAAAAACTAAAAGAGCACTCAAACCTCCTAGGCCTCCTTCAAAAAGACCCAGAGGAATGGTTCCGCGGGAAGGGCAAAGAGGGCGGGCTTTCGGACGCTGACATTGACGCCCTCATAGAGGAACGCGCCGCCGTGCGCGCCGCTAAAAACTGGGCCCGCGCCGACGAAATTCGCGATATTTTTAAGGCGGAGAATATCGTGCTGGAAGACGGCGCAGACAAAACAACGTGGCGGCGGGGTTAGGGCGTGCCGAGAGTATAAAGTATATACGCTCTGGATCCCGGC
>Ga0209633_10005843_pt1 | contig 10679 bp, 6 predicted proteins | sample Cruoilmetagenom1_FD_187290 | JGI IMG/M metagenome (GOLD analysis project Ga0209633, IMG submission 187290) | Oil polluted marine microbial communities from Coal Oil Point, Santa Barbara, California, USA - Sample 1 (SPAdes) (version 2) | ecosystem: Environmental > Aquatic > Marine > Oil seeps ... | reverse complement strand
AGTCGAATCGTTCTGAGGATAACCTTGCTCCTTGCCTGAATATTGGCATCTCAACATTTCCACTTAGGTTCTCAAAATAAAATACACCCGATTCTGCATAACAACCCGATTCTGAGATTAATAAATCGAGATCTCCATCACCATCAAAATCCATTGGCATTGGAACACCCTTAAACCCAACATCCAAATCAACAAGTAATTCTGGATTATTATATTCTAGTTTTTGTAATCCAATCTGTGCAGACCTATTAGAAACCTTTACCTCACTTTTTTTACTACAATTTGTAAAAGAAACAATTGTTACAATTGATATAACTGCATATAAAAATACTCTCATTTTAATCCTCTTAAATATAAGATAGTCTAATCCTTCCTTCTGTAATTTTATTAGCACCAAATATTATTTTATTCTACATATTATAATCCTGAAATCAATTCAACATCCAAACCTTCAATGGTTACCGAGCGGATAATTTTTCCATTACGTTTTATATTAAAAATTTGTTTCTGCTCATTTACATTCCACAACAGGGCTTTTCCAGCAGTTGGATACCAATCAAATATAACCGGAATATCTCCATCAACATAAGGAATATTTTTTAGTGTTGGAATAATGCGTTTTTTAAATGCAAAAATATCATCCATTGTTTCATCCATTTCTATGAAATTATCACCAGTTACTTCTGCTTTCTTCCGCACAACAAGGTTTTTACTTTTTGCATATACTCTTCCTTCCACCACGGATTTAGCATCTTCATTTGATAGAAATATCCAGCCATCTTTTGTAACATCATCAACTACTTCAAATGGAATTCCAGAAGCAAGGAATAAACTGAATGGTTTATCTTCTCCTACTAAACGACTATCCCATCCCCAAAAATGTTTAAATGGTCCTTTAGGTTTAAGTCCGGCAATTTCTTGGTGAATTTGTGCAGACTTCTTCATTGCTGGGGCAATTGTTTTCCAGTTTTCAATTGGGAAAGGATGCAAACCACTCATGAACATTGTGTTACGAACATCTGTGAATAGGGAAACTGTCAGTTTTGCTGCCATATTTTTTGCTGAGAGTGCATCTTGTGGATATGCTGTTGACTCGCTATAAGCAAGTTCTGGCTTTACAAATCTCATATGAAACAATGCACTAAACAATTCATCTGTTTTCCCTTTTACTCTTCCAAAGTCTTTATCTCCAAACATCATCTCCCCAACTCTAAAGGGAACGTCCTGATATTTAGAAAGATCAATTCCAGATTTTTCGGCACCAAAGTACATTACCATTATTCCTACTTCCATTTGTGGAGTAGCTTTTTGGAGAGCAACAAACATATCATATTCTTTATCGCAGATATACTCAATCCAAGAGCGAAGAACTTTTGTAGGATTTCGTTTTTCTATAGATTCAAGTAACTCTTTCCAATCCTCTAAATTGTAATTGTATTTTTCTAAAAATTCATTTTTGCATTCATCGCAAAAGCATCCACCAATTTTTCCAGGATATTTTCCAAGACGGAAATCATCATCGAGAAATAGAATATCAAATCCTTCCTCAGCAAGTGCTTTATGTGCTTCAATATTATCTTTAACAACTGGCGAATGAATTGAAGTTCCTGAATATAAACTTCCATCATAATCACATGCATTTTTCCAATTCTCTTTTTTCTCTGACCAAGATTCATCCGATGGATCTATAGCATTTCCAGGATGACCTAAAGGAACTGTCAGAACATGTGCATTAAATCCTTTAGATTTTAAGAAGTCTGCTGATTTCCTTAACTCTTTTGGCGTATGAAACCATTTACCTTGTATGTATGAGCCCATCCATACATCGGTAATTCCAGCTTTTTTCATTATATCAATTAGTTCAGGATTCTTTAACCATGCTTCCGCTTGTAAGCTTATATGGAATCGACGAACTGGAGCATTGTTTTCTAAAGCAAATATCTGTTTCCCAAAAATGCTTACTCCTCCAATTACAGCACCAGATGCAATTAAAGTATTAATAAATTTTCTACGTGATAATGTTCTTGGTTTTTTGTTTTTCATTTTTAAACCATTTGTAATGAATTGAAATTCAATAGATACTCATACTAAAAAATAACTACTTTGATCCATTTCAGGTTTTAGTTTTTATAATAGTTTTCTAAATTTTCTCTGCCATGTTATTCAATATCTTTAACACATCGAAAACCCACAAAGTAATTACTAATTTTTTCAGGTAACAGATAATATCTTTGTGTTGTTCGGAGAAATGAATGGTTATTGAAATTTGATCCTCCACGCATTACTTTATATTTTTCACCATATTGTTCCATGGGAGTATTATTACCAGGGTAAGGTTCGTACCAGTCTGCAGTCCATTCCCAAACACTACCAGCCATATCAACACAACCGTAAGGACTTTCCGGTTTTGCAATTGCACTTCCACGAGAATATTTACTATCCCAAACAACATAAGAATTATCATAGGTATTGCCCCAAGGGAAAATACGACCGTCAGTTCCTCTCGCGGCTTTTTCCCATTCTTTTTCATTTGGTAATCTTTTACCAAGCCATTTGGCATAACTGTTTGCCTGATTCCAATTAACAATTGCCGGACTATTATCTTTACCTTTTGGGAAGCTAAATTTAGAATCAAATTGCAAAAACTCAGCATTGCTTACTTCGTACTTATCAATATAAAATGCATCTGTAAAAGATATGTGTTTGGGCTTTTCATCATGATCACCATACTTACTACCCATAATAAAATTACCCGTGGGGACATAAACCATGCCTTTAAGAGGAACGGGATGTTTAGGTTCATTTGCGATGATATTGTCAATCAATAAACTGACAAGTACTACAGTGATAAATAAATAAAATTTCATTTTACACATCCTTTCTCTTACCATTCTGAATCAATAATACCATAGTATCTGCCAAACCAATAATTGCGAATCATAGCCGCGGCAGTTCCTTCTTCTTCTGATTCTACGATTTTAACGCTACCATCTTCTTGTGGAATTTCGAATTTCTTTGAACATCTTTCAAAGCCCCACATATCTTTGATTGCTTGTTTTTTATCATCTGTAAAAACATCCTCTTCGGTTAGAACTTTATAAACCATTAAAAACCAAATATTACTTTCCCAAGTAAACTCTATATCCTTCCAATCATACCAATGTCGATTTAAACTCATCTTGTATTTAATTAATAGTAAAGGATCTTTTTCATAACGCATTAGCATGTAAAATGATCTTGCTGCATGATAATCATCTCCAACATTTCTCCACTCTTTTGGGAAAAGTATTTTTGCATTTATCTGATGGTCATCATAATGATAACGATCTATGAGCATATGATATGTCGCACTATATCGTTCCTTACCAGTTATATGGTGGGTAACTTTTAATGCCGCTAACATTTCCAAAGAGTTTAATTCTTGATGTGGTAGGTCCGGACAAAAGTTTCCCCATAAAGTCATTTTTCCATCTAAATCAGTTAGCTTGAAATTGTTATCAACAACTCTACCTATAAAACGATCGAGCAATCCAGAAGCTTTTTGCTTGTAATTTTCATCAGCACAAAATTCCCAGAAAGTTCCAACTCCATAAAAAATAGAAGTGAACTTATCAGCACTTAAATCACCTAACCAACGATAACCAGGCATTGATGATGATTGATGCCATTCGTGATACCACAAAGCTTCTTCATGCCAAAGTGGTTTATCAGTTTGATTAAAACTGCGTGCTACTAATCCTGGAACTCCAGTAACTTGTTCAAGTTTTAAGATTCCTTCAAAAATCTGGTTAGCAATTTCTCTATCTTTTTGATTTTTTGTTAAAGCATACTTATGAGAATAAGCGGCGAGCATTTCAGATGTTGGGTCAAGGCAATCAGCTTGAGAACCTACAATTGGTCGGTCTAAGCCTGCTGGAGGAAATATCACGTGCTGCATTATTGTTCCTTCATTCCAATGATTTCCCAACATTAGCCTGTCATACATATCAACTTTTAGATATAGCGGATCTGTCATTTGAGGAAATTCATTCACTTTTTGAGCAGATATAGTGTTGCTAAAAATCATGAATAAAAAATAAACGAAGTATATTTTCAAAAGTTTAATCATCAATACTCACCTTTTATATTTTCAATAAAAATATTTATAATTTATTCTTCAGTTTTTTTCTTATATAGAATTTTGCGTGCATCATCCGCATCATCCATTGATGGACCTTGTTCAATCTTACGCCAGTCAATAGTTTTATTATATTTTTTCATAGATAATTCTGCATCAAACACACGACTATCATGACGCTCCAATGTGTAAGGAGTAAAATCTGGTTCATCAGTAAAAAAGTCTTGTAGCAATGAGGCTGTTACATCAAAATGATTTACATATGGAACATTCAAGATATTATAGATAGTTTTTAGTATAGAACCAAAGTTTGCGTGTGTATGTGAGACATAACCTTTTTTCACATAAGGTCCAGCCATCATTAGAATAGACCGATGTCCATCAATATGATCAACACCTCCTTGTGGATCGTCTTCGGTAATTATAACAAGCATATCCTTCCAATACTTAGTTCTCGATAAAAAATGAAGAACGCGACCTACAGCCAAATCATTATCAACCATAAAAGAATGTTGGTATGGATAGCCATCCTCAGGGCGAATTCCTGCTCCATGGTCGTTTGGTATCATCATAGTAACTAAAGGAGGCATTTCTTCATCTCCATCAATCCATTTTTTGGTAAACTCCGTTTCAAATTGATCCATTCTATATTGATCAGGAATATTCATATTATACCCTGCATAGTTATGACTTGTTCTTTTGAACAGTGCTCTTTGCATTGGTATCATTACTCCATGTGCTGCTCCGGTATTTGTGTCGTACCATTCTTCTCTTTCATGCCCACTCTCATTAGCTTGTCCAAAATTATAGAACTCTACATTCTGTCTTTCAAGTGCTTCCCAAAGTCCACCAATCTCTGCATAATCTTCTGGATCTACACTTCCAATTGTTTTTGGAAATCGACGTCCTTCAGCTTTTGAAAAAGGCATAACAGTTTTACTCGTACTTGCGTTAGCCTCCACCCACTCATTTGGAATAACACCAACCAACCAATGATGCCCATGTACGGAAGCGTCACTATCACAATAGTAATTATCTGAAAAAGCAAACTGTTTAGCAGCCTTATGATGATTGGGAGAAATTCTTAAGTTAGGGAAATCTTTTCTATTTTCTTCAGGTAATGTATATTCATTATTTACTCCATATCTTGCTAGAGTACTATCGCCAGCCGCATTTTTCAACTGACCGAAAACTTCATCATAAGTTCTATTTTCTTTAGTAATATAAACCACATATTTGATAGGGCTTTGTCTTAATCCAGGCAAAGGAGGCATGGGATTTTTTCCATCATCAACAATACTTGTTTCAATAAATGTATTGTCAATAACTTGTTCAGTATATTCTTTCAATTTTATATCAGATGGCATGCTAACCTTTTGAAAACTTCCTAGCTGAATATCACCAACATAATGACCTTGTTCCGGACTCACAAAACCTTCACCCCCATTTGGTCCTGCACCAAGCCCTCTACAACTAATTATATAAATATCTTTTTCATCTTTTGAGAGTTCCACTCTTGTTGATCCCCATCCAGAAGGTATAAGTCCTTTTGTTGTTTTGGTTGGGATATCAATTACCGCAACCGCATTGAATCCAAGAAGAGCAACATATAATGTTTTTTCATCTTCGCTCATTGTTATTCCAAAAGGTAAAGACCCACGTAAATTATCTATTCGCTTATCAATTTGAATTGGAATATGACCAACTATTTTTTGACTTTTATGATCAATAATGGAAATATTATCATTTGTGGCATTCGTTACGTATGCGAACTGTTTACCGACTGCAATTGAATTGGGACTTGCACCTCCAACCACTTCAGCATCTTCCACAGTTTGTCCTATTTGATGTCCTGTTTTGAATTTACTAATCACAGTGTTTTTATTTAGATCAATTGTAAATACACTCATTGCATCAGGGTGAAGAGGGCTTCCGAGTCCAGGTATTTTCCGTCCTTCTACAACGGTTCCCTCAATTGATTCTTTTGTGTTTTCACCATAAGGATGATGCGAGATTCTTAAGGAATCATAGTTCTCTGGAGTTGCTCCTTCAATTAATGGATAGGAATAAACGCCTACATTCGCGACAAAGGCTTGTTTTTTATTTGGACTTAGAGCAAGACCAAAAGGTTGACGACCAACTTTAGTTGAAGCAGTAATTTTTCCAGATTCTAAATCAATACGAACCATTCTAAAGTTTCCTCTATCGAGAACCAACAGTTCATTTTTCTCATCATTAAGGAGTAGATCAGAAGTGAAACTATCTTGATAATCCACTCCATTTACAGCTCCATTAAGATCGAATGATTCAAGTTTTTCTAATTTTTCAACATCATAAACAATAACAGCACCATTGTTACCACCACTTAAATATACATTTTTAGAGTCCGCTGAAAATGCAACGCCCAAAAAGGATCCACTAGACAAAGGAGATTTTATTTTTTTGTCATAGCTAGGAATTCTGACATTATTTAGTGAAGCAAGGTCAATAATGGTAAAGACACCATTATGTAGTGTTACTGCCTTATTTCCGTTTGGTGAGATGGCCATACCATAAGGGTCATTAGTAATACGAAGAAATTCTCCAACTGGTGTTGCATAACGACCACTTGGAAGAACCGACACACCATTTATATCAATTTTACAAAACTGATCTTTACCTGGTACTTGTAAAATTTTAACTGTTTTATTGCAACTAGTAAATAGTGCTATCATTATGAATGGTAAAAAGAATTTGATTTTCATAAACTATCCTTTCAAATTTAATTAATGGGTATTAATGAGATAATGAATATTTGAAATGTTATGAATCTACTTATTATTTAATTCCCAATTATATTATTGTTTTGTTCATTCGGAAAATCGCTTAAATAAATCAGGTGTCTTGGCTATTTTTTTAAGCTCATAGTCATAGAATGCAATATTGGTTTTAGCCTTAACAATCACCTTATTTTTAGCAATATTAACAAAGCGATAATATATATCACAACCAGCATTTGTAATTTCATCAACGGCAACATCAATTCTAAGTTTATCTCCATAAAAACCTTCTGAAGAAAAATTTATAACTGCATCCATCATAATTATTCCAACACCATCAATATTATCTTCAGTAAAGTTTTTACTTGCTAGCAACCTAACTCTAGCTTCGTGAATAATTCCCAATACCGAATCATTACCAAGATGTCCACCGTAATTAATGTCTGTAATTCGTACATCAATTAGAGTTGAAAATTTAAATTTTTCTGGAAGAATTAATTTTACTCGCGCCATTTTATTCCCTATTTATTTCCATAAGTTTTACCTTCCCAACTATCTGTGCGGAAAGGTGACACAGGTAATCCAGCCCCATTATATAAGTTACAAATTGGATTAGCAGCCCAAGCATATCTTACGGCAACTGGACTTATTACCTTTGAGCTCCAAACTATAACTTCCTCCCCCTCAATTTTGGCATTTGCCCAAACGAACTTTTTATCTTCTCCAGCAATTGCAAATCCTTTTAATTTCTTGCCGCTTTTAATTTGCAATCCTTCATTCGTATTACTGAACTGAATTTTAATTTTATTCTTTTCAATTTTCATTGATTTATACAATGGTCCAGAAAACGGAATATCCTTTCCATAAACTTTAGCTAATCCACTTAATGCTAAACGTTTACCAACATCTTGTTTGTTCTTCGGATGAATGTCCTTGGCATCCCCAATATCAATAGTTACAGCCATACCTGTATTCTCTAATTCTAAAGCCATAGTTTGAGCTTCTCTTAACTCTGCCCAGGAATCATCTGCTGGTTGCGATTTTATATCATTAAAATTGGCTAGCTGAACAAACAGGAATGGGAAATCTTCCTGATTCCAGACTTCACGCCAATCTTTTATTAAAGTCTTAAATAGTGTTCTGTACTGGTAAGCTCTCTCCGCATTTGATTCTCCTTGATACCAAATAGCACCACTAATTCCATATGGCAATAGAGGATTAATCATTCCATTATATAATACTGTTGGACGATTAGCACCAGTATTACTTGTTGGTTTTTCAGGAAGTTTGCGGACATCAATTTTAATCGGGTCGATTTTATATTTCCAATCGCCAACAAGAGTAACAGATTCTTCCTTGTTGATCAATTTTATATTTTTGGCCGAACCATATAAGCCTCCGACATTTCCTATATCAAGAACTTGAACTATGATTCTGTTTTTCCCTTGTTTAACTATAGAGTTTGGAATTTTATACTTTCTTTTATCTGCTACATCTATTCCTCTTCCCACTCTATGGCCATTAAACCAAGTTATATCATAATCATTTATTTTTCCTAATGACAGAACCAGATCAGCTCCATTCCAAGTATTGGGAACCTCTACATCTTTGGCAAACCAAACAACCCCATCTAAGTCTAAGCCAGCATCTTCCCATATTGTAGGGAGTTTCATAGTTTTCCATTTTGTAGTACTGTAATCAGATTTCTGATAACCATGATCGAACGTTCCACTCTCTTTAAGGATTTGTTCAATCTTATCAGGCCATTCATTTAATTTCTTTTCAACTGATGCGGCTTTCTCATTTTCTGTCCTATGATCTGATTCAATATAATTTACCAAATCAGTAAATTCGGGAATCTTTTTTAATGATTGTCCGCTTGTCCAGGCTTCAACCACTGTTCCTCCCCACGAAGTATTAATAAGACCAATTGGAACATTTAACTCTTTGTGTAGTTTTCTCCCGAAAAAATATGCAACTGAAGAAAACATTGGAATTGATTCTGATGAACATTCTTTCCAACCTTCACTTACAAAATTGTGTTGTGGAGTATTTGCCATTACTTTATCAACTGTTAAAAGTCTAATGTTCGGATAATTTGCATTTGCAATCTCCTCCTCATAGTTCAGTATTTTTCCAGATCCAGCCAGGGGCATTTCCATGTTAGATTGCCCAGAACAAATCCATACTTCACCAATCATTACATTTTTTATCTTTCGCGTTTTTTCCCCTTTAATTACTAACTCATATGGACCACCAGCAATAATTGGATCAAATTTTGATGCCCACTTTCCACTTATATCTACAATCACACTTTTTTGCTGATCTGCTAATTGAATTATTACTTCTCCACCTGGTTCTGCAGTTCCCCATATTGGAATATCTTGTTTTTGTTGTAAAACCATATTGTCAGTAAAAAGTGGTACTAGTTCAATATTCTTAGCTGGGTTCGTAAACAATTGACAAGCAACTATGAATTGTAAAATTAAGAGAGTAGAAAAAATTCCTGCAGAAATTGATTTTTTAGATAATTTCATTGTCCTCATTACAATACCTTAAATTTATTAATGATTATTTATCATTATTTTGAAATAATATATTTCCCGGAATAGATTGATAACTGATATGATCGGAACTGTAAGCTAATAGAACAACCTTAGTTCCTCCACTCTGGAAATAATCAACAATAATTGAATGTTTTCCTTTTGTAAGGTATTTTGAACCGCTGAGTTGTTTTGGTGCATGTTCACCATCGTTATCAACAACTAAAGTATCATCTAAATATAATTTACTACCATCATTCGATGATAAGAAAAACTCATAGTCTCCATCTCTTTCAATTTGAATTAATGATTTAAACTGAATAGCAAAATTATGTTTTGGCAGATTAATATTATCCAATCCAAACTGGTACACTTTACCATTCCCCACTGATTTTAATTCATTGAAATTTGGAAGTTTTTTAAATGCACCTTCATAAAGATTCCACACAATTCCATTTTTCCCCGAATCAACAAAATCGTATATAGCTTTTGCTTGAAGACTCGAGTTATAATTTTTCTGAAACGCTTGTGCTTTAATGATGGTATGATGCGTAATTTCCAATGGCTTATTATATATTTGAGACAAGTTATTTGGTTCAGTTCCATCTATTGTATATCGTATAACAGCTTTATCATTCTTGCAGGAAATTGATGTAACAATTTTATCACCTATAAATACTGTTGTGTCTTTTTGAGATATGATTGGAGTTGAGAGATAAGTTTGGGTAATTTTCTTTTTAACTCCATTTGAAGAAAAAGAATACTCACCCGAACCAATCTCAAATTTCGCCCAATAATCATCCCACCCAATGAATGACACATTATCAGAATTTAAGGCTAATTTATCGCCTTCAATAACTTCTTCCATATTTAATGTTGGAACATAAATTAAAGCTGTTGTATTCGCAGGAATAGTAATATCCCAATTAAACTTGCCATCTTTAATTTTCCATACACTTTTAATTTTTCCATATATGGAATTATAGCTTGCTGTAACAAATTTTAAATCACCTAATACTTGAGGTTTCATAATTATTTTTTTAAATGCTGTTAGTTCGGGATCAGTTTTTATTCCAGCTAAATTTTCATAGAACCAAATTATCAAATCCCCAAGCAACATTACATGATTTCCTGAATTCATTCCGGGGTCACCATGATCTCCATTCCAAAGTTCCCAGATAGTTGTAGCACCTTGATCAACCATATATCCCCAACTCGGATATGATCTCTGTGAGGCTAAAGTATATGCTACATCAGCAT
>Ga0209633_10005842_pt1 | contig 10679 bp, 12 predicted proteins | sample Cruoilmetagenom1_FD_187290 | JGI IMG/M metagenome (GOLD analysis project Ga0209633, IMG submission 187290) | Oil polluted marine microbial communities from Coal Oil Point, Santa Barbara, California, USA - Sample 1 (SPAdes) (version 2) | ecosystem: Environmental > Aquatic > Marine > Oil seeps ... | reverse complement strand
GAGGGCTGTCAAACCACGGCCCCTCTTATGTGCGGAAACGTTCCACCATATTAATAGCGGCTAATCTAAGTAAAATAGTGTCTGCTGCTATTAAGAAAAAACTAGCACCCATTTCTTGGTAACATTTAGCTTGAGCTGGGTCGGCACAATACACGCCTACAGGTTTACCTAAGGATTGCACACGTTGTATCGCATCTTCGACCACACGGCATACCTCAGGATGAGCCGGTTGACCGATATAACCCATCGCGGCAGCTAGATCAGCAGGACCAATAAAGATCCCATCAACACCATCAACTTGAGTAATACCGTCTAAAGCTTCTAAACCTTCAACCGTTTCAATTTGTAGTACTAAACAAATATTATCATCAGCATACTTTAGATAATCGGTTACTGAACCCCAACGAGTTGCTCTAGTTAACCCCCCCCCCATACCTCGGATGCCTTTAGGTGGGAATTGTACAGCCTGTACCAAGTCCTTAGCCTGCTGAACAGAATCAACCATGGGAATAAGCAGGCTTTGTGCACCAATATCCAGTACACGTTTAATACCTGCTACATCATGATCAGGCAAACGCACAACCGCATTAACAGGGTAAGCTGCTAATGCCTGCAGTTGTCCCATAACCTCTTTGATATCATTGGGGCCATGTTCACCATCAATTAGCAACCAATCAAAACCAGTTGTCGCCATTAATTCGGCCGAACTAGTATCCGCTAGCGCCATAAAGGCACCAAGTTGCTTAATACTTGCCTGAATACCTTGCTTGAATTTATTTTCAATCATTGTCATTTGTACCTTTACATCTCCCAGCGTAGCAGACTACACAAAGCGAAAACCTATACTACCTAATGTGCCAAAATCTGCATGGAATGTATCGCCACGTTCAACAGATAATAAACGCGTAAATGACCCCCCTAATATAACCTGACCTGGTTCTAAAGCAATACCATGAGGCGCAAAACGTCTTGATAACCAAACGATGCCATTACCTGGGTGATTAAGCACACCAGCAGAGACTCCAGTTTCTTCAATAAGCCCATTGCGTGACACAATAGCTCCAATCCAACGTAAATCCACATCCATCGGCTTGACCGGGCGCCCACCAGTAATAAGTCCTGCGCAAGCAGCATTATCTGCAATCGTATCAAAAACTTTACGACGTCGGCCGGTTTCAGGGTGAACACGAACAACACGCGAATCCACTATTTCAACGGCTGGACACACATAGTCTGTTGCATCTAACACATCCATCAAGGTGATATGTTCACCCTCTAGACGTTTTCCCAATACAAAGGCAATTTCAACTTCAACCAGCGGTGCAATAAATCGATCAAATGGAATTTCAGAATTATCCGCAAACACCATATCATCCATCAAGGTGCCGTAATCAGGTTCTGTAATTTGTGAAGCCTGTTGCATTGCGCGCGAAGTAAGGCCTATTTTTCGGCCTACGACTTTACGCCCTTGAGACAATCTTAATTTAGTCCATTCTGCCTGAATCGCATAACCATCTTCAATGGTCATCTCTGGGTATGTCTGTGAAAACTGCGGGATCGTTTGACCACTGGCCAGCGCTTTATCAAGCGCTAGCGCAGAGGCTTCTAATATATGTTGATCCAACACTGAATTATTTGCCTAGGAAGTGAGACATAATAACAGGGTACATACCATCCCAACGTTGTGTTTGCGCCCAATGACCACAACGATCAAGGACATGTAACTCTGCATGTTTTAGGTGCTCAAGGAAGTATAAACTTGTTTCAAGAGGTACAACACGATCTTGACGCCCATGAACGATAGCCCATTCATGTTCCATACGGTTCAATACTGGCGCTGGAATAATCAACTTATCCATATCCTCATTCATCGCTTTAAACATGATTTCTTGGATAGGCTTAATGGCTGGATCCATTGCCTTCTCAAAACGATCCTGCATAATCGCTTCTAGATTTTCAAAAATGCTTGGGTCATACACAAAGCTTTCAATCAGCTCACGGTAGCGACTAACACGTGGATCGTCATAAAAACTCATCATTCTTGTTAGCGTAGGTGTTTTGGTAAATGGTGCGCCGATAGCACCCATTAGCATACATTTATCAAAACGTTCTGGCATTTCGACAACACACTGCATGGCCAATGCACCACCCATTGAATTACCAATAATATGTGTTTTTTCAATACCTAACTCATTCAACAAACCTTTAATTTGCTCAACACGTAAACCAATCCATGCCGCTATTTTCTCTGGAATTACTTCTGGCATTTCGGACTTACCAAACCCAATAGCATCTGGAGCGATTACATAAAAATCTTTTGCCAGAATAGGTGTACATTCTGTCCAGTTAGAAGCAGCACTTGCACCTGGTCCAGCACCATGTAACAGTAACAAAGGTGGGTTTTTAGGGTTACCTGCAACAAGACAGTTACTGGCTAGCGCCCCAGAAGGGATCATTTTTTCAACCATTTCAAAGCTCATTTTTTTCCTCTTTATAAGTTTATTAAAATAAATAACATATCCTATAAACGGCCCTAAAGTCGTTTATTTTCGTCTCTTCAAAGACAAAACTTTACCAGCTATCAATCTCAGTTAGAGCAGGCATTTTTTATATCTGACAAACTGCCTTACCCTTTAGCACTACTTTATCATCGCATGAACAAGCCAGTTCACAATGAGCGAAGACCCCCAATTCTGATTGGATGATCGCTGTCACTTCTCCACTGACCCGTACTTCATTACCAGGATATACTGGCCCTAAAAAAGCAATGTCCAATTCGCCACCATACGCCCAACCATGCCAATTCCAATGCGATAGCACACGCGAAACAAATGCTAAGGTCAACAACCCATGTGCGATAGTCTTACCAAAAATCGTTGTTTTTGCAAACTCAGGATCAATATGTAAAGGGTTAATATCACCTGATGCATCGGCATAAGCGTTAATCATTGTTTGATCGACCTGCTGACACAACTCTGGCAGAACATCTCCCACTGATAAACCTTCCCAATATTTTAATGCCCTCTCACTCATCAACCTTTCCCCATATCCTCGTGATAATACCTGTTGATATTAACTCACCCGTTTGGTTTTTAGTCTCTGTTGACATTTCAACATATTGACGCCCTTTCTTTTCGTAAAGGCTCAACACTTTTGCCTTGGTAAACAATGTTTCACCGATCTTTGCAGGGCGGTAAAACTTAAATTTTTGTTTTGCATGAATTCCACCAGGCGGACCGACTCTCGTACGCAACGCTTCAATCACATAAACAGCGGCTAACATGGGTGGCGCAATACGTTCTCCACTCACCAGTGTATTTTCCAGTTGTTTTGTTTGATCGCCCGTCGCTTGAATATAGCTCTCTACACGTTCCTGAGTGACTTCAAAAGCTGGCGCAGGCTGTAAAAAATCAGCACCTTCGACCAAACTCTCATAGGCAACATATTCATTCATCTAAAGTACCCTATAATAATTGGCTGAAACGCTGCAAATGAAAATCACGATCGCCAAATAGCGTGTTCAGCATCGCCAGTCGTTTATAGTAATGTGCTACATCTAACTCATCTGTTACACCTATTCCACCGTGTAATTGAGCCGCCTGCTCACCCACTAGTGTCCGCGCATCACCTAAATAAACCTTCGCTGCTGACAGAGCTTTTAATTGTTCTTTTTTATCCTCTCCATCAAGTTTAATAGCGGCTAGATAAGATAGAGAACGTATTTGCTCTTCTGTCATAAACATATCAACTGCACGATGCTGTAAAACTTGAAAATGACCTAGTGTTTGGGAAAACTGCTTACGCGTTTTAAGATATTCAACCGTTTTTTCACGCAATTCACTAATAACACCAACACCTTCCGCACAAATAGCCGTCGCGGCAAGCTCTATCACTTGCTCAATGACAGGGTTAGCTTCATTTAAAGAACCTAGTAAACAATCATCAGCGATTTCCACTTCATCAAAATTTAATTCAGATGCTCTCAATCCATCAACCGTTTGATAATGACGAGCTGTTAAGCCCACAGCATCTTTATTAACGATAAATAATGAAATGCCACCTTTATCTCGCTGCTCTCCACTGGTTCTAGCTGATACAATAATTTTATCTGCTGTTTCTGCATTAAACACAACCGATTTACTACCATTCAACACATAGCCTTTTGCAGAACTTTCTGCTTTTAGGCTAACATCAAATACATCATAACGCCCTTGGCGTTCAGCATAGGCGAAGGCTAGTTTCATCTCTCCTTCAATCAGCGGCGGTAGTAACGCTTGTTTTTGTTCTTCATTACCTGCTAGCTGAATAAGTTGTCCTGCTAAGACCACCGTTGCAAGGTAAGGCTCCACAATCAGACCACGACCAATCGCCTCCATCACAATGGATAACCCCGTCATACCAAAATTAAAACCTCCATATTCCTCTTCAAAGGCAATACCAAGTAAACCCATTTCAGCAAATTGCTGCCAATTTTTTTCGCTATACCCTATACCTTCTCGGCTTAGACGTTGACGTTGTTCAAAACTATATTCATTTTGCAAAAACTTGCCCAATGAGTCTTGCAGCATCAGCTGTTCTTCAGTTAATTCAAGATTCATCCTAATACCCTCTACAAACCTAACACTGCTTTCGCAATAATGTTTTTTTGAATTTCATTCGAGCCGCCGTAAATAGACGTTTTTCGCCAATCAAAATAATGCGATGCAAAAAAAGTGGCTTGTTCATCACCTACTGGCTCCTCAGCTTCCCAACCATTCATCAATACATCCTTATAATAGGGAAAACTAAAATACCCTACTGATTCCATCAATAAGGCAGTAATTTTTTGTTGAACTTCAGTTCCTTTTATTTTCAACAACGATGATGTCGAACCTGGCGGTTCGCCAGCCGATAATTTAGATAAGGCGCGTAAGCTGGTCATTTCTAACGCCAACAATTCTATTTCAATCTCTGCTATTTTGGCGCTAAAGAAAACATCTTCCAATAACGGTTTACCATGATGCATTTCATTGGAGGCTAACTCTTTCAAACGCTCTATCTGCTTTTTTGAACGAGGCACCTGTGCAATATTGGTCCGTTCATGTTGCAGCAAATACTTTGCAATCGTCCAGCCATCACCTTCAACACCGACTAGGTTTTCAACCGGTACTTTCACATCTTCCAAAAAGACCTGATTAACCACATGCAAACCGTCAACAGTAATAATCGGCTCAACAGTAACCCCGGGAGCATTCATATCAATCAATAAAAAGCTAATGCCTTTTTGTTTTTTATCTTCCTTACTGGTACGTACCAGAGCAAACATCATGTCGGCATAGTGCCCATGTGTTGTCCATGTTTTTGACCCGTTAACAATATAATGATCGCCTTTGTTTTCTGCTTTTGTTTGTAACGAGGCGAGATCTGACCCTGCATTGGGCTCAGAATAACCCTGTGCCCACCAAACATCACTATTTAACACATCTGGTAAATATTTTTGTTTTTGCTCTTCATTACCAAATTTTATCAGTACCGGCGCAATCATGACCAAACCAAACGAGGCTAGCCTCAAACAATTGGCTGCTCCACACTCATCTTCAAAAATATACTTTTGTACTGGCGACCAGCCCGTGCCGCCATATTCAACAGGCCAGCTCGGTGCAACCCAGCCTTTTTCATTAAGAATTTTCTGCCAAACGACATAATCTTCTTTTTTAAGTGCTATACCCTTCGCAACTTTTTCTTGTAACTGTTTAGGGTAGCTTTCTTGTAAAAATGCTCGAACCTCTAGCTGAAATTTCTTTTCTTCCGGCGTGTAATCTAAATCCATACTATTATTGACCTACTTTTATGACTTTAAACATTAATATTTTAGCGCAACAAAGATTACTAACATTTGTTAGTTTGTACAAGGCTTAAGTTAAATTTATGTTATCTTTATATTTCTACATAACTATAACTTATTAGCATCGATCCTATGAGCAAAAAGGCCACCCCAAGCATTTCTTCAACGCTAGCTGACTTCTGTAGCCAATTTAACTTAAATAATGTACCTGAACAAGTCCAACAGTATGCGCTTAACCTTATCCTTGATGGCACTGGTATTGCGTATGCGGCTACCCAGTATTCGTTCAGCCAAGTCGGGCTTGATGCTCTTAAATCCTTTAATGAGCCGGGGCAATACACGGTATTGGGAACGAGTCAGAAATTACCTTTTCGCGATGCCGCTCTAGCAAATGGTTTATTGATACACGGATTAGATTTTGATGATACCCATGTCGCCGGGGTCGCGCATTTAACGGCGTCCATCTGGCCTTGCGTACTTGCCGTTGCTGAAAAAACCAACGCAACGGGTGAAGAAATGCTTGCTGCTTACATCACTGGCATTGAAGTAGGTGCTCGTCTTGGGATGGTCGCCAAGGGTGCTTTCCACCAAGTCGGTCATCACCCAACTGGAGTCGTCGGCGCCTTTGCTTGTAGTCTTGCTGCCGCCCAATTGATGAAGCTATCCAAACAACAAATGGTTATGACTCAAGGTATTGCGCTCAGCATGGCCTCCGGTAATTTTGAGTTCCTACAAGATGGTGCTTGGACCAAGAGATACCAACCTGGATGGGCCGCTGTTTCTGGCATTATGGCTGCCACGTTTGCTCAAGCAGGCTATGTTGGCACCCAGTTACCCTATGAAGGTCGGTTTGGTCTTTATAAAAGCCATCTAGTGAATCTAGAAAAAAACTGTGATTACAAACTAGCCACCGAGGGTTTAAATACCGTTTGGGAAGTCATGAATGTCGGCATCAAACCTTACCCATCATGCCATTTCACTCACGCGGTCATTGATGCAACAAAAGCCCTCAGTGTGCAACATAGCCTTACAGCAGCGCAAATTGACAGTATCACAGCCTTGGTGCCTGAGGAAGTTGTTAAAACTGTTTGCGAACCACTGGCTGATAAACAGTCGCCTAGTTGTGCTTATGAAGCACAATTTAGCGTGCCTTACCTAACGGCCCTCGCTTTGATTCGACAAGACTTTAGCCTACAAGATTTAGAAGACGAACCACTGACCGATCAAGCAGTTTTAGAACTTGCCAAAAAAGTGAGATATGAAATTGACCCTGAGTCTGGATTCCCTACTTATTACTCGGGTGAAGTGCGCATTACATTAAAAAATGGGCAGGTCTTACAGCAGCGAGAATTTAAAAATCGTGGCTGTGCAGACAAACCTCTTTCAAACGAAGATATCTCAAGTAAATTTATCGATAACTGTAAGATGGTTGTCAGCGAGCAAAAGGCCCATCAAATCAGAGATTTGATCTTATCAATGAAAAGCGCCAGCTCAGCACTGAAATTTACTAAGGCTTTGTAAATAGGAATAAGAGTTTCTGGCTACTGAGCTAGAGACTCTTTTAAACCTTCTTATTGGCTATTCCATCCCAGAAAAAGCCTATTTGCATTTCAGCGATTTGCTCGACACTATGCTTTCCAGGTCTATACCACTCCAAGGTTCTATTTAATGCACCAAGAACTGTTAACCTAAAGATTGAAAGGTCAATACCTTCTTTGATTTCTCCATTTCTAAGCCCTTCAGATAGCCAGTCTCGCCACAAGCTTTCATACTTATCCCTGATGACCATAACCTTAGATTTAATAGGTTCTGGCATCTGACCAAAGTTACGAATACTGGTTGAGCTATAGTCACCTTTTTCTAGCAACGCCTCAAGATGCCCTGTTGCGGCTGCGACTAGAATTGATCGAGTCGGACTATTTTTTGCTAGTACTTTAACTCTCTCTAGAACCGTATTGTGGATACTTTCTATACCTAGTGTAAATACCTCCAAGACCATTTGTTCTTTAGAGTCAAAGTGATAATACAAGCTACCTGCTTTCATATTAACCGCATCAGCAATGTCTCTTAACGGCGTACCATTATAACCTCGCTGACTAAACAACTTTGCTGCAATATCTAGAATATCTTGGCGAGTGTTTTTTGAGTCAGTTAAACTTGTTTTTTTTCTTATTGGACGACCTTCCATACTACTCACTTTCAAATTTTAATCACACAGTCTACCACTGCTACTCAATAAAATTAACTGCCTCAGCTTAATTTACCAACAGCCCAGCCTTATTAACGAAGGCTGGGCATGCAAAAACCTTTAGCTCCATGAAACTTTATAAAGCAGGGCCACCTCTATCAGCCCAAGCTTTTAAATCCCAATACTCTCGCCACGCACTAATTTTACCATCCGCATCAAACTCAAAAATCCCAAGCACAGGCAACTTTTCAATCGTTGAACCATCCAATAAATTAAATGTATCAACACGCTCAGTGACGACTCGCTGATCATCGGCAACTAGATTTAAAATATCAAACTGGCAACCCTGACATAACTTTAAAAAACCGCCGACAAAATCATTAATTTGTTGCTGCCCCACTAAGGGTTCCAAGGGCATATTATGATAAACAGCATCGTCACTCATTAGCGACAAAATACCGTCTACATCCAAACTATCCCAAGCTGCACAGAATTTCCTAACCGTACTTTCATAGTTTTTTACTGCCATTTCGCTCTCCAAAGGGCTATCTATTACAATCTATAGTTTTAATAACACGGTATGCCCCAATAAAGGTAGGCATCGCTACATTATTTTCTCGTGCCACTTCAATGAGTGGCAAAAACAAGGCATCTGCCTCAGTTACCTTACCATTAACTAGATCTTCATGCATTGATGTTCTAATACCTCTGCGTAGTGTTTTCATATGCTCACCTAAACCAAGGCAAACCTGAACAGCCTCTTCAAAGCTAGACTCATCTAACACTTTAAGAAATGAAAAAGGTGCATAAAAATCCTGCGGCTCATAACCCATTGATTTATAGGTATCAATCAATTCTTTGGCGATGGTGACGTAGTGTTCTGCACCTTCACGTACTGAAATACCATCTGCATAGTCCAATTCAGGAATAGCACTCAACGTACTGGCTGACCAAGCAGATGCACCAGAAACCTGAACAACTTTTTCCCACAGCACATGGTTAATATCCTCGACGGACTTTGAGTTTAAATTGGCGCCATTAAAGGCTTCAGCTAATACTTCAGTTCGTTCCGTACTTCCCCCACCGAGTTCACCAAAAAAAGCAGTTACCGGGGCAGTAACATGATTATTGACCTTGCCAGGCCCCAATAACGTCCCACCTTCAATAATCGAAGCACCGATCACTTTTTGCTGTCCAAAGCGCTCGACCAACAACGACTCTTTACCCACACCATTTTGCATCGTCAAGGCACATTGAACCTGACCAACTAAAACAGCAGCATCCTCCAAGGCAGCAGGAGCATCTTTAGCTTTTGTCAGTAGAATATAATAATCTATTATTCCTTCGACCTGAGCAGGTGAAGTGACAGCTTTTAGGTTGTCTTTGATCAGCATGTCTCCTAAACGCCCAATAATTTGCAGACCCTTATCATTAATCTTATCAGCATGAGCAGGCCGACTAATTAAAGTAACTTGGTGCCCAGATTTTGCTAAATATCCTCCGATAACAGACCCTAATCCACCTGCGCCATGAATACATATATGTAATGGTGTTGTCATAATTTTTCTCAGCTAACCCCTAAGTCTTTTAATGTTGTTTGAATACGCTGCTTTAATGCTGGCGAGCATTGCTCAATCGGTGGGCGAATAGGCCCTGCCTTCAAACCAATCTCTTCAAACCATGCTTTCATACTGGCCAAGGCACTAGCATATGTGAATGTTTGCACCACATCCCAGATAAACACTTCATTATAAAATTCACGAATATCCGTTAACTGCTCACTGACTTGATAAGCCTCTTCCCATTTACCCGCAGCTGACAAAGCCATGTAGTCTTTAATAACATGACGTTTTTTACCATAAAGAATAAACGACAGCTCACCAAAAACAACTTGCCCTCCACGTCGTAAGTCATCACAAAAAACAGCTTCGAATGGATCTGCAACAATAAAGTCATTACGGATAATACTTCTAATTTTTAAAGTTTCCACTCGATTCATCACGCCCTGCTTAGTGCCCACTACCGTTTCAAGGTCAGCTAAACGTTGCATTAAATCCCAGCCTAACACTTTACCGGAAACAGGCGTTCTATATAACACAACCGCTAAGTCTGAACTGTCCGTGATAAACTTGAACCAATTATAAACCTCGTCATCACTTTTCAACTGAACAACAGGGTTAATGACCTCAACGCCATCGTAACCAAGGGTCTCCAAACGCTTCATTTTTTCAATCGTTTGATAGGCGCTAGGATCTAATAAAATCGAAAACAAGGGAATTCTACCTTTCACGGCATCCGCAACAACTTCGTGATAACGGTACCACTCATCCAGCGTGGCATTCCAACATTCGGCGATAAAACCACCCACCACTAGACCATCAACACCCATTTCAATAAAAGCCTCGATATTCTCACGAATACCCTCTTCATCGAAGGTAAAATCATCATTCATCGGCGAAATAGGGCACATAAACAAGCCCTTGATATTCTCATTCGCCCACTGTTTTGCAGTTTCTCTTGTGTAATCCATCATCCTCTCCTTTTTTAGTTTTTTTATAATGCCTTAACAATAGCGTTAGCTAATGATTCTGTTGCTGCCTTGCCGCCCATATCTGGAGTAAGAGCTTGCTTATCTTGAAGAACAACCTCTATCGCTGCCATAATTCT
>Ga0209633_10005840_pt1 | contig 10683 bp, 9 predicted proteins | sample Cruoilmetagenom1_FD_187290 | JGI IMG/M metagenome (GOLD analysis project Ga0209633, IMG submission 187290) | Oil polluted marine microbial communities from Coal Oil Point, Santa Barbara, California, USA - Sample 1 (SPAdes) (version 2) | ecosystem: Environmental > Aquatic > Marine > Oil seeps ... | reverse complement strand
CGTATCCAGCATAGTTCATATACAATCTCTTTTATTCTGGCCTTTAATCTATCTCTTTCTTCAAGCAGGAGGGTTTCTTCTCTTTGCACTTTCCTTACCTAATCTATCAATCATGTTAGGAACTATCCGTTCCACGAACCCAGAGGTAAAGCTCCACAGCAATAGCTTAGCCGCGTCCTCGTTCTCCTTAGGTGCAGCCCCGCCGAGGACCTGCAAAAAACTATTGGACTTCACTGTGAATCTAAAGTCAGGGAACAATGAGCCATCCACAATACCAGACACTAGCGCAATGAACAGAACAAAGGAAAAGATACCCGCTACTATGGGTGTGGTGTACACCTGGACAATAGCATCTATGTTGTGCTTCTCCTCTTTCGGTAGATCTTTCAGCCTATAGTATGTGCTGGTCGTTCCACCTAGCGCCCCGAGACAGAACACTGTCATTATATTGGCAGCATTCGAGTGGGGGAATAAGAAGGCTACCATTGTAGATAATATAACCACGATAGCCGGTACCAGCGCTGCATGAAGGCGGATGTTATTCATCCTGCATCGGTCACTATAGACATGGTTAAATGCCGTAGGTAGAAATCCTCTGCCTTACCCCGCCTGGCCCGGAACACATAGCTCCAGAATCCTGGTCGTACCGGGACATCTGTAAAGGCTGTGAAAGGAAGCCACATATCATTAGTGGGTGGCATGACATGAGGAGGGAAGATTAATTCAGAGTCAGGTACCATGTTCCAGGATCCAGTCTCTAGCATGGATATCTCTGCGGGGTTAGTAGCATGCTTCTCATTCTTTTCAATAGCATACTCACCTGTTATCTGCCCCTTTATAGAGGAGACAGGTGCGCCAAACCCACTAGGAGAAACAACAACACCACCAAAGTCTTGCCAATCTGATTTATTCTTAACTTCCTTTCTGGTAGGAACCAACATAATTGTTTCTAAGATCTTGTAGCTCTTCTCTACTATGATAGGTTTTGCTATCTCTGTATCCAGGAGAGTCACCTCAGCCGCAGATAAATCAGTCTGGAACTCTATGATTACATCATCACCTTCACTATGAATCCCGTCTAAAGAGTTCGGTAAACTACTGCTAGCTAAGTTTTTATGCAGCTGTGTAAAAGAAGGTTTAACCCCATTGAAATGGCTGTTTACATTATAATTATGCTTACTCATGATACTCTCCAGAGTTCTATTACTGCATCCCAAATACTAGCCTCTTCTCCAGAGCTATTGGTCCTCCATTCCAGATCGAATGTGTGTACCCCTGAAAGGTCTAAGTAAAACACCCTAGTAAGGTAGTATCTTTGGGAGGTTCCTGTGGATCCCCAAGAGCTGCCTGCATCTTGAGGTTCTTGTTTATGTGGCTCCAGTAAATCAGACCCATCTAGTATAATCTTAGCTTCAAAATCAAGAGTAGTGTTATCGTAATTCCAGCCATAAGAAACTCCTAATCTATATTTTCCTACTGGTAAATTAGAGGTTACCATTGTCATTTTGTTTTGATAGCCGGAAGAAGTTGTAGTAGATACTCCAAGACTTTCCTCTAGCTGAAACTCACTGCCGAATATAGAGCTACCGCCGCCGCCTCCTTCTGGGTACATATGCCAGGTAGTGCCATCGTAAACCCAATGAGAACTATCATCTATTTGTTTGGCCTCATCTCCTTCCTGCACAGTAAGCGCTAACCTTGCTGTAGAATCAGCGACCACGTGCATGCTCGGTATAGCTACCGCAGGTATCTGGCCTACTGGGATCTTTCCTCCCCCATCCAGTCCCGCTACCCCGTTGGCTATACCCACAGAGGAGTCTGGTACTGCCCCGATCTGGGCCGGGGTTACTGCGTGGGGGTTGTTTACATTATTCTGGTGGGAGTCAAAGGCCGTCGTTGATACTGCCCCTAGGTTTGAGAGAGCTTGTGCCTCAGTCTTACCCCCAGTACCACCGAAGGCTATGTCAATAGCATCTGCAGTAGGACACTCAGCCAAACCATCTTGGCCAGTGCCTATAGTCTTTGTTACAACAGGGATTCGTGTAGCCATCTAAGCAATTCCTATAAAGCTTGGGGTCCCATCAGACAAATAGAAGGGCATCTGTCCCGAGATTAAAGAGATATTACTTGGGCTGCCATCAGATAAACAGAAAGGAACCGTCTGGCTTCCTCCCACACTACCCCCGGTCCCTTCCTCCCAATCGACAGGCTCACCTAAACCTGTATCCTGTTTACGAGTGAATACTTTACCGTCTGTGCGGAGGTATATAGATGATATCGGAGCATCAGGCACTTCAATGTCTGGATTAGAAGAGCCAAGGAATATACCTGCCTGCTCCCCGTCATCATTATAAAAGATGATGCCATGGGCAACATCCGTAGCTGACTCTACCGCCTCACTCATACTATATTAAAACCTTTCTAGTAATGGTTAAATTGGAACTGTTATTGGTTCTCACCTCTAACTGTAAGGCCTGAGCTGCGCCAACACCTAACAAAGAAAGTCTAGTTCTGAAACCATTGACATCCCCCATACGTAAACGGACATACTCCGCTCGGTCAGTAAGGTTGGCATCATTAGTAATGTTACCATTGTGTCCAGCATGTACCATCACGACTCTAGTATCCTGGCTACCTACCTCTTGGGCGTGGATGTGCCAGACGACAGCCTTAACATCGTCAACCAGTACAGAATCAACTACGTTCTGACCGATGTTAGCTGATATCAGCAGCTCATGACGCTCCCGGTCAATGAAAGTATCCAGGTCGCCAATAGCAGCTTCCAAATCATCGCCGTCAGTAACTATATTATTAGATGAATACGCAGGTAACTCAGCTCCTGCAGCTCCCTTACCGATAAAGGCACGGATCTCAGCATCATCCTGGTTACTACCTAGCGCGGTGTCCAACAAAGTTAATGCGTCAGAGATTGATGTAGAAGCATCTAGTAAGCTCGTGCCGGTGAAGCCTGTGTAGGTACCATCGGTGGCTACTGAACCCCCGAGGGAAGTCTCAATAGCGTCAACCTCAGTCTGGATATTACCCGTACTGATAGTTAAAGCATTAATATTACTGCTGTTAGTACCAACCTGAGCATCCAATTTACTAGCCGCTGTGCTAAGATCATCGTTGTCTAGTATATAGTTATTGCTTGAGTACTGGGGCAACACAGCTCCAGTCGTAGGCTTACCAATGTAGGCCCTGATGTGGGTAAGCGCAGTTGTCTGACCCTGCCCGGTTATATTCCAGGTTGTGCCATCATAAGATAGTTGGATGTCAGCATTGGCTGTACCTTCCTGAACATATACCTGGTCACCATCATGGAGCCCATGTGTATCAACAATATAAGTAGCACCTGCGCCTGGAGTACCAGATATAACATAGATATCCTGGGCACCTGTGACAAGGTTAGGTAGTAATACCCTGTAACCATCGACCATAGTAACGCCATCAATGGTGCCTGTGTTCATGGCCACTTCCGCAGCGGTTATATCGGCATGGGCCGTGTCATCCATTACTTTGACAGGTGCTCTATTATGCGAGGATGCAGCTACCGCCGCTAGATCGTCCTCATTAGCCATAAACTTCCAGACTGCCTGGCCTGTTCCTTGGGCTACCTTGGAATAAAGTTTACCATTAAGTTCATCTACAGAGATGGACCCTCGGGGGGCATCATCATGCTCAGTTGTTAACCCCGGTGCTCCACTAGTAGGCAGGAGATGAATCTTCTCTATATCATCCCCGTCCGTTATGGATATACCATTCGATACTTCTGTTAAGTTACTCATTTTTCTAATCCCATGTCAGCCCCGAAGCTACATTGGAAATACTAACCCTTTGATAAGCAAGGTGTTAGGCATGTTGTTCTTTAAGTATACCTCAAAATCCGTTGCAGTTTTAACATAAGTAAACTTATGATTGACTGGATCTTTACCACTAATACCCTGAACAGAACACTTCACCCTTGATGTGAAGAAGGTATATTTTATATCCTTGTAGACTTGATAAACGTTAACCAGGTCTAAAATACTGAGTTTAAAGTTAACAGCGTTGTACAAAGATAGCGGTAATGAGTAAATAAGCTTGTCCTCCCCAGACAGAACCTGCTCGGTTAAGTCAGACCCTCCACTTCCAGGAGGACCTGTTGGACCTGCTGGCCCTTGCTTACAGGCTTCTATAATCTCAAGGCGTTCGACGAACGAATCAAATATAATGCTGGCGATATCTGCAGTGAAATCACCGCCGATAGAATCTACTTCAAAGGCTATCTCGCTGGTCGAAGGTTCAACAGGGATAATCTCTACTATAGCTTCGCAGGTTGTATCGGCTTCCAGGATACCAATATTTATGCCAGAGGCATCAACCTCGATGGGTATAGAAGATACCGCAGCCTCAACGGGTATAGTATCTTGTACAACCTCTATGTTAGACATCAGGGTTAACTGTGATAGTACCCTTGAAGAAGGTCCTTGTCATTGTGAGGGTATCAGTCATAGAAAAATCATAGGTCGCAGTTTCCCAGGCAAAGGAAGCTACCTTAGCCTTTAGGAATTGTATCCCTATATTGTACGTGCCAGAGCCATCGGTAAGGATGACATCACCTATGCCGGTAGACATGGTATCTAACAGGTTACCGTCAGCGTCTACAATACGTAGCTCTGCGGAGTACCCTGTTAGATCGGCCAAGGTAGTCTTGGTTGAATCACTCCATCGACGAAGCTGTATAGGCCAATCATCTCCCTTGTAGAGTTTTATGTTAACCGTAGTAGGTAGTTGTTGGAGTGTTACAGCCATGAGGATTATCCTTCTTTAATTAAATGTTTAGGATCCGGTTTAAATTCATTCTCTATCCAGGTAGCTACATCGAAACCCGGACAGGTCTTACGAACATTGGGCATATCCCTATGGCCCTTAATATCCAACCGTCTTCCGAACATAAGGTTAAGGGTATTGACTGTCATAGTCAAACAATCCCATTGGGCCTGCGTGAAGCATTGGGACCCAATCATACAGATACCTATTGAGCTGGTATTATACCCACGGCAGTGAGCCCCTGTTTCATTTAAAGCTCTGCCGCCCTCGATTGACCCATCGATATCTATTACAAAATGATACCCAATAGAATCAAATACTGGGTTACAGCTCTCCTGTATACGTTTAGCACGTTTGAATCCACGCTCTCTGTGCCAGTTATCTATATCCTGCGCATTGAAACGATCATCACCGTCAGGTGTTGCTGCGCAGTGTACAATGATATTCTTTACCGAAGATAAATTTCTTTCTCTACTCATTAGTGAGTCTCCTTAGATCCCAAGTCACCCTTAACAGCGCTCAGCTGTTGATTCATTATCGTGCCTATAGCTTCATCGTGTACCTTAAGCCATTCATCCTCCCGGGTTATGTCCATGACCATCATGATCATATCCTGTAGGGATTCCAATAACTCTTTGGCGTCTGGGTGGGCGTGTATACCCACTGCCGTAGCCATAATAAGGTTAGCAACTATCTGATTTAGTTGGGCATCTTTCTCTTCTTTAGTCATACATCCACCATGGTTTAATTACATTACCGAATGGAAGAAGTCCTAGCCTACCCTTAATAGCCTCATCTCCCTCCCCTTCGATGGCATTATAACCATTTTTAACCGCACTTGTCCACGGACCTAGTACCCCACCGGCTACACCCCACGCACCTGAGTACTCATATCCTATGGCTAAATCATTAACGAACCCTAAAGGACCAAATAGTCCAGCCTTATTAGCCATGTCCACGGTGTACCCCATGAGCCCGTCCTTAGCAACACGCCACTCTGGGTCGTCGTAGCCTTTGATAATATCCTGCAGTGCGGTGGCCATAATCATAGCAGGGATATAAGCCCCAGCCATCATCACTGGTGTAAGATTACCATGTTTAGCTTCGTGAATTACCCGGTACAGTATGTTGTAGTAGAAGGTATAGGTAAACGACTTGAGCATTTTACCAAGAGCAAAGTGAGGATCTGCGAACCATACCGGCTGCACACCAGCATCAGGGCGCAACGTCATACTATCTGTCAGCTGTACCAGGGCAGAACGTATCCTGTCATCTCTGGCTAAATCTTCCTTGCTGGCTGACGCTCTCTCCCCATCAGTAAGGATCTCTATCTTCTTACGATTCTCGGATAGCTTAGTCCGGATATCTTCTGGTGTTACCCTAAGTTCATTAAGGTACCTGGCTGAATGTTCTCCTTGGTTTACTACATGCTTAATCAAGAATTGTTCAGAGGCTGCAGTCGCTGCTACCTTAGTCGCCCGGGTTATGGCTACCATCCCTGTCACTTTAAAGAAAGCTTGTATTGCCCTCTGTGGCCAACCACTAGTGAATGTGGTATCGAACTTCAACTGCATCAGGTCTGCTATCACAGTGTTGGTTACATTACCCAACATAGTGGCTAGCTCTTCGCCCCGATTATCTACTCTTCCAGATTCAGTAAGGGATCTCATACCAGAGAATACAGCCCTGGCAAACCCATCAAGATCGCCTGTCCTGGTTAATATCCCCATAACATCTGTCAATGCAATGATGGGGGATAGCGCAAGGATCTGAGTGTATACAATACTGGTAGTGGCAGCGCTTACCTTACGTAAGGTCGGGTTGATCACCTGTCCCTCAGGCGCTGTCCGGCCTATCAGCCTATGGATTGCCTCGTTTGTACGAATGCCGATGATGCCGGAGTAAGCATCAAGCCCCTTCATTACCTCATCCACATCCAGATCTGGGTCAAATTCCAGGGCTTGTTCAAGCCACTTAGTCAGGTTAGAATTAGCATTACCAACACCAAGGCGACGAGTCAATTCGGCTCGCTTGGTCGCACCCTTTATATAGGCTATCACCGTATGGCTTACATCCGTAGACATCCCATTCTGCATCCATTGTGCAGTGTCCGGGTCAGAGAATATAAAGTCCAGTAGCCTGGTGTTCGCGAAACGGAACCCAGAAATATAGGTTGCTCCACGGTTAAGGACCTCACTATCATCCAGTAACCCTCCTGCCTCAATAACCCCATCCACAATCCTGGTTGCTACAGCATATGCCATATCGTCCGGGTCTGGGAAGTTATCACGATCCTCAGGATTAGGAAATAACTGCTTAGCCAGCTTAAGCAGATCAGCCTGGTGCTTGTTAGTAAGCCTTGACAGTATCTCTGTACGGTTTTTAAGGAACCACTCTGGCTCGAACACGATAGGGAAATACTTAGGCCCAAGGTCACCCATTCCAACACCTGCTTCTTGTAGATACACCTTAACCTTGCCCAGGGTCTTACGTATCTTGTTAGCCAACTTCCTCTGTCTAGGAGGGAGTTGATTAACCAGGTTAGAATTCTTGCGCTGATCAAGCTGGAGTGCTCTGTTAACAGACTCTAACTCTGCCTCAGATAGGACATCAAGGTCCTCACCTATAAGATTGACAAACTCATTCATCCGCCTAGGCTGCTCAACAAAGTAACCTATCTCATTAGACCCTGGTTCTGGAGTGAATAGGTCTACTATCCTGTTAATGTGTGGATTATTCAAGGCTCTAAGCCTCTGGCTCGTGCCCTGCCAGAAGAAACGAGATCGATCTTCAAGGACTTCTGCAGCCTTATCAACTTTCTCGATAACCCTATTGATTGTAGTCTCTTTAAGCTTAGGATTAAGATCAAACACAGTGAAGGCATCCTTAGCTTCAAAGGCTGCGCTGAATCTTTCTGTTAGGTGCCTGAGGGTACCGTCCGAGGATCGCTTGCCCATTTTGTTAAGCACCGTCTCCATGGCCTCAGACAGAAAGGTATCCACATTATTCGATGGTTCAATAGCCCGTATTGATACAGCCTGGATGAACATTGCTGCAGCAAAGCCTGCATCATGGTTGAACTTGTTGATGGTGACCGTCCTGGATTCCTCCGGGAAAGATTCTTTTATAAACCGTACCAACTTATCCCGGTTAACTTTACGCCATGCTTCATTACGTAACCGGCGAGCCGCTGCCTCATCGAAGATATTATCCAGGTGCTCGGCCATACCATGGACAAAGGATACATCTGCTATGTTACCCATAGCAACCTGCCTGGACCACCACTCTGTGGCTACCAGATCAGGATCGATGTCCAATCCCCTGGATGCTAGCTCTATCTCTTCAACGAAAGCTTCTTTAACCTCCCCACCGATAGGATGGACCAGCTTACTCTGCTGTCCATGGAGACCTGTTACGTGCGCGAGCGCGGCCCTTAGTACGGGATCATTACGCCTACCTCGAAGCTGTTCGCCTATCCGGTCTGCCGCCCACTCATGGAATGAAGCCATGTAGGTTGCATGCGCCGCTATGCTACTCTGGTCTACTGCTGATTTGCCCAGCGCTGTGTTGATTGAAGCCATGTCAGGCTCCAGGGTAGTAGAGTCTATCAGTATAGAATCAACATTGATGGTCTCTCCATCAAGCCCTTTCACTTGTGCAAAAGGTCTTGGAAGATTATTAGAATTAGCTCCAGTCTGAAGAAATGATATGTACTGTAGATACATAGCCGTCAGCACTCCTTCGGCCTCCGGGGTCTTACTTAGCATATTGGTGTAGACAACCGAGTGACCTACCTCATGTGATACATCCTTAAGGATATCCTGAAAGCTCTTGGTGATTAGCTCCGGAGATATCTTTATCTCAAGGGAGATAGTACCTTCCTGTGGATCCACCACAGATGATAGTGCTGCCTGGGATCCAGACTGAATGGGATTAAGTAGCTTACCATCCTCTAAAATAGGGACAGTCACTGCTACCTTCTGGCCTTGGCCAAAGGTTTCAGTCAGTACCTTACGCGCTAGAGCTTCAGTCTGTAGTAGTTTATTCTGTATCTGTGATACAGTCTTATCCTCAGCCCAGGTATTTACTGTTTTGTTATCCTGCAGAACAAAGGAAGCATCCTCAATGGCCTTGGCTTTGGTTGCAGCCTCAACTTTACGATTCATTACATTGTCTAGTGCCCCTTTAAAGTCCCCCATATTCTTAGCACCAGATCTCCTGACCTCGCTAATCTGCACACCCTTCTCTATAGCTGTGTCAGCAATAGCCTCTTCAATAGCAAAAGCTACATCTGTTTCTTTAACTGGGGGAATATCAACATCCCCGAAGACTTTATCTATCCTGCCCTTGGCTTTATCAGATGTGTATACCACCTTAACATTAGGTAAGGATACGATAGCGCTACTAAGCTGACTAACAAAAGCCTTGTGCTTGGTAGTCACCACCACACTCTTAGTTCCTGCCTTGTCGAGCAGCTTCTTCAGTCCTCGGAAGTCACCGTCAGTGACAATAATTACCGGATCTGATTCTGATATCCTGTTAGCATCCAGCGCCTGAGCCATCTCAACAGGAGGATTAACACCCTTAGATGCTAAGCCTCTGGCCTGTAGTGCTGCAGACACCTGCCTCTTAGTCGGTTTTACCCTGGACTTAAGGCTCTCGTGCCTCTTAATATCGGTGTAAAGTTTCTTACCATCCCTACCAGCAAGCTCTCCAGCCATAGTGTAAGGGTCAGTGAACCCGGCTTCTTTCTCTACCAGCTTAACAAAGGTAGTAGTAGCTCCGGGTAGTGTCTTAAGTACATCTTTCTCTTGTTCTATAAGAGCAGTAGCTCTCATGTCCACAACAAAAGGAGAGGTGTCAGACGAAGCTTTGAGTACTTTGTCCGCAGATTTAAGGACGCTCTCTATCCTACCCCCGGCTACAAACTCAGACACAGACTCAACAGTGAAATCAGCATTGGTGAGATCCATCTCAGTCCGTAGTGATTTAGCTGATGCTGTATCCTCAGCTGCAACGCCGAAGGCTTTAAAGTCAGCAGCGATACCAAACTCTTGTGACTGGCCAAACCCTTCTCGGTCTATATAGCCAGGGCGTTCCATCTCGAAACGCATGATCTCAGTATCTTGCTGCCGAAAGAAATCACCAAGCTCTTTATACTGTATGTACAGCCCCCTATGCTTGGGGCTCATGCTCTGAACTATAGGATCAGAGAATCTATATTCTTTGGAAGCATAATGCTTCTTTATATCAACACGAAGATCAGTCAGCTCCTGGGGAAATAACTCCTTACGTGCTTTCTTCCACAGTGGGATTAATTGCTTCTCGAAGGATACCCCACCGACAGGCTCAATGAATCCGAACCTAGCTTCTAACGGATGGATCGGTACCCTCGGCCCTTCTTCCTTCCACTTCTTAATGTCGCCTTGCAAGTTGTCCCACTTGTCGAATTTCTTAAGGAACTGGATGTGGGCCTTGTAATTATCATTTGCCCAGCCATAGAATGTTTCAGCAGGTGAGGCTTGGGTCTGGGTCTTAAGTCCTCGGGTGTCTGCCAGGAATTTATTTATTGAATCTATGACATCTGATTCCCGGACGACTCTGTTGGTACCCTTGAACACATAGTTATCCCTACCTGGCTGGCGGGTTAGCCCCTTACCTGTGGTGTCGCGTATCACACGGCTAAGGTGACGAGGCATAACTCCAGAAAAGACTTCATCACCCTTCTCTGAATAGAATGTCTGATTGTTCGGCAGCTCACGTTTAACTTTCTTACGCTGTTCCCTAAGCATATCGGTAGCAATACCTTTAAGATGCTGCCTGGATCCCGTACCATGGGCTACTTCACCAACAAGAACCTTACGTCCTTTA
>Ga0209633_10005839_pt1 | contig 10685 bp, 8 predicted proteins | sample Cruoilmetagenom1_FD_187290 | JGI IMG/M metagenome (GOLD analysis project Ga0209633, IMG submission 187290) | Oil polluted marine microbial communities from Coal Oil Point, Santa Barbara, California, USA - Sample 1 (SPAdes) (version 2) | ecosystem: Environmental > Aquatic > Marine > Oil seeps ... | reverse complement strand
CAATTGAACACAAATGGGCGCAGGCCAAGGCGATTCGGAGGAAATATCGATGTGATGTCGATACTTTGTTTTGTAACTATTTTTCTTATGTCAATTTATAATGGTTTTGCTATAGTACCAACACGTGTTCACTAACTATTCATTGCCAATTCATGCGAATTACTCGTAATCATTACTGCGAGCACGATCCTTCTCAACCGTAGAATCGAGGCGTTCACTCCGAGTAGGACTGATAATAGAAAACCAACCATGTCCGACCAGTATGATGTGCTGGCCTGCAAAAAATAATACCGTCGATATCGCACTATTTATTAATGCTTGATATAACGAGATACTGTTTTATGACTTGATTTATTACCATGAAGGACATGAAGATTATGAAGGGTAGAGACAAAGCGATTTATCGAAAAAGTTGATTGCTTGTTTTGTTCACCCAAGCCTTAGCCGTGTAGGGTCCTGCCATTTAGTTAAGAACTTTTGTGTATTGTAGGGTGGATGAACGATAGTGTAATCCACCATTTTTCAAAAGCTTGTCGGGTAACGCTATCGCTCACCCAACCTACGCACTACTCGGGCATGAGAGCATTGTTACAACCCAGATTTATACCCATGCTGGCAGGAGCGGCTTTCTAAATTGGTGGCGGATATTTAGTAATCAGTGGGCAGAAAAGCGTTGCCCATCCTGCCTGGCTATTAATCAAAACGAACGGAGTACCTCAACAAAACAACGCTGAGGATAAGGAGCGCGTTTAGCGTCTGACTTGATCCGTTTGATGGCGTTACGTTTAACTTCAGTTTGTCGCTTTTAAGTCGACAGAGCTCCTTATCCTCAGCGAAGGATTTATCCCTCCATTTCGCGTTAAGTACGAATATGGTGAACGTGAAAGGCAATCCAGCTATTGCCAGACAATGTGATGCTCTAGCTCTGCGATGGTCTTGCTTTTACTCATAGAGTTTCTCAAAGCCCCTCGCCGTTAGTGAGTATGACTCATTCAAGTTAGACTTCTGGAGCCAACCTGCATCGGTGGTCAAGCCGAGCACATACCCGACGTCGACACGCTAATGGAGATTCAGCACCTGATTCGGCCTATTGTAAAAGGAATGCTTGTCTCGTATCGATAACCATTTGATTAGATTAGCTCATAATCAGGAGATATCTGGGATAATTTTTTCGCATATTCCTGATATGGCTATTCACTGTCAAATAGGAAACTATCCTATAGTTTTGATAAACTGCGTCAATAATATTTTGTCGCGAATAAATACACTTTGGCCGATCATAAAGCAATCGGAATAAATTAAATTCTATCGTTTCATCTACTATCCTTGTGAATACAAACTCAGAAGCTTAAGCTTAGAGGTCTCAGATACTCCGCGGTATAGATGACAAAGGTGGGTAATATTTTTCTGCGCACCGAAATCAACTTTATATAGTGGACAGAAAAGCCTGCCCACCCTTACTTAGGCTTAGGCGGCTTCTCGCAAGTAAAATTAAATTTTTCTATTTCGTCTCCAGCAGAGACCTGAAAAATAATGTTATCTCCTTCCTCCAGATCATTTTCAAAACCAATCTTGAGTATGCCTGTATAATTACTTTCTGGCTTAATAGTCTGTTGCCGCAAATAATTTTGATTCAGCTGAGAAAAAGTAAGGGCATCAACTCGTTCTTGATGTGTTTGACTGCTACCATCTAAAGAATAAAACAAATGACCCATCGAATAAGCAATGCCACCAAACGGAATAAAACCAACGCCAATACCCACAGCTGTATTCCCTACCTGGTATAAAGCGCTGTCGCCTCTTTCAGCAGCCTCATCGATTAATTGTTCAAAACTATAAATGATAGCTGGCTGCGATTCCCCAAGAGTTTGCAATTCAACCTGAATATTTTTTTCCGAGAATAAAACTGGTTCTTTAGTGGTATTGGTTACTGACAATCCAATCACCATCTCATCATAAGCATAATCTATGATGGTAAGTTCTGGTTTCAGAGCTGTTTGAGAATGTATTACCGTACCACCTCGGGCATAAGTAATGGTCTGATCATCAACTGTTTGAGGATGAATCATTACCCGGTTAGAGGAACAACCGGTCATAAAGAGGAGTATCAGGATAATAGTTTTTTTCATTTTAGTCGTCCAAACTTATAAATAACTCCAATTGCAACGGCTCAAAGCCTTTTTTATATAATGGTATCATAAGCTAAGACTAATTTGAGATAGCAAAAAATGGCTGAAATACAGACAATAAAGGCAGATATTACTACACTCAATGTCGATGCTATTGTTAATGCGGCGAATAGTTCTTTGCTAGGTGGCGGTGGTGTAGATGGTGCTATTCATTCGGCAGCGGGTTCTGAATTATTGGTGGAATGTAAAACTTTAGGCGGCTGCAACACCGGACAAGCAAAAATTACCAAGGGGTATAATTTACCTGCCCGTAATGTGATTCATACGGTAGGCCCTGTTTGGCACGGTGGAAAGCAGAAAGAGGCAGAATTATTGCAGTCTTGTTATAGAGAATGTATGAAGTTAGCTAAAATTAATTCGATTAACACCCTTGCCTTTCCAGCAGTTTCTTGCGGAATCTATCATTATCCACCGGAACTAGCTGCTGAGATTGCTATCTTAACCATTAAAGAGTGTGTTGATGATAATTCCAATATGGAAACGGTTTATCTGGTCTGTTTTGGCGATAAACTATTTACGATTTATAATGAAACCTGGTCGAGGTTAATGACATGAGCGATAAGCACAAAAGTAATGACCAGTGGGTTGATAAATTAACCCCTGAACAATATGAAGTTTGCAGAAACAAGGGAACAGAAGCGCCTTTTAGCGGTAAATATACCCATTGTAAAAAATCGGGTATCTATGCATGCGTTTGTTGTGGCAATCCATTATTTGATTCCGAGGCAAAATTTGATTCTGGTTCAGGGTGGCCCAGTTATGTGGATGTTATATCCAATGACAGTCTAGACACGCATGTGGATAACACTCATGGCATGCAACGTGTTGAGGTGACGTGCAAATCCTGTGGATCTCATTTGGGGCATGTATTTGAAGATGGCCCAGAGCCTACCGGATTACGTTATTGCATTAACTCGGTTTCCCTGGATTTAAAAGAGCATTGATGAATACCGTTAAAGTTCAAGACCTGCTAGATTTTATTGATATCAGCCCTAGCCCCTGGCATGCAGTTAAATCCATAGAAGAACGCATACAGGCAGATGGTTTTACCAAACTGGCAGAAACTGATAAATGGCACATGCAGCCGGATGGACGTTATTATGTAATACGTGATGATTCATCAATCATAGTGTTTATTGTTGGGCAGAAGCCACTGGTGGAAACAGGTTATAAAATTATTGGCGCACATACCGATTCACCCGGATTAAGAATAAAACCCAATGCTGCCCATGCTACAGATGGCATATTGCGATTAGGCGTTGAAGTGTATGGCGGACCTATATTAGCGACTTTTACCGATCGGGATTTGAGTCTTGCCGGTCGCGTAAGTTACCGATCAGAAACGGGCAAAATTATCACTAAATTGGTTGATTTTGAAAAGCCTTTGTTGCGTTTACCCAACTTGGCTATTCATATGAACCGCAAGGTTAATGAAGAGGGTCTGAAATTAAAAAATCAATCTGAGTTACCTTTGCTGCTTGCTGTTTTAGTTGAGCAACAAGCGCCACAGGAGTATTTTTTATCATTGTTAAAGTCACAAATGGGAATCAAACAGGAACAATTACTGTCCTGGGAATTAAATGTTTACGATACCCAGAAAGGCGCTTTTTGGGGCAATAACCAGGAGTTTTATGCCGATAGTCAGTTAGATAATTTAGCCTCTTGTCATGCAGGTTTGGAAGCTTTACTTGCTAATTCTGGAGCGACTGATAGCACTCTGTTGTGCGCCTTTTTCGATCATGAAGAAATTGGCAGCGAAAGTATCAAAGGCGCTGATAGCAGTTTTCTTCCTGATATTCTAGAACGGATTGCTTTAGCAACAGAAACTGGTAAAGAAGATTATCAGCGTACTCTGGCAAATAGTTTTATGATTAGCGCGGATATGGCCCATGCGTATCAGCCCAATTTTTCTTCTGCCTACGAGCCTGAGCATCGGGTGATGGTAAATCAAGGGCCAGTGATTAAAGTCAATGCTAATCATCGCTATACCTCCGAAAGTATTTCACAAGCAATGTTTGTCAACTGGTGTGAACAGGCCAATGTCCCATATCAGAAATATTCCCACCATTCAGATATACCTTGTGGAAGCACCATAGGTCCAATGATTTCTGCCAGACTGGGTATTCGCACGGTAGATGTTGGCTGTCCGATGTGGGCCATGCATAGCGCAAGAGAAAGCGCCGGGACGTTAGATCATGAATATATAATCAGAGTACTGAAAACTTTTTTTGAGAGTAAGCCCAGCTGTTAAATTAAACGTCAACATTGACAATCAAGAAATATACCTTGTCAATATTTATATGTTCTAACGCCTATATAATACAAGGCTTTTCTTATTTTGACGAGGAATGATATGTTTTACATTTTAGCTAGATTTGTCTGAATAATAGACTATTCTTAATAAGTGTACTTTATAAAAGTATCTGTAACCAAAATACTTGAATGACCCTGTTAAAAATTAAAAAAAACAATTGCCTCAGAGGGAAATTTATGCTTTTTTTTCGCACCCGGCTGATTGGGTTAGCTTTACTCCTATGTGCTCACTCTTTATTTGCAGCTGCTTCTGTAGAGCATAAAATCAAAGCAGCCTATCTTTATAATTTTACCAAATTCGTTACCTGGCCTGAACTCCACAGCGAAACTTTCAATCTCTGTCTTTTGGGGGAAAATTCTTTCGGATCATTACTTGATTCTCTGGAGTCAAGAACAGCGCTGGGCTTGCCGATAAAGTTAATTCGATTGCGTCGATTTAATGCTTCTAAACATTGCCATATATTATATTTAGGCTCTGCAACAACAGAAGATACTAGGCAGTTGATTGCCAGCAGTGGTATTTTGACTGTTAGCGAAAAAAATCAATTTGCTAAACATATTGGAATGATTGGATTTGTTGTAAGAGAAGGAAAGATTAAATTACAAATTAATATTAACCGGCTTAAGCAAAGCGGCTTGGAAGTTAGCGCCAAACTATTGGAAATAGCAGAAATAGTAGAGAGGAACGGAGATGGGTAAATATATCCGGAACCTCGCAATCAAGAAAAAATTATTGCTCATTTTATTTTGTTCAAGCTTTTCAGCGGTTACAGTTGCTGGGTTGTTTCTGGTGTTGCTGGAAATTTCAGAGTTTAAAAAAACTACTCAAGAAGAACTTACAGCTATGGCAACGTTAATTGGCAATAGAAGTACTGCTGCGTTAATGTTTGATGATGAACAAGTTGCACGAGAGAATCTATCCGTATTGAACAAATTTCCTTCAGTACGCTTAGCCTGTATTTATGATGTTCAGCAGAAAATTTTTACCTCAGTGGATACCGATCCAGCAAAAAAATCTTTATGTCCGTCGCTGTCCGATAACTCAAAGACCAATTACCAAAGAAACCAACTCTATATTTTTCAACCGATTATTCTTGAGCAAGACAGGCTTGGTTTGGTGTTTATTCATGCAGATTTAGCAGCCGCTTTTTTACGTAAATTACAACACCTTGGCCTTGTTTCGGTTATTTTATTTTCAGCTTCAATTGTGGCATTTTTAATTTTGACACCATTATTGGGGCTTATAGCCTCACCGATCAAAAAAATAGTAAACACTGTACAGAAAATTGCCGAAGAAAAAAATTACTCCCTGCGAGCAGAAAAAATTAACAATGATGAATTAGGTGTTCTGGTTGATGCCTTTAATGACATGATTGGCAGGGTCGAAACTCAAAATACTGCTTTAACCAAAGCAAAAGACCGGTATCTGATGTTGTTTGATGATAACCCTACCATGGTATTTAATGTTGACCTGGAGGGTTGGATAGGCACAGTGAACAAGTTTGGTGCAAAGCAACTTGGCTTGACAGTAGAAGAGTTGCAAACCTGCTGTATTTTTAATTTTGTTCACCCAGAAGATTTATTGTCCATACAAAGCTTGTTTAAGCAATGTAAAGCTCATCCGAATAAAGTTCAAAAACAGGAAGTACGCTTGATTTGTCAGGATGGTCATTTGATCTGGGTCAGGCAAACTGCACGATTAATGGAAAATGAAAACCAGCAAACCAATATCTTGTTGGTCTGTGAGAATGTTACAGAAACACGAAGACTGGCTGAAAAAATTGCTTATCAGGCCAGTCATGATGCGTTAACCAATCTGGCAAATCGCAGCGAATTTGACCTACATATCAATCGTTCGTTGGAAACTGCCCATAGCGATGGTGCAGAACATGCTTTATGTTATTTGGACCTTGACCAATTTAAAGTGGTAAACGATACCAGCGGTCATATAGCCGGGGATGAATTGTTAAGGCAATTAGGTACATTATTACGAAAACATATTCGCAAAGAAGATTTACTTGCCCGCTTGGGAGGCGATGAATTCGGTATTTTAATGCACAATTGTTCATTGGATCATGCTTTCAGCGCATGTGAAAAAATTCGTAATGTTATTGGGGATTTTAATTTTGCCTGGGAAGACAGGTGCTTTACAGTTGGGGTGAGTATCGGAATATCGGCCATCGCTAGCACTAGCGGCAACGCGGGAGAGCTTCTAAAAGAAGCGGATGCAGCTTGTTATGCAGCCAAGGATAAAGGTCGTAATCGAGTTCATGTGTTTCGTCCGGACGATGAAGATCTGGCGCAAAGACATGGAGAAATGCAATGGGTTGAGAAAATCCATCAAGGTTTGAATGAAAACCGTTTTTCATTATATGGCCAGATTATTATTCCGGTTTCAGGTGATGAGGAAGGGTTGCATTTTGAAACACTGATTCGTTATCAGGACAGCAAAGGAAATATAATTCCTCCAGGGGCATTTTTGCCCGCGGCAGAGCGATATAACCAGGCTCCTGCTTTAGATCGATGGGTCATCGAAACATTGTTTTCCTGGATGGCCAAACAACCTGATTTTGTTAATGACCTTAAGCAGTGTTCCATTAATTTATCGGGCTTGTCTTTTTCTGATGAAACCATGTTGAAGTTTATAACCAAGCAATTTAATAGGTGGTTTATTCCTCCCGAAAAAGTGTGTTTTGAAATTACTGAAACAGCTGCTATTGCCAATTTATCAGATGCAGCAACATTTATTCAGGAGCTAAAAAAGCATGGTTGCCGTTTTTCTCTGGATGATTTTGGTAGCGGTCTGTCTTCCTTTGCTTATTTAAAAAGTCTGCCTGTCGACTATATAAAAATTGACGGCCAGTTTGTTAAGGATATTTTGGAAGATAAAGTCGATTTGGCCATGGTTCGTTCAATTAATGAAGTCGGTCATGTCATGCAGAAAAAAACCATTGCTGAATTTGTCGAAAATAAAGAGATTCTTGCTGTTTTGAATCAGCTGGGTGTTGATTACGCACAGGGATATGGTATTGGAAAGCCAGTACCGTTAGTTGAACTAAAACAGGCTGTTCTTGTAGATTAGTGGTGAAATTATGTGTTGGAAGAGACAACAATTTGTAATTACAATTGCTCTGGTATTAGGCTTAAATTCTATTGCCAAAGCCGCAGTGGATGATATGGAAGATTTTTATTCCATGTCTCCAGCTGAATTAGCTGAGTTATCAGTATCCATTGCTACAGGAACTGCTAAGCCGGTATTTCAATCGGCAGCGGTTACTAGCGTCGTCACTGCCGAACAAATCAAAACCATGGGCGTCACTGAACTACATGAAGTGTTAGAAACCATCCCTGGTTTACATGTTAGCATTCAACCAGTTACTTACGATTATATTTATACCATGAGAGGCATTCGTAATGGTACTAATTCACAAGTTCTGGTGCTGTTGGATGGTAATCGGTTTTCTGTGCCTTTCCAGGGACGTTCAATGACTGGCTTGGAGTTGCCGGTTGAGAATATTAAGCAAGTTGAAGTAATTCGTGGCCCAGGTTCGGCAATGTACGGTGCCGATGCTTTTGCCGGGGTGATCAATATCATCACTAAAAAAGCTAAAGATATAGATGGCACCGTCATTGGCGGACGAGTCGGTAATTTTGATACTCAAAGTGTTTGGGGGCAACATGGAAGCCAATGGGCGGGCTGGGATGTGGCTGCAAGTTTGCAATATCAGCATACTAATGGCGATGATCAACGGATAATTAACACCGATAGCCAATCGCTAATTGATTCGCAATTTGGTACCAACGCTTCACATGCTCCAGGCGCCATGCAAACTCAATTTGAGTCATGGAATGCACATTTGAATTTACAACGCAAGCACTGGGACATCGGTTTTTGGGCATTTAATGCTGAATCTGGAACCCGTGCAGGGGCAGCTGCTGCACTGGATTTGCAAGGTATAGGAAATGCGGAACAATATATGGGGTCGATAAGATTCTCAACTGAAGACTGGTTCCAAGACTGGGAGTTTTTAGCCCATGCCAGTTATTTATATAGTGATTTCCAGACTAATCAGTTTCAAGCATTTCCAAATAATACGCGATTACCTATTGGTAAAGATGGCAATATAAACTTCACAAAGCCAACAGGCTTAACTTTGTTTACTCAGGGCGTTAAAGATATGCAGGGGCGAACCCAGCAAGTGCCTTCTTTTGAATTAAGTGGTATTTATAAGGGTTTTAAAGATCATCGCTTACGTTTTCAGACAGGATATCGCTATGAAGAAATAAAAACCAGAGAAATTAAAAATTTTGGTCCTGGAGTGTTGTCTGGTAATCCGCCTCCTGCCACCGTTCATGGAGCAATGACTGATGTTACCGGCAGTAGATATGTTTATTTACCTGATGCAAACCGATCAATCTGGTCGCTAGCGATACAGGATGAGTGGCAAATAGCCCAGAATTGGCAATTAACTGCTGGCGTACGATTCGATCATTACTCAGATTTTGGCGCTACCGTTAATCCCAGGGTAGCATTGGTTTGGGATATTAATGAGCAATTGACCAGTAAATTGTTATATGGACGCGCATTTCGGGCGCCCAATTTTTCTGAACAAGGGAACGCTAACAATCCAGTGCTACTGGGTAATTCCGATTTAGATCCGGAAATTATTAATACTATCGAGCTGGCTTTTGATTACCGACCCTTTCAGTCTTTGCATACTGGAGTAAATCTTTATTATTATACTATCGAAGATTTAATTGAAGTTGGAGAGAGAAGCATTATGATAAAAAATAATGATAATGACCAGGTTGGCTATGGCCTGGAATTTGAATGGAATTGGCAACTACATGAGCAGTTTTTTATCAGTGGCAATTATGCCTGGCAAAATGCCCAGGATAAGGATACTGATTTTGACGTAGCAGGTGTTCCTGAGCAGCAATTATATGTAGCGGCATTGTGGGAATTTATGCCAAGGTGGTCTTTACAAACCCAATTAAAATGGATAGGCGAAAGAAGAAACATGCTTAGAGATAATCGTAAAAATATTGAAGATTATGAAACGGTAGATGTTACTTTAAGAGGTGAAAAAATTCTTGGCCATTTAAATCTTGCGGCATCAGTTAGAAACATCTTTAATAAACATGCTAGAGAACCGGCAGTAGCCGCATTGCCAGATCACATACCTACACAGGGTCGAAGCTTTTATTTTGAAGCGAGTGTTTATTATTAGGAGTGAGAAAGGAATAATTGTTGTTATAAATTACCAGTCTAAAAAGAGGTCTTGTGATATCTTGTTTTTTTGTAGGAGGGGCTTTAGCCGCGATATCGCGGCTAAAGCCCCTCCTACAAAGGTGTTAAAGTAAATTTTAAGAGATTAGGTTTCTGATTTTTCTAGGATTATAGGCAAAAAATACGATCAAAAAGAGCAACAATGCAACAAAAACAGCTGCTTGATTCAGAAGACCAGCTTGCCTTGATTTCAGGCTTTTTTGCTAAGCAACAGGCCGATATATTTTATAGTCAGCTAATACAATCTTTATCCTGGCAACAGGAGCAAATAATCGTTGTCGGTAAAACAGTATTAGTGCCAAGACTGGTTTGCTGGTATGGTGATAAAGACGCTGTTTATTCCTATTCCGGCGTTACCCATCAACCCTTACCTTGGAACGATATGTTGTTGGAGATTAAACAATGTATTGAAACTTTTAGTGGTTTTTCATTCAATAGCGTTTTAGCAAATTTGTACCGTCACGGTAAAGACTCGATGGGTTGGCATGCAGATAAGGAAAAAGAACTGGGCAAAAATCCGGCAGTTGCGTCATTGTCATTAGGCGAGCAGCGCTTGTTTAAAATGCGCCATAATAAAACCGGACAGATGAAAAATATAGACCTGCAACATGGCGATTTGCTATTAATGAGCGGCGCTTTGCAACATCACTGGCGACATTGTGTTCCTAAAACCAAGCTTGAAAAAAAACCACGTATTAATTTGACGTTTAGGAAGATATTCCAACCACAGCATTCTACTAAACCCATCCTTGTACAATAATAATTTCACCATGAAGGACATGAAGAAAATATCCGTTCTCGGTTGTCAGTTTTCGGTTCACTGTTATATTCAAATAGTTTTATAGTCTAGCTTTCATTAACTGCCAACCGATAACCGATAACCGATAACCGAT
>Ga0209633_10005838_pt1 | contig 10685 bp, 8 predicted proteins | sample Cruoilmetagenom1_FD_187290 | JGI IMG/M metagenome (GOLD analysis project Ga0209633, IMG submission 187290) | Oil polluted marine microbial communities from Coal Oil Point, Santa Barbara, California, USA - Sample 1 (SPAdes) (version 2) | ecosystem: Environmental > Aquatic > Marine > Oil seeps ... | reverse complement strand
CTCGGAGTGACCAACAAGGACATACTTACAGTTGAAGTCGAGTAGCATGGCTGCCGAGATTTCACCGGTGAAGGCACCCTTGGCCTCTGTGCTCAGGTTTTGACCACCCCAGGCAATCGGCGTACCGGCCAGCTGTTCGGCCACATCGGGAATATATATATAAGGTGCACAAACCGCGACTTCAGCTACGCTGACATTGCCTATTCCGGCCTTGATACCCTCCAGCAGCGCCTTGTTGTCGCTACGGGAACCGTTCATTTTCCAGTTACCGGCAATCAGTGGTTTACGCATCTTTTTCTCCCTCACCCTTCATTCTTTGACTTGAAAATAGCGCGAAAGAATACCCTTGCAGCGAGCAGAAAGCAATGCACCAGCTGGAGAATTGGCCTGGATATTATGATGTTATGTTATGAAACCGCCTGCCGGACCACATCGGCCAGGCCTTCCGCGACGGACTGGACCTTTTGCTCGTCCCGGCCTTCGACCATCACCCGGATCAGGGGCTCTGTACCGGAGGCACGCAACAGGACTCGCCCGGCGCCATTAAGGCTGGCCTCGGCCTCAGCCACGGCTGATTTGACCGGTTGCTGGTCACAGACATTGACCCGCGCGGTCATTTTAATATTGACCAGGATCTGTGGATATTTGGCGACACCGGCCAGCAGGTCACGAAGTGATTTACCCTGTCTGCCCATCGCCGCCAACACCTGCAGCGCCGACACCAGGCCGTCACCTGTGGTGGTGCGATCCAGACAGATAATATGACCGGAGGATTCCCCGCCCAGGCACCAACCCTTGTCCTTGAGCATTTCCATGACATAACGATCACCAACGGCGGCACGGCCAAAGGGGATTCCAGCTTCGGTCAGGGAGTGTTCCAGACCCAGGTTAGTCATCAAGGTTCCGACCACGCCACCCTTTAAAGTACCCTCTGCCTGACGATCGCGGGCAATAACGTACAGTAACTCATCACCATCGACGAGCTTTCCTGCATGATCGACCATGATCAAACGGTCAGCATCACCATCCAGGGCGATACCCAGATCGGCCTGTTCGCTTATGACCGTCTCCTGCAACATGCGAGGGTTGGTTGAACCCGCATCATCATTGATATTCAGACCATTCGGCTGGTTACCGATAGTAATCACCTCGGCGCCCAGTTCCTTCAGTACGTTGGGGGCGACCCAATACGCAGCGCCGTGGGCGCAATCAATGACGATCTTCAGCCCTTTCAGGCTGGAGGCATAGGGGATGGTGCTTTTGCAAAATTCGATATAACGACCCTCGGCATCCTTGACCCGGACCGCCTTACCTAGATTGGCCGAATCATTACAAACCATCTCCTTCTCCAGTTCGGCCTCGATGGCCAGTTCGACCTCATCGGGCAGCTTGGTGCCATCGGCGGAGAAGAATTTGATGCCATTGTCGTAAAAGGGATTATGGGAAGCGCTGATGACAATACCGGCCCGCGCATGCAGGGTACGGGTCAGATAGGCAATCGCCGGGGTCGGCATAGGCCCTAATAAATAAATGTCCAGCCCGGCGGATGACAGACCCGCCTCCAGGGCCGACTCGAACATGTAACCAGAGATACGCGTGTCCTTGCCGATAATGACCTTGCCACCATCACAGCCCGCCAGCACCTTGCCTGCCGCCCAGCCCAGCTTGAGCATAAATTCCGGTGTAATAGGGAACGTCCCCACCTTGCCCCGAATACCATCGGTTCCAAAATATTTTCGCGTCATCACTATTTCCTTACAGATTATGGTGCCAGCTTCAAAGCCTGGTATATTTTTATTGCATCCATGGTAGCGGCTACATCATGTGTGCGGATAACGGATGCCCCGTTGCAGAGGGCTATTGCCGAAAGCGCAATACTACCATACAAGCGATCATCCACCTCTTTGTTAAGTATATATCCAATTGTCGACTTGCGCGAAACACCGGCCAGGATCGGCAGGCCCAGGTCCGAGAATTGATCGAGGTGTTTTATCAAACTCAGATTGTGCTCCGGTGTCTTGCCAAAACCAAAACCGGGATCGAGCAAGATTTGTTCCCGTTTGATCCCCGCGTCAAGGCAGGCATCGATCCTTGCCGCTAAAAATTCTTTTATGTCGTTGATCAAATCATCATATATCGGTGACTGCTGCATGGTGCGCGGTTCACCTTGCATGTGCATCAGACAAACCGGCACATCCAGCTCCGCCGCTGTGGCCAATGTACCCTCTGCCCTGAGTGCATAAACATCATTAATCAGGTTTGCCCCGGCTCGGACAGCGCTACGCATAACCTGAGGCTTACTGGTATCGATGGAAATGGGAATATCCGATTCCTGTCGTATTGCCTCGATGACAGGAATAACCCGCACCAACTCCTCTGTTTCGTTGACAGACTCGGCACCGGGGCGGGTGGATTCGCCGCCGATGTCAATAATCGCCGCCCCATCGGCAATCATTTGCCTGACCTGAACCAGGGCGGCATCGGGTGCGATAAATTTACCGCCATCGGAAAACGAATCCGGCGTGACATTGAGGATACCCATGACACAGGGCTGGGTCAGATCGAGTTGCCTACCGGCCAGATTCAAGTGCATAGGCTAAAGTGTTCTACTTTCATAAATAAAAACGGCGGGTTAACCCCGCCGTCACAGTATAACAAAAATTGAAAAACCTTATCCCTCGCTCCTCATCACTCGTTACTTGTTAGTGATCACTGGCTGGTTTGCCCAACGTGCCTTTGCCCTTGTCGTCCTGCTTACTCTTGTCTTCGGCACTTGAACTTGAACTACCACTTGTTGGGTGATCGTCCCAGTCCTTTGGCGGGCGTGGTGTGTTACCCGACATGATATCGGCGATCTGTTCCTTGTCGATGGTTTCGTACTTGATCAAGGCATCGGCCATCATATGCAACTTGTCTATGTTATCGGTGAGAATCTTGTTGGCACGCTGATAGTTGCGATCAACAAAGGCGCGGATCTCTTCATCAATAATATGTGAGGTCTCGTCAGACACATTTTTGTGCTGGGTAACCGAGTGACCCAGGAAGACTTCACCCTCTTCTTCACTGTAGGTCATGGGGCCAAGGCGTTCCGACAGACCCCACTTGGTAACCATGCTGCGCGACAGTTCGGTCACACGGTGGATATCATTCGAGGCGCCGGTGGTGACCTGATCCTTGCCGAAGATCAGCTCTTCGGCAATACGACCACCGAACAGACTGGAGATCTGGCTTTCCAGACGCTCCTTGCTGTAGCTGTAGCGATCCCCTTCCGGCAGAAACATGGTCACACCCAGGGCGCGACCGCGCGGAATAATGGTCACCTTGTAAACCGGATCGTGAGCCGGTACCGACAGGCCGACAATGGCGTGGCCCGCTTCGTGATAGGCGGTGAGTTTTTTCTCATCGTCACTCATGACCATGGACTTGCGTTCCGATCCCATGAGGATCTTGTCCTTGGCCTTTTCAAATTCTTCCATTTCCACCAGGCGCTTGTTGGCGCGGGCCGCAAATAGAGCCGACTCATTCACCAGATTAGCGAGATCGGCGCCGGAAAAGCCGGGGGTGCCACGGGCAATAATGCGGGCATCAACATTGTCTGAAATAGGCACCTTGCGCATGTGGACCTTGAGGATCTGCTCACGGCCACGCATATCCGGCAACGGCACCACGACCTGACGATCAAATCGACCGGGGCGTAACAAGGCCGGGTCAAGTACATCGGGACGGTTGGTCGCGGCAATCACGATAACGCCTTCATTACCTTCGAAACCATCCATTTCCACCAGCAACTGGTTGAGGGTCTGTTCACGTTCATCATGCCCACCACCCAGACCGGCGCCACGGTGACGACCGACGGCATCGATTTCGTCGATGAAAATAATACAGGGCGCATGTTTCTTGGCCTGCTCGAACATGTCACGCACACGGGAGGCACCGACACCGACGAACATTTCCACGAAGTCAGAACCGGAAATGGTAAAGAATGGTACCTTGGCTTCACCGGCAATGGCCTTGGCCAGCAGGGTCTTACCGGTACCGGGTGAGCCAACCATCAGCACGCCGCTGGGGATCTTGCCGCCCAGTTTCTGGAACTTGCCAGGGTCACGCAGGAACTCAACCAGTTCAGCCACTTCTTCCTTGGCCTCGTCGACACCGGCGACATCGCTAAAAGTAATCTTGACCTGATCTTCACCCAGCATGCGGGCGCGGCTTTTGCCGAAGGAGAGGGCGCCCCGGCCACCACCGCCACCTTGCATCTGGCGCATGAAGAAAATCCACAAACCGATAATTAATAAGAATGGAAACCAGGAAATGAAAATCTGGGTCCAGATGGACTGTTCGATAGGCTTACCGGTGATCTTGACCCCATGCTTCATGAGATCGCCAATCATGGCGGTGTTATCCGTTTCAGGACTGTAGGTCGTAAAACGGGCATTGTTGGTGGTGGTGCCGGAAATAGTACGGCCCTGGATCTGCACCTCATTAACCTGACTCTGTTTTACGCTCTCGATAAACTCAGAATAGGCCACCTTGGCATCCGATTTTTGCGTGCTCAGGTTATTGAAGACAGACATGAGGATGACCGCGACAATCACCCACAAAATGATATTTTTAGTTAAATCGTTCAAGATAATCCCTCTACAACCTCGTACGGCCAATCGGCCTTCAAACTATTATAGTGCCTGCTTGCAGGCTCTGGCCAGTAAATAGACCTCACGTGAACGAGGTCTTGATGCCTTGGGTTTTCGCACAGTAACACTCTTAAAATAACTGCGCAATTCTCTCAAATATTCATCAAAACCCTCACCCTGGAAGACCTTGACCAGAAACACCCCTTCGCTATTCAGGACTTTTCTGGCCATATCCAGCGCGAGTTCACACAAATACATGGCCCGCGGCTGGTCCACGGCCTTCATTCCACTGATATTGGGCGCCATATCAGACATTACAAGGTCTGCCTTGTCATTTCCGAGGCTTTCCAACAATTGATTAAGCACCTCTTCTTCGTGAAAATCCCCCTGAATAAACTCCACATCGGCCAGGGCATCCATGGGTAGAATATCCGTGGCAATCACTCGCCCATTACCCTTCAGGCGCAGGCTGGCGATCTGGCTCCATCCCCCCGGGGCCGCGCCCAAATCGACGATAGTCATGCCCGGCCTGAACAGATGGTCTTTTTCTTCGATCTCCAGTAATTTATATACGGCACGGGAACGATAGCCTTCCTTTTGCGCCTGTTTCACATAGAAATCGTCAAAATGTTCCTTTAACCAATTTTTACTTTGTTTTGAACGTGCCATGAGGTGGTATGATCCGCTGCCTGAATAGAGGACATTTTATGCCATTGAACGAGAAACAAAAGCGTCATTTACGGGGTTTATTGCATCAGATCAAACCCGTGGTCATCATCGGCGGGGCCGGTCTGACGGAAAACGTCATGCTGGAAATCAACAATGCCCTGGCCCACCATGAACTCGTCAAGTTAAAGGTCAATGCCGACGACAAAACAGCACGCCAGGCCATGATCGAAAAAATCCGCGAACAAACCAACAGTGAACTGGTGCAAACCATCGGTCATACGGCTTCATTTTATCGGCCTGCCGACGAGCCGGTTATCACTTTTCCCAAAAAATAATTAAAGAACAAATCTCACCACCAAGACACCAAGGCTCCAAGAATGCTTTTTATTATTTGATTTTCTTGGTGCCTTGGTGTCTTGGTGGTTAATTTTTTGTTTCTGCTAACCCGAATACAACCAGCGCTAATCCCGCCAGGCTGTTGATCATGAAGAGCATGGACGATACGCCGTGCAGGCGGCCGAACTGTGTTGCTACATCACCCTGCAATCCGGCCGCCTTCAATTCAGCCATCATGGGTTGCAGGACGGATTGGCCAATGAGAATAATCACCAACATGGTGATCAATACCACGACCCGCCATTGCATCCAGTTGGATAGGCCATGGCGATACAACATGCTCGCCAGTAACAGGGCACCGCAGACCAGGCCGATGTAACTCATAATCGTAAAGAGCTGCCCGGCTACGTTACCGGCGAGTTGCCGCTCTAGCATTTTGAACAACACCGGCACCACCACATAACCGACGATCCACATGCCACCGATCCAGAGAGTCAGAAATATACGGTCAGAGATCAGAGGCATAATTTAGATTAACCTGTGTTGTATTTAGATAAGGGATTCACCGCCAAGGCTCCAAGAAAAATAAATGAACTTTGATTATTATTTAGTACCTTGGTGTCTTGGCGCCTTGGTGGTGAATATTAAATATATTTAACCGAAACGATCTCGTACTCACGAAGACCACCCGGTGCATTAACATCGATCTCATCACCTTCGTTCTTGCCGATCAGGGCACGGGCAATCGGTGATGAAACGGCGATGCGGCCTTCCTTGATGTCAGCTTCCAGATCGCCGACGATCTGGTAAGTCACCTGCTTGTCATCACCGATGTCAAATAACTCGACGGTGGCGCCAAACACGATCCTGCTGCCCACATTGGCGCCCACTGCCTTGACATCAATGATCTCGGCATTGGAAAGCGTGGCTTCCAGTTCCTGGATACGGCCTTCCATAAAACTCTGTTGTTCGCGAGCGGCATGGTATTCGGCATTTTCTTTCAGATCGCCGTGTTCGCGTGCCGTCGCAATCGCCTGCACAACCTTGGGACGCTGTACACTCTTCAGGTCTTTGAGTTCTTCTTTTAATCGTTCAGCACCTGCTGTCGTCATCGGTGGTCTGCTGCTCATGCCGATATCTCCTGGTGTAAATCCTGTAAACGGTTCACTTCACTCATATCCTTTTGTTTAAGGGCGATGCAAATCGCCTCGCCACCGGCCAGAGTCGTAGTATAAGCCACCTTGTGCTGCAGTGCGTTGCGTCGAATGGTATAGGAGTCGGCAATCGCCTGCGGCCCTTCCGTGGTATTAATGATCAAACTAATGTCATCATTCTTGATCATATCAACAATATGCGGACGACCTTCCGTGACCTTGTTCACAACCTCATTCGGTACACCCGCCTTGTCAAGAACAGTAGCGGAGCCCCGGGTAGCAACAATCGTAAAACCGGCATCAACCAGTCCCTGTGCAATAGAAGCAATACCCGGTCTATCCGCTTCTCTCACACTAAGAAATGCCTTACCATTTTCCGGCAGGCTGGTACCGGCGGCAATCTGTGCTTTGCCAAAGGCTTCACCAAAACTGCGGCCGACCCCCATGACTTCACCGGTTGATTTCATCTCCGGGCCAAGAATGGTATCCACCCCCGGGAATTTAATGAATGGGAAAACCGCTTCCTTGACTGAATAGTATTCAGGAATGACCTCTTTGGTAAATTTCTGTTGCTTGAGTGTCTTGCCTACCATGCATCGAGCGGCGATCTTCGCCAAGGGTTTACTCGTTGCCTTGGAGACAAACGGCACAGTACGTGAGGCACGGGGATTCACTTCCAGCACATAGACTGTATCGCCCTGCACCGCAAACTGGGTATTCATCAGGCCAACGACTTTCAGCCCCTTGGCCATCTTCACCATCTGCTCACGCATATCATCCTGTACGGCTTTTGACAGACTATACGCTGGCAATGAACAGGCGGAATCACCGGAATGCACCCCGGCCTGCTCGATGTGCTGCATGATGCCGCCGATCACGACATCTTCACCATCACATATCGCGTCGACGTCGACCTCGATGGCATGATCCAGGAAACGATCCAGTAACACCGGCGATTCATTGGAGACCTTGACGGCATGGGTCATATAACGTTCCAGTTCTTCCTCGTTATAGACGATCTCCATGGCTCGACCGCCTAATACATAGGAAGGACGCACCACCAGCGGATAGCCGATCTCTTCTGCCAGTCTAACGGCGTCTTTTTCATTCCGCGCAGTACGATTGGGAGGTTGTTTCAAACCGAGCTCATATAACAATTGCTGGAAACGTTCACGGTCTTCGGCCAGATCGATGGAATCCGGTGTCGTACCGATAATCGGCGCACCGGCGGCCTCCAGATCACGCGCCAGTTTCAACGGCGTCTGGCCGCCGTATTGCACGATAATGCCCTTGGGTTTTTCCAGTTCCACCAGTTCCAGCACATCTTCCAGAGTCAGGGGTTCGAAATAGAGTCGGTCCGAGGTATCGTAATCGGTGGAAACGGTTTCAGGATTACAGTTGACCATAATGGTTTCATAACCGTCTTCACGCATGGCCAGTGCCGCATGCACACAACAGTAATCAAACTCAATACCCTGACCAATACGATTCGGACCGCCACCCAGCACCATGATCTTTTCTTTATTGCTGGGTTGGGCTTCACACTCTTCTTCATAAGTGGAATACATATAGGCCGTACTGGTGGCAAACTCGGCGGCACAGGTATCGACCCGTTTATAAACCGGTCGAACACCCGCGCTATGACGATGCACACGAAATTCTTGTTCACTCACCCCCAGCAGTTTGGCCAGACGTCGATCGGAGAAACCCTTACGCTTGAGTGAACGAAGGCGACGAGCATCCATGGCCTGCATACCCTGCGCCTTCACTTCGGCTTCGAGGTTAATAAGTTCTTCAATCTGCACCAGGAACCAGGGATCGATGCTGGTCAATTCAAAAATATCATCAACACTCAGACCGGCACGGAAGGCATCCGCCACATACCAGATACGATTGGCGCCTGGCACTTTTAATTCGCTGCGCAAGTGCTCCATGGCATTGTCACGTGACAAATCCAGTATCTCATCAAATCCGTCCACCCCCGTTTCAAGGCCACGCAAGGCCTTTTGCAGGGATTCCTGCTGGGTGCGACCAATGGCCATCACCTCACCGACCGATTTCATTTGTGTGGTCAGACGGGCATCGGCCTGGGGAAATTTTTCAAAGGTGAAACGCGGTATCTTGGTGACGACGTAATCGATACTCGGCTCAAACGAGGCCGGTGTCGCCCCGCCCGTGATCTCGTTTTGTAATTCATCCAATGTGTAACCCACCGCCAGTTTGGCCGCCACTTTGGCAATCGGAAAACCGGTGGCCTTGGAGGCCAGTGCCGAGGAGCGGGATACACGCGGGTTCATCTCGATAATGATCATGCGGCCGTCTACCGGATTAATGGCAAACTGCACATTGGAACCGCCGGTATCGACGCCGATCTCACGCAGCACCATCAGGGAGGCATCCCGCATGATCTGGTATTCCTTGTCCGTCAGGGTCTGTGCCGGGGCAACGGTGATCGAATCACCCGTGTGTACACCCATGGGATCAAAGTTTTCAATCGAACAAATAATGATGCAGTTATCTTTGTGATCCCGCACCACTTCCATTTCATATTCTTTCCAGCCAAGGGCCGACTCTTCGATCAGCAGTTCATTGGTCGGTGACAAGTCCAGACCACGCTCACAAATCTCGACAAACTCTTCCTTGTTATAGGCGATACCGCCGCCACTGCCGCCCATGGTAAAGGAAGGACGAATAATGGTTGGGAAGCCGACCGTCGCCTGCACCTGCAGGGCCTCTTCCATGCTGTGGGCGACGGCAGCCTTGGGCATATCCAGCCCGATCTTTTGCATGGCTGTCCGAAAGAGATCTCGATCCTCGGCCTTATTGATGGCATCTTTGCTGGCGCCGATCATCTCGACACCGTGTTTTTTCAGCACACCAACCCGATCCAGATCCAGGGCACAGTTGAGGGCGGTCTGCCCACCCATGGTCGGCAACAGCACATCGGGCTTTTCTTTTTCGATGATCTTTTCCACCGCCTGCCAGGTAATGGGCTCGATATAGGTCGCATCGGCCATCTCCGGGTCGGTCATAATCGTCGCTGGATTGGAGTTCACCAGGATAACCCGGTAGCCCTCTTCCTTCAGCGCCTTACAGGCCTGGGCACCGGAATAATCGAACTCGCAGGCCTGACCGATGACGATGGGCCCGGCTCCGATGATGAGAATGGATTTTATGTCTGTTCTTTTTGGCATAATTAAAATCAGTATCGAGTAACGAGTATCGAGTGACGAGGAACACCACCAAGCTGCATTACCCTTTTGTTAATGTTTCATAAACCTCGTTACTTGTCCCTCTATCCTCGACCCTGTTCGATAAGTTCAACGAACTTATCGAACAAAGGCGCCACATCATGCGGGCCGGGACTGGCTTCCGGGTGTCCCTGAAAACTAAAGGCCGGGATATCGGTCCGCTCCACGCCCTGCAGTGATTTATCAAACAGCGAACGATGGGTCGCTTGAAGATTTTTCGGCAGGGTCGCTTCATCCACGGCAAAGCCGTGGTTCTGACTGGTGATCATCACCCGCTTGCTTTTTTCATCCTGCACCGGATGATTCGCGCCGTGATGACCGAATTTCATTTTCATGGTCTTGGCGCCACTGGCCAGGGAGAGGATCTGGTGGCCCAGACAAATGCCAAACATCGGTACCTTGCCGGACAGTTCCTGTACTGCCTGGATGGCATAGTCGCAGGGTTCGGGGTCACCGGGGCCATTGGACAGGAATACCCCATCGGGTTTGAGTTTCATGACTTCTTCGGCCGACATCTGAGCCGGTACCACCGTGAGGCGGCAACCGCGATCCACCAGCATACGCAGGATATTGCGCTTCACACCAAAGTCATAGGCCACCACATGGTGCGGTAGTTTGTCTTCGATGGGATGGGGCGCCTCGGG
>Ga0209633_10005837_pt1 | contig 10687 bp, 6 predicted proteins | sample Cruoilmetagenom1_FD_187290 | JGI IMG/M metagenome (GOLD analysis project Ga0209633, IMG submission 187290) | Oil polluted marine microbial communities from Coal Oil Point, Santa Barbara, California, USA - Sample 1 (SPAdes) (version 2) | ecosystem: Environmental > Aquatic > Marine > Oil seeps ... | reverse complement strand
AGATTCGGAATTAACAGTAGATTAGAATATTATAAAACTGACCTATTGACGACCATCGTACAGCGTAGCTCCCAAATATTAGATGTTCCTATTTCTATGGAAGCGGCTATTGAAATTGCAGGACGAAGTAGAGGCACTCCAAGAATTGCGAATGCTTTATTACGTAGAGTAAGAGATTTCGCTCAAATAAAAGGAAATGGTAATATTGATATTGCGATTGCAAAATTTGCATTAAAAGCACTAAATGTAGATGCTCATGGTTTGGATGAAATGGATAATAAAATTCTAGTAACTATTATTGATAAATTTAAAGGTGGCCCCGTTGGGTTGACTACACTGGCAACCGCGGTTAGTGAAAGTGCAGAAACTATTGAAGAAGTGTATGAGCCATTTTTAATTCAACAAGGCTTTATCATGCGTACCCCACGCGGTAGAGAAGTTACTGAACAAGCTTACAAACATTTAGGAAAAATTAAAGGCAGTATTCAAGGAGGATTGTTCTAAGCTCCCTAACCTTCAAAGGGGAAATTTTATAATTATAAAAATCTTAAATTCTTTAATCCAAAGAACAATATTGAAAAGTTTACATACTATATCAAGACTCCAAATTATAAAAAACAGGAAACAAATTCTTAAAAACCCATTGTCTTTCCATCGTGAGAATTTTGAAAAATATGGAGATTCCTTTCGTATTAAATTGGGGCAAAAACATCCTGTGATTTTCACGAGAAATCCCAATTTTATTAAACATGTTCTTCAAAAACAGCATAAAAAATATCAAAAATCTCCTTTACAAACTGTTGATTTGGCCAAGTACATCGGTCATGGTATATTAACTTCTAATGGTGAACATTGGCGTACACATAGAAGAATGGTTCAGCCGGCTTTTCATAAAGAGAAACTCAAAAATTTGATGGAAACTATAAGAGAAGCCATTCAATTTGAATTACAAAGAATAGAACCTAATAAAACCTATGACGTTTTCCCTTTGATGCGCGATTTGACTTTTCAAGTGGTTGCTAAATCTCTCTTTAGTAGTGCCGATATCAGGACACAAATGGAACAATTACAGAGCATTACTGAAACCAATCAGCAAATGCTTGTCAAAGAAATGCGTCAGCCCTATTTAAAATGGTGGTTTTATTTAAACGGAAGCATAAAAGAGCATTTGAATTTAACAAAAGATGCTCAAAACTTACTTCATGAAATCATTGAGAAACGGAGAAATTCTGAGCAAGAAAAAGATGATCTATTGGATATGTTGTTACAAGCAAGATATGAAGATGGTTCACCTATGCCACAAAAACAATTGATAGATGAGGTCATGATTCTATTTACCGCAGGACATGAAACTACTTCAAATGCCCTAAGTTTTATACTGCTTCTTTTAGCTAAACATCCAACCATTCAAGAAAAAATTCACCAAGAGCTTTATAAAATTAATGTACATGATGGCGATATCATGCAATATGTATTACAGTTACAATATACCAAACAGTGTATAGAAGAAACCATGCGATTGTACCCACCAGGATTTATTATTGATCGTATTTCTATTGCCGATGATGAATTTAACGGAAAAAGAATCTCAAAAAATACCTTACTATTATTGTCAGTCTACGAAGTACATAGACATCCTGATTTTTGGAAATCTCCAGAAGAATTTAATCCTGATCGCTTTAATGCTAAAAACAAAAAGGATTATTCAGATCAATATTACCCATTTGGGGCTGGACCTAGAATGTGCGTAGGAAACAATTTTGCGATGTATGAAATGATCTTGACCATAGTCGAAATTGTTAAAAAATATAAGATAACTACACCATTAAAGAAGATAGAAATAAATCCGATGATCACCTTAAAACCAACAAAAGTTCTTTTGAATTTTATTGAAAGATAGATGATAATAACTATAAAATAAAAACATCCTAAGCTCATCAAAATCAAATCCAACTACTTCAGTTTTTATCACATAAAAATAACCTTCTGAAAAAAAGGGGAGAAATCCCCTTCAAAAAAGGGGAAAATTCCTGTTGACTTCTGATTATCCATAGACTACATTTGTTTTATCAATTAGTTGTTTTGCTAAAATTAGTTACGAAATATATAAAACACTTGAAAACAAAATCTAAAATAGAAAAAATATTAATCTGTATAGCCTGTACTTTTCTTTTTCCTATTATTTACCTTATCGGGATATTATTTCTTACTTGGATCAAAGTATAGTCATAGATAAAACCATAAAATTCAATACTGCTTATATACGACAATTGTATATTAGCAATATCAATTATTCTTTTGAATTCAATTGGAAAAAGGACTTAACTCATCAAAACCGAAGCCAAACCCCTCGGTTTTTTGTCTTTAAACTATAGTACAAACTTTTAGAACTATAGTTCAAACCAATAGACAATTCTTCTTGTTATTTTTCAAGCTGTGAAATAAGAGGCATTCTTAAATTCAATATCTTATTGTAAATTTATATTCAAATAGTACTATGACTATGAGACTAAAATCAATTAAACTTCCCTGCTTTTTTCTTTTATGTTATATGGCGTTTTTAGAGTTAAATGCTCAAGAAATAACCAACGACACTTCTTCTTTTTCTCCTCAAGAGATTTGGGAAGCAGGCTTGCCCTATATCCAAAATTTCACACCTGATGATTACCATTTTGGCCCTCAAAATTGGTCTAGTATTGAAGGCAATGATGGATTAATTTATGTTGGCAATGGGAATGGATTGATGGAATTTGATGGGAATACTTGGAAAACTATACTTCTACCCAACAAAGGTAAGGTAAATGCATTGGCCAAATCAAAGAAAGGAATCATCTATGTCTCTGGCTATGGAGAGTTTGGGTATTTAAAAAAGGACTTAAAAGGAAATACGCAATACCACTCTCTGAGTAAAAAACTCAATAAGGAATATTCCAAATTTGGAAATATATGGTCAATTGTGGCCATTGATGACCTAGTAATTTTTGCTTGTTACAATTTTTTATTTAAGTGGGATGGAAAAGAATTCAAGGTATGGAAACCAAAACACCGTTTTCAAGATGTTTATGCTGTTCGAGATAAAGTGTATACGATAGATCCTGATCAAGGAATTTTGGAGTTGAAAGGTGATAAACTAAAATTAATACCAAATGGCAAATACTTCAATAATCTTAAGGGTAGAATTGCTGTAATGCAACCTTATCAGGAGAACAAGATTTTATTTGGTCTTCCTTCTGAGGGACTTTTTATCTATGATGGCAAAAATATTGAACCAGTAGAAGATAATATTCAAAAAATATTTCAAGAAAATCAAATATATTCTGGCACAAAGCTATCCAACAATCAATTTGCAATAGCTACAATAAACGCAGGTGTTTTTGTTATAGATATTTTAGAAAATAGGATTATTAAAAGGTATGGAAAAGAACAAGGGTTGGTTAGTGACGTTTTGCATCATGTTTCGTATGCTTCTGATGGTTCAATTTGGGTATCAAGTGATAAGGGTATCTCCAGGATAAATTTATCATCTAAAACAAGAATATTTAATGAGACAATTGGCCTTTCTGAATGGGTTAGATCTGCAATATATGATGGCAAAACCCTTGTTGCAGGAAGTAAGGGATTATATATGTTGAAAAAAAAGCAATTGGGCAACGGTTATTTTGAAACTTATATGAAGCCAATTAGAGGTATAGAGCAAACCGTTTCCAAGATTATCCAAGTATCAAATCATAAACTTGTTCTACAAGGTCCGATTACTTTCGATTTGAATGAGGAAAATCAGGTAAAAAGAATTAAGCGAGGGGAAGTGCTAAGAACGGGTGTGAAGTCTAAAGTTTATCATAATATTGTTTATGTCGCTTCTCAACTTGGTAATTTGTACCAGTTCAATTTATTAGGAAATAAATGGGAGTATAAAATTATTTTCAGTAATGAATCAGATATTGTCCAAGTAGTTGAAGAGCCCAATGGCGATTTATGGTTGAGCACTAGGCATAGAGGAGTGTTTTTCTTAGATAAGAAAAATAATAACAGTTCCGTTTATCAAGAATTTATCGCTAAAAAGTTAGATACTCTTTCAGGTCTACCGGCGATGTCTCAAAATTCCATCAGTAGTTTTGATGATAAAATTTATGCAATAAACGAAAGTTACGGGCTATTTAAATATATGAAATCCACACAAAAATTTGTAAAAGATACATTATTTATGAATCAATATGATAACGATATCAGCAATTTTGGTTTCCTTGAACCTAATTTAGGTGGTGGTGCATGGCAAATGATCATTTCCAACAATACCTTCAAAATATTTGAACATAAAGATGGTATAATAGAAGAACTTTTGGATTATAGGTTATTTAGCGATTCTCCCAGCTACAATATTTCGTCGATAGATAGTAGCATTGTTCTATTTACTGGTCCAAAGGGAATAATTGCTTATAACCAAGCCATTAAAAGACCAAAAGTAAATTTATATCCTGTTCAAATTAGAAAGGTTCTTTCTAAAAATGACTCTTTGGTATATGCTGGTAAAGGCGGAGGAATGGGCAGACAATTTGATTATAATATCAATTCCATGAGGTTTGAGTATAGCTTACCTTATTATACAAAACCTGACAAAAACCAATTTCAATATAAATTAGAAGGTTTTGATAAAGATTGGTCTTCATGGTCATTAGAAACTCAAAAAGATTATACCAACCTACCTGAAGGTCATTACAATTTTAAAGTACGAGGTAAAAATATTTTTGACGAGATTAGCAAAGAAGACAGTTATAATTTTTCTGTCTTAGCTCCTTGGTATCGTACTTGGTGGGCATATCTCTTCTACTCTTTAGCTGCAATAGCTACTATTTCAATATTCTCTAAATGGCGTTCTAGACAGCTTACTCTAAAGAACCTAGCTTTAGAAAAATTGGTTGATGATCGTACCTTAGAAATTAAAGAAAAGAATGTACAATTAAAAGGGCAAACTCAGCAATTACAATCTCAAACCAAGCGCTTAAAAGAGTTAGACACTATGAAAACGCGTTTGTTCGCCAATATTTCTCATGAATTTCGGACACCACTTACCTTAATAAAAGGCCCCATTGAAAAGTTAGAAGAAGAAGAAAAAAATACCATTAGCAGCACTAATATTAAAATGATTCGACGCAATTCTAATAGGTTACTTAATTTAGTAAACCAGTTGCTAGATCTTTCAAAATTAGATAGTGGTAAATTACAACTAAATGCTGCAGAAGGTGATATTTATAAATGCCTTAGAGCTGCAGCCTCTTCTTTTAGTTCACATGCAGCACAAAGAAATATAGACTATCAAATAAAAATTCCATCTCGACCATTATGGACTACTTTTGATCGTGACAGATTAGAAAAAATAACATATAATTTGTTGAGCAATGCCTTTAAATTTACACCAGATGAAGGTAAAATAATCATTGCGATAGCGTATCGAAGTAATCGTCTGCAAATTGTTGTAAAAGATAGTGGGTATGGCATTCAAAAAGAGAAACTTCCGTATATTTTTGATCGCTTCTATCAAGTTGATGATAGTTATACTAAAGAAAAATCAGGCTCTGGTATTGGTCTGGCATTAACAAAAGAGTTAGTCGAACTCATGCAGGGAGAAATTTATATAGAAACAGAAGTTGAAAAAGGAACTACTTTTAAGGTGATTCTAAATGTAGAAGAAATAAAATCTCACCAGCAAATAAATGATGAAGAAAATGAATATGAGATGGTTCATGAAAATGTTGCAGAAACCGTTTCCCTGGTCAAGTCTTCTGTAAAAAAAGACAGTACTATTTTAATCATTGAAGACAACAATGATATGCGCCATTTTATAAAAGAACAGCTTCAAAATGAATATGAAATAATAGAAGCGGTAAATGGAAGCGAAGGTCTTAAAAATGCTATTAAAACGATTCCTGACTTAATAATTACCGATCTAATGATGCCTAAAATGGATGGAATTACGCTGTGCAAAAAATTGAAGACAAATATAGATACCAGCCACATACCCGTTATCATGCTTACTGCTAAGGCAGGTATAGAAAATAAATTAGAAGGGCTTGAAACAGGTGCAGATGATTATTTAACCAAACCCTTTAATGCAAAAGAACTACAAGTAAGGGTGAAGAATTTGATTCGAGAACGTAAAAAATTAAGAAAACTATTTGGTCAAAAAGTTACCATTGACCCAAGTGAAGTTACGGTAACTTCGCTTGACCAGCAGTTTTTAAAAGATACCTTACAGTTATTAGAAGATCAGCACCCCAATTCTGAATTTGGCGTTCCTCAAATGCAAAAAGAATTAGGGATGAGTAAAACACAATTACATTGCAAGTTAAAAGCCTTGACAGATCATCCACCGGGTGAATTACTCCGTAATTTCAGGTTAAAACGAGCAGCGCAATTACTTACCCAAAAAGGCGAGAATATTTCTCAAGTTGCTTACTCAGTTGGCTTTAATAGCTTATCGTATTTTACGCGATGTTTTAAAGAATTTTATAAAATGGCGCCCTCTGAATACATTCAAAAAAACAGTTCAGAAACCTAAACTTCATTCAAACCTGAGTTCGAACTCATGTTAAAAGACTGTTTTTAAATTATAATCCAAACTTTTAGAACGTATGTACTAATTCATAGCCTAAATGGTGTATAGTTTTGTTTTTGATAAAAGATAAATTATTTAATATCAATTAACTAAAATTTAAGCTTATGAAAGATACCTATAAAAATAAAGACTTATTGGTTGGAATTATTTGTGCCATCCTTTTTCCCTTAATATATATTATAGGAAGATTAATGATTTATTGGTTAGGCTAAAAATGAAAACAGTAGTACTTACAGTTATTTTGATCGTTACTTTTAATAGTGATCCACAAGAAAAAAATGTTGCTGAGACTCCTCATAATGAAATAAAATTAAATGCTTTTAACTTGGTCGTATATCAAGCCATTGATTTGTCTTATGAGTATTTGCAACATGAAAACCATACCTCAGGATTAGGTATATTTTTTAAGGTAAATAGTGCAGTTCCACAAGATATACCGTTTCGACCTGAAGTAGATACTAACAGAAATTTCTCAGTAACGTCTTATTACCGCCGGTATTTCTCTAAAAAATATGCCAAAGGTTTTTTTATGGAGGGTTTTGGCATGTTATCCGCAGGAAAATTCTTTACATCTATTCCAACTGAAGATATGTTTGAGAAATTTACCTCCGAAAGTTATGCCATTTTCCGTTTTGGATTGACTACGGGTGTTAAAGTAGTAAGTAAAAAAGGTTTTGCAATAGATATTTATTTTGGTGTTGGCACTACTCCTAAAAGAAATGTAATGTCTGATATAGAACTGGTTTCACGAGGTGGAGTCTCCTTTGGCTATCGTTTTTAAGCAACATTACTGCCCTTTTTTTAGAACCAATGTTACAATTTTTAGAACTAAGGTGAAAACCAAAAAACAACACAGCTCCTAAATTTACCTTGATTTTAAAGAATATGTTCTTAATAGGTAGTTCATATCATAAATAAAAAAATAATGTCATGGAAAATATACAAGAAAAAAGATCTAATAATTTAGAAATCAAAAAAAAGTCAATTAAAAATTGTTACTCGAAACATAAAACAGAAAAAAATGCATTAACGCTAGGTAGTGAACAATGTAGAGTGGGTAAAATTATATTACTATTGGTATTCACTTTAATATTTTTTAATTGTAGTAGCAACGACGATAATATCAACAACCCTCTCGCGACACTAGATGTATTTACTGCAGGTTATGATGGTAGAGTTGCCACACTCTGGAAAAACGGCATACCCACAAACTTAACTGATGGTAATAATGCTGCTGTAGCTAATTCTATAACTGTAGCAAATAATGATATATATGTTGCTGGTTATGAAAATGAAGGAGGTAAAAATGTGGCCAAATTCTGGAAAAACAACATGCCTATTCCTTTAACAGATAATAATTCTATTGCTAAAGCTGAATCAATTACTGTAGTTAATAATGATGAATATGTTGTTGGTTATGAAAATGAAGGAGGCAAAAATGTTGCTAAACTCTGGAAAAATGGCATTGTTACTCCTAATTTAACTGATGGTACTAAAAATGCGAACGCATTTTCAATAATCGTAGTTAATAATGACATCTATATTGCTGGTTATGATGGCAATTTTGCCAAATTTTGGAAAAACAGCACATCAACCGAATTAACAGATGGTAGTAATGCTGCCCAAGCTCATTCAATTACTGTAGTTAATAATGATGTATATGTTGCTGGCTTTGAACTCAATGGAAACATAAGTGTTGCCAAATTTTGGAAAAACGGTACTCCAACCGAATTAACAGATGGTATTAATGCTGCCAAAGCTCATTCAATTACTGTAGTTAATAATGATGTATATGTTGCTGGCTTTGAACGGAGTGGAAACAAACTTGTTGCCGTACTCTGGAAAAACGGAGTAGCTACAGATTTAACAGATGGCAGTAATGATGCTATAGCTTTTTCAGTAACCGCAGTCAATAATGATGTATATGTTGCAGGAATAGAAGAAGTAAGCGGTGATGAGTTTGCTAAACTTTGGATAAATGGTACCTCTAGTGATTTAACTGGTATTAGTAATGAAACTGGAGTATTTTCAGTATTTGTAAAATAAAATTAAACGCCATGAAAATAATAATTAGAATCAGCATTATACTTTTTATCGCACTTATTGCAATTGGTTGTAGTAGTGACGACACTAATAACCCTCCAAAAGCACCAGACATATATGTAGCTGGTTATGAATATGATGGAAAGCAGGTAGCTTCAATATGGGAAAACGGTACACCAACTTATTTAACAGAGAATACTTACACTGCTCAAGCTTTGTCAGTAACTGTTAACAATGACGATGTATATGTCGCTGGTGTAAAACAAATTCAAAACCAACAAATTGCCATGCTTTGGAAAAATGGTATACCTACTGAATTAACAGATGGTAGTAATAATGCTTTTGCTTTTTCAATAACTACGGCTAATAATGATGTATATGTTGTAGGTCGTCATGGTAAGTTTGCTACCTATTGGAAAAACGATGTTGCCTCCAACCTAACAGATGGTTTTGAAAATGCTGAAGCTCTAGCTATAACTGTAAATAATAATGATATTTATGTAGCTGGTTATGAGTACATAAATAACCATAATAATGCAAACAATGGTTTCAAGAAAGTAGCTACAATTTGGAAAAATGGTACGCCAACCTATTTGTCAAGAGGTGATACTCATGCCACTGCTTACGATGTAAAAATAATAGAAGATAATGTATATGTTGTTGGTGTTGAGATTGACGGAGTTACACCTATAGCTAAGCTCTGGAAAACCGGAGTAGCTACAGATTTAACAGACGGTATATATAGAGGAGGTGCCTTTTCATTAGCATCGGTTAATAACGATATATATGTAGCAGGCTATACGAATGAAGGAGATGACAATATAGCCGCTTACTGGAAAAATGGTACACCCACCTATTTAACAGATGGAAGCACTAGCGCAGCGGCATATTCTATAAAAGTTATTAATAACGATGTTTATGTAGTTGGCTTTGAGACTGTCAATAATATAGAGATTGCTAGACTTTGGATAAATGGAGAAGCAACTGATTTGACAAATAACAATATAAATTCAGGGGCCTTTTCAGTATTTGTAAAATAAAATTAATCGCCATGAAAATAATAATTAGAATCAGCATTATACTTTTTATCGCACTTTTTGTATTTGGTTGTAGTAGTGACGACACTAATAACCCTCCTACATTACCAGATGTATATGTAGTTGGTTTTGAAAATAATGAAAACTATGATGTTGCAAAACTTTGGGAAAATGGTATACCTACCGATTTAACAGATGGTACTAATACTGCTAGTACCCGTTCAGTAACTGTAGTAAATAATAATAATATATATGTTGCTGGTTATGAAAATAATGGATTCTATGATGTTGCAAAACTCTGGAAAAACGGTACACCTATCAATTTGATGGTTGGCAATAATAATTCCTCAGCTAATTCAGTAATCGTAGTTAATGATGACGTATATGTTGCTGGTTATGAAAATAATGGATCTTATGACGTTGCCAAACTATGGAAAAACGGTATGGCTACTCCTGATTTAACAGATGGTAATGACCATGCTCGAGCCTATTCAATAACTGTTGTAAATAATGATGTATATGTTGTAGGTTATGAGCATAACTTAAATAACGAACGTATTGCCAAACTTTGGAAAAACGGTATTGCTACTCCTAATTTGACTGATGATAATAATAATGCTGTAGCCTATTCAATATTTGTAGCTAATAATGATGTGTATATTGCTGGTTTTGAGAATAGTGTCGCAAAACTTTGGAAAAACGGAGTGTCTACCAATTTATCAGATGATAACAATTTTGCTCAAGCTCGTTCAGTAACAGTAGTTAATGATGATGTGTATGTTGCAGGTTATGAAAATAATGGGTCCTATGATGTTGCCAAACTTTGGAAAAACGGCATTGCTACTGATTTAACAGATGGTAGTAATGATGCTCGTGCCCGCTCGGTTGTTGTGTTTAATAAGGACGTATATGTTACTGGTTTTGAAAATAACGAAAACGATGACGCCGTTGCTAAACTTTGGAAAAACGGTATGCCTATTTCTTTAACAGATGG
>Ga0209633_10005835_pt1 | contig 10690 bp, 10 predicted proteins | sample Cruoilmetagenom1_FD_187290 | JGI IMG/M metagenome (GOLD analysis project Ga0209633, IMG submission 187290) | Oil polluted marine microbial communities from Coal Oil Point, Santa Barbara, California, USA - Sample 1 (SPAdes) (version 2) | ecosystem: Environmental > Aquatic > Marine > Oil seeps ... | reverse complement strand
CTGTTATAGGTTCACCTTTTTATTTAATGGAACGTGTCAAAGGAATTATTTTACGGAATAAAATTCCAAAAGAATTGAATTTGACTCCAAATCATTTTAAAAAATTATCAATTCATACCATTGAAAACTTGGTTGATATACATAATTTAGAACTCGAAAAATCTAATTTAATAAGTATTGGAAGGCCCGATGGTTATGTAGAACGACAAGTGGAAGGTTGGATTAAACGTTATTTTAAAGCCGAGACCGATGAGATAAAATCGATGAATTTTGCGGCAGAATGGATGGCAAGTAATATTCCTTCAAAAGGAACAGTTTCCTTTATTCACAATGATTATAAATATGATAATTTAGTGTTAGATGTTGATTCTTTAGAAATAAAAGCAGTATTAGATTGGGAAATGGCCACTGTGGGAGACCCATTAATGGACCTTGGTACTACCTTAGCATATTGGGTTGAAAAAGAAGATAACGCTATTTTACATCAATTCAATGTCACTTGGGCCGAAGGAAATTTAACACGTCAGCAAGTGATAGAAAAGTACGCCGAGCTAAGTAATATTGATATTGAAGATGTACTGTTTTATTATGTGTTCGGATGTTTTAAACTTGGTGTTATCGCACAACAAATTTATGCCCGATATAAAAAAGGATATACCAAAGATGAGCGTTTTGCAATGTTGATTCACTTGGTAAGAGCCTGTGGTCAAAATGCAGAAAATGCAATAAAATATAAAAGGATTAATAATTTTTACTAATAAAATTAAAGACTTCACAGGTTTTTTGAAACCTTTGAGGTCTTACTAAAACAATAATAATGAAAGAACTAAAAGACATCAAAAACATACTTATCATAGGAAGCGGAACCTTAGGGTTGCGCATTGCATTAGCTAGTGCCTTAAACGGATATAAAGTTACTATCTATGATATTAAAGAAGAAGCTTTTGTACAGGCCAAAAGAATTCAGGCAGACTTGATAAAAATGCTCTTAAAGGCTGGGACTATTTCACAAGAAGATGGTGAAAAAGCACTCCAAAATCAAACCTTTACAACAAATGCTAAACTAGCAGCTTCGGATGCTGATTTGGTGAGTGAATCGGTTACAGAAGATTTAGAGTTAAAGAAAAAAGTATGGGCTCAGTTTGGTGAACTATGCCCCGAAAAAACCATTTTCACAACGAACACTTCATCATTATTGCCTTCGAAATATGCAGAAGCTACCGGAAGACCAGAACGTTTTTGTGCCTTACATTTTCATGATGTTTTTTATGCCAATGTCGTTGATATTATGCCTAATCCACAAACAGAATCATGGATTATTGATCTATTAAAAGCCTATGGTGAAAGTATTCAACAAACGGTTGTCATTATGAAGCGAGAATCACCTGGATATGTTTTTAATGCAATGCTAATATCTGTATTAGGAGCGGCAGGAGCATTAGTTACTTTTGATGTGGCGAGTATTGAGGATGTTGATCGCTCTTGGATGGGTAATTTTAAAATGCCTATGGGTCCATTTGGAATTATAGACGAAATAGGATTAGATACCGCTTGGCATGTAGTTCATGTTTTTAAAGATGAAAAAAGCAAACGGTTCTCAAAATTGCTAAAAGGGTATATTGATCAAGGAAAATTAGGTAAAAAAGTAGGAGAAGGATTTTATAAATACCCAAAACCTAGATTTCAAGAAGACGATTTTATAAAGGGATAGTCTCTAACCCTACTTGGGTTTTAAACCTTAGAAGGGTTTAAATAGAATTATATTTTAGATAAAATTTCCAACGATCTTTTCAACTTTTGTCATTCCTGCGCAGGCAGGAATCCAGTTAGTCAATCAAAAGATCATCATACCAATCTTTAGCTAAATCATTCCAATTAGGATTGTCTTCTTCTATTAATTTTAACTTCCAACTTCTTTTCCATTTCTTCATATTATTTTCTCGTTGAATTGCCTGTTCAACTTGTTTAAATTCATCAAAATAGACGAGTATAAAAACTCCATATTTATTAGTAAAACCTTTTATGGTTCCAGTTTTGTGTTCGTAAACTCTTCGTTGTAAATCATTTGTCATTCCTATATAGATTGTACCATTTCTTTTACTAGCTAAGATATAGACATAATATTTGTGAATGGTTTTCATAACAAAATTTTCTGGATTCCTGCCTGCGCAGGAATGTCAAAAATAACCAAAAGGTTTTACAGCTATAATTATTGAACTTTTAAGATTTTAAGTATTAAAAGGTTGATTTAATTTTTAAGGTAATTATCTATTATTTCAGTAATAACATCAATTTTCACTAATTGATAAGGAATATTTCCTTCTTTTAAATCTTTCCTCATATTTTTCCCTATAGCTCTCACAAGAAAAACGTCAACACCTTGTAATTGTGTTACAATTTCTTTGTGATTGTGATTAGCATGCTCTTGGATATGTTCATGCTTACCATCATGACCATGATGGATATGTGTATTTTTTTGATATTCAACAGATTCTACTTCTCCGTTTTTTATAGTGTAAAAGGCAAATTCAGCTGCACGTCCTGTACGGTCAGCGATTGTTGTACGGTTGTTAGTGGCAATAGCTATTTTCATTTGATGAATTTTCTACAAAATAAATCAAATTAAGCCACTTAGAATGTAACTTTTATGCCATCAACCCATTCCTCCATAAATTCATTAATTTCTTCTATGAAATCATCAGGTTTTTGAGTTCTATTGATGGTACTATGAAGAATAATTTTATTTCTTTCTGGTGGATAACCAGTTGTGATCGTCCAAGACAATCCGTTTGGGCAATCTAGCAAAGTAAAACGAATACCTCCCTTTATTTTATCGTAACTGATCACAAACTCACCCCATAATGTTAGTCCTTTAAAATTAGAATTATGATTCTCAATAAATAACATTGTTTCGGTAAACTTTTCTAGGCTTTTCGGATGAATTTCTTCCTGAATTATTTTTTCGGTAATCTGTTTATCTATGATTCTAAAAAATTCCATAATCTAATTTTTTTGAGATTGAATACTTTCAATTGCTACGGTTGCTAAGATCAATACACCGCCAATAATTGTTGTAGCTGCCGGTATTTCATTTAAAAAAAGTATGCCCAATAAAATACCATAAATAGGTTGTATACTGCTCATTATACTTACGGTTCCTATAGAGAAATTTTTAAAGCTCATTACAAAAAGGGTATGTCCAATTGCAGTTGTTACTAATGCTAATATTACAAATGCTTTCCAATCGTTAACACTTGGATTAAATTCAAAAACAAAAAGAACCGGTGATAGAAATAAACTAATTATGATCATCTGATAGAACATTAACATTGACCCATGGTAGTGATCAATTTTCTTTTTAAGCAAGATATTTCTAATGGCGTAAACAAGGGCTGAAAATATACCGAATAAAACACCTTTGGTATAATCATTTTCTATACTTAACTCGGGCATTAGAAAGTAAATTCCTATCAAAACTACAAACCCTAAAAAGACATGTTTTACATTCAATTTAGTTTTAAATAATAGGGGTTCAAGCAAGGCTGTGATTACAGGATAGGTAAATACTGAAAGGAGGGCAATTGCAACGTTTGATAATTGTAAAGAGTAGAAATATGTTACCCAATGTGCACCAAAAAGAAGACCGCTAAATACTATTGTCGTCTTATCTCCTTTTTTTGAAATTTTGAAATCTATTTTTTTATACCAACAAAATGCCCCCAATAAAACAGCTGCAAATAAACTACGCCACCAAATTGTAACAAATGGTGTTGTTGAAATATATCTACCCAACACGCCAGAAGTACTAATAAATAGCATCGCTAAATTTAGCTCTGCAATATGTTTTAGATGTTGATTTTTCATTTTTAAATTCTAGATAATGCCTCTAAACCTTTCTCAATCGAAGTAATATTATCAAAAGTCAATAACAGACGCAATCCTTGTTTAGTTTCCTTTTCTTTCATCTTGCAGATAGCCATATTTTGTTGCACAAATTGTAAGACCTTTGTAAATATTTCTGTTTGATAAAAAGGGGATTGCTGGTCAGCAATAAAATATCCTATTAATTTTTTTTGTTTTAAAATAAGACGCTCTAAACCTAAATTTTTGGCAATCCATTTTAACCTGACGCTATTCAATAGATCTTCTGCTTGTACAGGTAACTCTCCAAAACGGTCAATTAAACGTTGTTCATATTGTAATAATGCTGACTCAGTTTGTAGGTCGCCTAACTCTTTATATAAATTTAAACGTTCGGTTATGATATTGATATAATCGTCGGGAAAAAGTAACTCAAAATCAGTGTCAATTTGAATTTCCTTCACAAATATTTTTGGTTTTCCAGAAGTATCTTTATAAAGCTCTTTAAATTCATTTTCCTTGAGTTCTTCAATCGCTTCATTGAGTATTTTTTGATAAGTATCAAACCCTATGTCATTGATAAATCCACTTTGTTCACCGCCCAGCAGATCGCCTGCACCACGAATTTCTAAATCTTTCATGGCAATGTTTAATCCACTACCTAATTCAGAAAATAATTCTAGTGCCTGGATACGTTTTCGAGCATCGTCGGTCATCATATGGTATGGCGGCGTAATAAAATAACAGAATGCTTTTTTATTAGAACGCCCTACACGACCACGCATCTGATGTAGATCAGATAACCCAAAATTATTGGCATTATTGATCAGAATTGTATTTGCATTAGGGATGTCTAATCCGCTTTCTACAATAGTTGTTGACACCAACACATCAAATTCATTGTTCATAAATGCCAACATAAGTTGCTCTAATTTTTTACCATCCATTTGTCCGTGACCAATGGCAATATTTGCATCAGGTAATAAACGTTGTAACATTCCGGCAACTTCCTTGATATTTTCTATGCGATTATGAATAAAAAATATTTGTCCGCCTCGTGAAATTTCATACTGAATAGCATCTCTAATAGTTTCTTCACTAAAACGGATAACATTGGTCTCTATAGGATGTCTATTAGGTGGAGGGGTATTAATAATTGATAGATCACGAGCCGCCATCAATGAAAATTGCAAGGTTCTAGGGATAGGTGTGGCAGTTAAGGTAAGAGTGTCAACATTTTCTTTAATGGTTTTGAGTTTATCTTTTACCGATACGCCAAATTTTTGTTCTTCGTCGACTACTAATAATCCCAGATCATTAAATTTTACTTTAGGATTTACCAATTGATGTGTACCGATGATGATATCAATCTTTCCATCTTCTAAATTTTTTAAGATTTCCGTTCGTTGTTTTGTGGTTCTGAATCGATTCACATAATCTATAACCACAGGAAAATCTTTAAGTCGTTCACTAAATGTTTTAAAATGTTGAAACGCCAAAATGGTTGTTGGTACCAGTATTGCAACTTGCTTACCATTATCAACAGCCTTAAAAGCAGCCCTGATAGCAACTTCGGTTTTACCGAAACCAACATCGCCACAAATCAATCTATCCATTGGCTGTTCACTTTCCATATCAGCTTTGATATCTTGAGTAGCTGTAAGTTGGTCAGGAGTATCTTCATACATAAAACTAGACTCTAACTCTAATTGCATAAAACTATCAGGATTGTATTGAAACCCCTTTTGCATTTTACGCTTTGCATAGAGTTGAATTAAGTTATATGCAATTTGTTTAACACGTGTTTTGGTTTTTTGTTTTAATTTTTTCCAAGCGCTAGAACCTAGTTTATATATTTTTGGTGTTTTACCATCTTTACCATTAAACTTTGATATTTTATGTAGCGAATGGATACTGATATACAAGATGTCTCTATCGCCATAAATGAGTTTAATTGCTTCTTGCTGTTTTCCTTCAACATCAATTTTCTGTAAACCACCAAACTTACCAATACCATGATCCATATGAGTTACATAATCGCCAACTTCAAGGTTCGTTAATTCTTTTAAAGTAATGGCTTGCTTTTTGGCGAATCCGCTTTTTAGGCGGAATTTATGATAACGTTCAAAAATTTGATGGTCGGTATAACAAGCAATGTTGAGTTCTTTATCTATAAAACCTTGATATAAAGGGAAAACAAGTGTTTTATAGACTACATCTTCTTCGACATCCTCAAAAATATCATGAAATCGTTCTGCTTGTTTTTCATTTGAGCAGAATAGATAATTTTCGAACCCTTTTTCAGTATTTTCATTGAGGTTTTGAATCAGTAGGTCAAATTGTTTGTTGAATGAAGGTTGAGGTGACGTTTGAAATGAAATTTCAACGTCATTCCGAACTTGTTTCGGAATCGCATCATGAGATGCTGAAACGAGTTCAGCATGACGATTATTACTAACCGTCACCAAATTATAATCAGTCAATTGCTTTTTTATCAATTTTCCATCACAAAATAAAGCTTCAGGTTCAGAAAGTTGTATGTCTTCTTTAATTTCGGAGAATGCAGTTGTGGCTTTATCGAAGAGTTTATCTAGTTTGCCAAAAAGCAATTCCTTATTTTTAACAAAAACGACAGTTTTATTAGAAATGTATTTTAAGAAACTTTCACGTTTTTCTTGTAATTTTTTATTTTCAACATTGGGTAGAATACTAATTCGTTTTTCTTTGTTGATGGATAACTGCGTTTCAATATCAAAAGTTCTAATGCTATCTACCTCATCACCAAAAAATTCTATCCGATAAGGTTCTTCATTAGAAAATGAAAAAACATCGACAATACCACCTCGAACAGCAAACTCACCAGGTTCTGTAACAAAATCTACACGATTGAAATTATATTCAAACAACATTTCATTGACAAAATCGAGAGATATTTGTTCACCAATGTGTAATTTTAAAGTACTTCTTTCTAGTTCACTTTTAGTGACAACTTTTTCAAAAAGGGCATCAGGATAGGTAATAATAACTGCAGGTTTTTTACGCGAATTGATCCTATTTAATACTTCAGAACGCAACAGAATATTTACATTATCAGTTTCTTCAATTTGATAAGGTCTTCGGTAAGAACCAGGATAAAACAATACGTTTTTTTCTCCTAATAACTGTTCCAGATCATTTAAATAATAAGCAGCTTCTTCTTTATCATCACAGATGATTAAATAAGGTTTTTCTACTTGTTTAAAAGAGCTTGAGATGATAAAAGACAATGAAGACCCTGCCAAATGCTGTAAATTAAGCTTTTGGTTTTCTTGTTGAAGGCATTGAACAATCTGTTTTAGTTTTGACGATTGTTCGTATAAAGTAACAATTGTTTGTTTACTCAATTGTTCAGATTTTAGGCAAATATATAGGTAATAAAATTAGTTGAAAAGAGAATCAGTTTATTTATCTTTGAGCCATAATAAATAAGTTTTGAAAAATTCAGATTTATCTCTAAGCAGAGCTCATAAAAAAAAATTGGCTCATTTTGCTAATATCATAAAGTTGGCTAGAGTAGATTTTGTGATTAATGAAGAAGAACAAGAATTATTAGATAGATTGTCAAAACAATTAGGAATTGAGGAACAAGAATATAAAAAGGTGTTGGAAAGCCCCGAGGCATACCCTATCAATCCTCCAGTAACTTATGACGAAAGAATAGAGCGGTTGTACAATTTAACAAGTATGATTTTTATTGATGGCGAAATTATAGGAGACGAAGTTGATCTTTTACAACGAATAGCAATTGATTTAGGATTTCCAAAAGATATCATTGAAAAAATAAGTGACAAAGCAATTCATTTAATTATCAATAATTATAATTTAAATGAATTTAAAAGGGCAATAAAAGAAATATATAAAAATTAATTAATAAAGATAAATAATAAAAATATGTCAATATCAGATTATTATTCAAGTGGGATTCATAAAAATAACCTTGGTCATTTTGCATGTATTGTAAAATTAGCAATGGCAGATGAAGTTATTACTGATGGAGAACGAGAGTTATTAGAAAGTTTGGCAAAACGTTTAGATATTAGTAACGAAGAGTATAAAAAAATTGTAAAAAACCCCGATAAATACCCAATCAACCCTCCGGTAAGTTATGATACTCGAATAGAAAGATTATATAATTTAGTTCAAATGATCTTTGCAGATGAAGAAGTTTCTAAGGAAGAGATTTCTATATTGCATCGTGTTGTTATAGGTCTAGGATTTCCTCAAGATAATGTAGAAAAAGTAAGCGATGAAGCATTACATTTAGTAATGAATAATGATAATTTAGAAGATTTTACAAAGGCTATTAAACGAGTGAATAGTATTTAGATACGAATTTCACAAAGTAGTTTGCTGAATCAGTTATAGCGATTTGTCATTCAGAACAAAGCGTAGCGGAGTGAAGAATCTAAGACACTAATTTTCACGAAATATTTGGTAAGTCGTTTAAAATTTAGACAAGAGATTAGACCTGACAGGTTTTCAAAACCTGTCAGGTCTAATGAAACATATGCATTCAAACATTCCTAAAACACGCAACCAACTTCTCAAAATCACTTTCTGAATTATATACATTAGGCGAAACACGAATCGCATTTCCACGAAATGAAACATAGATATTGTTTTTGTTGAATTCAGTTTTTAGCTTTTCTAAATCAATATTTTTAGGTAAATACACACCAAATAAATGCCTGGCTCTATAAGAATCATCTTCAATAAAACAACCTAGATTTCGCAATTCATCAATGGCATTTTTTGTAATAGAATCACAATATGTTTGTATGTTTTTAGGTTGCCATTCAGCTAATTGTTCTATGCTTTTGGTAAGCATTGGTACTAAATTAAAATTACTGTATTCCCCCATATTATAACGTCCTGCTTTTGGTTGATAATCAGGATTATAATTAACTAATTGTGTGAAGTCTTCACTATTATGTCTATTGATCCAATTATTTTCAATAGGCTCTCCGTCATTAAACATATCAGCGTAATAAGCTATACCCAATCCGTAAGGGCCGAGTAACCACTTATAACCTACAGTTATTACAGCATCAGGTGCTATATCTTTTACTGAAAACGGAAAAGCACCTAGACTTTGAGCAGCATCAATAATTAATAAGGCCTTATATATTTTTGTTTTTGCTCTGATTTCTTTCAGATCAAATATAGTACCATCTGCCCAATGAGCAGGACTAATAGCGACCAATGCCGTTTTAGTAGTAATAGCGTCTAAAATAGATTGATTCCAAACCTTTCCTCGGTTTTGAAAAGTATCGGGAGGACCAATGACCTTAATTTTAGCATTATTCTTTTCGGCGATCTTCTGCCAGGCATATACATTACTGGGAAACTGTGCATCAGCAATTATAATTTCGTCACCGGGGTTTAATTTAACATTATTGGCAACGGTTGCTATTCCATAAGATACAGAAGGTATTATTGCAATATTTTGGTAATCTGAGACGTCAATGAGTTCAGCAAAGGTTTTCCTTAATTTCTTGGCTCCTTTAAAGAAATCTTCTGCCGTAATTTCATAAGGGAAACATTTTTTAGAGACAGCTTCATGACCTATTTTTTCAACACTTTTTAATAAAGGAGACATATAGGCTCCGTTGAGATAAGTTACTTTTTCTGGGAGTCTAAATAATTCTTTTTGGCTTGATAACATTGCTTGTAATTTATGAATTCAAAGATACAGTTAAATTGATATAATACCTTATTTGATATTATTGTGATGTGTTGGTTTGTCTTGTTAAATGTAACATAACACACCTAACGTTGTTTGGAAATTAGTATTTTAGCCAAATCATAATGAGAAAAATCATTTCAATATTATTAATAAGTTTGATCTTATTTCAATCTTCCGACGTTAGTTTTGGTGATATTTTGCAGATAAAAAACTTGTACCAACATGCTAAATTTCATCAAGAAACTTATGGCGATAGTTTTTTATGGTTTTTTTCAGAACACTATGGTGATGAGAGGTTAGTACATCAAGATGAGCATCAAGAACACGAAGACTTGCCTTTTAAGCATCAACATAATTGTGTTGATACAGTTACCGCAATTGCTTCTACTACGAATTATAGCATAAAAGAACAATCACTTATAGAAATTCCATTTAATTTTTTCTATACAGAATCTACTTCAATTTTTGAACAAACAGTTGTTTATCAGCCACCTAAACTAGTATAATTCATTTCAAATTTTAATTTTTTAAACTACACATTTCATAGCTGTGTGGTATTTATTAAACTTTTAGTATTATGAATTATGTTAGAAAACATTATAAACTTCAGTTTAAAGAATAAACTTATTATTCTATTATTTATAGCCTTTGTTGTTGGTTTCGGAATCTTTTCCTTAACTAAAATTCCCATTGGTGCGGTGCCAGATATTACCAATAATCAGGTACAAGTTATTACTACATCCAGAAATTTGTCTACACAAGATGTAGAGCAGTTTATTACCTATCCTGTAGAGTTAGAAATGGCAAACTTGCCTGGTGTTACAGAAATACGTTCGATTTCAAAATTTGGACTTTCAGTAGTAACCATTGTTTTTGAAGATAATCTAGGTACTTATTTACCAAGACAATTGATTGCTGAAAAAATAAAATCAGCTTCAGAGAAAATTCCCGAAGGTTTTGGAACTCCCGAAATGGGACCAATTACAACTGGTTTAGGTGAAATTTACCAATATATATTAGATGTAAAACCGGGTTATGAAGATAGATATACGGCAACAGATTTACGTACCATTCAAGATTGGATTGTAAAACGGCAACTCTCTG
>Ga0209633_10005834_pt1 | contig 10691 bp, 7 predicted proteins | sample Cruoilmetagenom1_FD_187290 | JGI IMG/M metagenome (GOLD analysis project Ga0209633, IMG submission 187290) | Oil polluted marine microbial communities from Coal Oil Point, Santa Barbara, California, USA - Sample 1 (SPAdes) (version 2) | ecosystem: Environmental > Aquatic > Marine > Oil seeps ... | reverse complement strand
AACTAGTGGTAAGTACCAATGAAGTGGTTGCGCCGGGTAAAGTTGAACTGGTTACTTCCGAAAGTGATGTCAGCGAAATTGTATTAGAAGGTCAGCCAGAATACAAAATAGAAAAATTGATTCAGGCGCCACCTGTTACCGAGCAACTAAATATCAGTGAATTTGATGAATTCTGGCTTAAGAGCGCCACACCTGGTTATGAATGGTTAATGCCAGATGTTAATTATTCGCCTGCAATACCAACGGTTAATCTTGCGATTAAACATAAACCATCAGATAAATTTGAAATGATGTTTAATGGTCGCAAGATCAATCCATTATTCTACTTCGGTAAGTTAAAGAATAAAGCAGGAACTGTTGCACGTAGTTACTGGCAAGGTGTACATCTGGTCGATGGCGACAATAAATTTGAATTTATTGTTAGAGATGAGAGTGGCGAAGTAATTGAAACGCTTTCAAAAACAATCGTATTGTCAGGTTATCCTGTAAGAGCGGAGATAGCAGAAGAATTTTCTCGTCTGATTGCGGATGGTCGCAATGTACCCGTTGTTGCTCTACGGGTTTATGATGAAAACGATAATGTTGCCCGTCCTGGTTCTCGAGGCAAATATACACTTTCTGAGCCTTATATATCACAACAGGCTGTTGAGGCATTCCAGACAAATCGTCTGTCTGGCCAGAATCGTGAAGATCCGGAATATGTCGTCGGTCAAAATGGTATTGCGTATATCGTACTGGAACCTACGACTGTTACCGGTAAACTTGAAGTTAAGCTTCCGTTTTCTGGTCGTAAACGTTCGCTGGTTCAAACCTGGATTCAACCTGAAATTCGTGACTGGATCATGGTCGGTTTAGCTGAAGGCACGGTAGGTTTCAATTCTGTTTCGGGTAACAAAGAGGCCTTGAATGCAGCCGATAATGAAGATGATTTCTACAGTGATGGAAAGATTGCTTTTTATGCAAAAGGTAAGGTTAAAGGCGACTGGTTATTAACCACTTCTTACGATACATCCAAGAAAACACTGGCTGGTGATAACCGTGTCGATCAGTTAATTGATCCTAATACTTATTACACTATATATGGTGATAATTCGCGTCAACGCCATGATGCTTCAAGTGCAGAAAAACTATACGTCAAGATCGAACGTAAACAGTTCTATGCATTATTTGGTGATATGGATACTGGATTGACTGTTACAGAGCTTTCCAAGTTCAACCGTCGTATGACAGGTTTGAAATCTGAATATGATAATGGTGAAATTTCTTATACAGTGTTTGCCGCTGAAAATGAAAATAATTTCATCAAGGATGAAATTCCTGGTGAAGGCATTTCAGGATTATATCGTTTGAGTGGTAGAAATATCGTTATCAACAGCGACGATATCGTTATCGAAACTCGCGATCGTTTCCGCAGTGAGATCATCGTCAAGACAGAAGTCATGCGCCGTTATCTGGATTACTCTATCGATTATTCAGACGGTACAATTTACTTCCGCCGTCCGATTCAAAGTCGTGATGAAAACTTTAACCCTGTATTTATCGTTGCTGACTACGAAGTTGAAGCACCTGTCAAAGGTGATGTTACCGCAGGTGGTCGTGCTGCGATCAAACTCAATGACGGTAAGGTCGAAATCGGTGGTAGCTTGATACACGATGGTACTGATGAGAACGATGGTGATCTGGTCGGTGTTGATGCGCGCATCGAGATTGACACAAAAACTGAGGTTAGACTGGAGATCGCTACTTCAGATGTGACTGAGAATGGGAATGATCTAACAGGTTCAGCTTATTCTGCCGAAGTGGTACATGGTGGTGATGATCTTAAAGTACGTGTCTATGCAAAACAACAGGATGAAGATTTTGGATTAGGTCAGCAATCTATCAGTGAGCAGGGTACACGTAAATACGGTGCGGAAGCTAACTACCGTTTAAATAAAGAGATGACTGTAGATGGTACGATCTACCATGAAGACGTACTTGCTACAGATGCCGATCGAAGTGTTGCTGAAGCAAATGTAAGGTACAACAAACGTGAATACACATTAAATGCAGGTGCGAGAATCGTCAAAGATACCGATGCACTAGGTGTAGATAAAGATTCAAATCTATTGATATTGGGCGCAAGCAAGAGCCTTCTTGATGATACGGTAAGGTTACGTGCTAATGCGGAGATTGCGGTTGGTTCTAAAGACGAAAGTTCAGACTATCCTTCGCGTTATATCCTGGGTGCTGATTATTTTGTTACTTCAAACGTTAATCTGTTTGCGGAAAATGAGTGGACAGTCGGAGATGCACAAAATACTCAGATGAACCGTGCAGGTGTTCGTGCTACCCCTTGGACGAATGCGCAGGTAAATACCGCAGTTAATCAGGAAACCAATGAAAACGGTCTTCGTTCTTTTGCTACATTAGGTTTAACGCAGAGCTTCCCGATCTCTAAACGTTGGAGTGGTGATGTTGCATTTGATCGTTCGCAGACCATGCGTTCACCAGGTGCAGAGCCATTAAACCCCAATGTGCCAGTTGCACAGGGAACAGCTAACGATGACTTTACCGCAATATCAGCCGGTACGACTTATAATGCTGAACACTATACGATCAATAATCGTATCGAATATCGTACTGCTGATCTGGAAGATAAATACGGTGCCATCGTTAACTGGGAAAGAAACCTGAAAGGTGGTATTGGTTATTCAGCAACAACTAAATTGTTTAAAACAGATCATGAAAATGGCGGTGAAATATTAGATGGTGATGTTCGTTTCTCTGTTGCTTATCGCCCAATGGAGTCTCGCTGGATCGCATTGAACCGTTTAGATTTTGTATTTGACTCAACTACCGATCTGCTTGGTATCAAGACACGTCAGCGTAAATTAATAGAAAATCTGGCGACTAACTTCCTGATCGATAATAGAAACCAGTTAGCGTTTAACTTTGGCTTGAAGTACGTTGTTGATAACTTCGATGATTCAGAATTCAGTGGTGTAACCGGTCTGATCGGTACAGAATTCCGTCATGATATCAGCGATAAATTCGATGTCGGCGTACATGCTCATACGCATTACTCTGCTAATTCTAGCGTATACCAGTATTCAACAGGTGTATCTGTGGGTTGGAATATGGCACGTAATGTCTGGTTAAGTGTAGGTTACAACTTCGATGGTTTCGAAGACAGTGACTTCTCTGCTGCAGGTTATACCGCAAACGGCCCATATATCCGTTTCCGCCTGAAGTTTGATCAGGATACTGCTGATGAGATACATAGCTGGTTAAATTAGTCTGACAGTTTCATTGCAGGTCGTAAATTTGGGGTAAACTAGCGCATCCCAGATTTTTGAAACTGTCATCCAATGCCAAATCAATCCAGAATCCAATCCATGCCCGTGCAGCTGGTCAACCAGATTGCTGCGGGCGAGGTCGTTGAGCGTCCCGCAGCCGTTGTAAAAGAGTTGCTGGAAAATAGCCTGGATGCCGGTGCGACAAAAATTGTTATAGATATTGAGCAGGGTGGAACCAAACTTATCCGTATATCTGACAATGGACAAGGTATTCATAAAGATGATCTTGTGCTGTCACTTTCTCCGCATGCAACCAGTAAGATACGTAGTATCGACGACCTTGAAGTGGTAAGTAGTCTGGGCTTTCGTGGTGAAGCCTTACCCAGTATCGCCTCCGTAAGCCATCTACAGTTAACTTCATGCTGGCAAGGTGGCGATGAGACCTGGCAGCTTACGATGAATAATAGCCAGCCGAGTGAGATTGCTCCGGCTGCCAACAAGCCGGGTACAACCATTGAAGTTCGCGATCTGTTTTTTAATGTGCCAGCCAGGCGAAAATTTTTACGTACTGAAAAAACAGAATTCTCACACCTCGATGACGTAGTCAAACGCATTTCTCTGAGTCGTTTTGATATCGATATTTCACTGCGCCACAATCAACGAGTCGTTAAAGCATTACGTGCTGCCAATACACAGATAGAACAGGAAAAACGCATCGCCGACATCCTGGGACCTGCTTTTATCGAACAGGCTTTACACATAAATTTTGATTATGAAGGGCTGCGATTATGGGGTTGGGTGGCAGAGCCAACATTTTCGCGTAGTCAGGCTGATATGCAGTATTTTTACGTCAATGGACGTATGGTCAAAGATCGATTGATCACACACGCTGTGCGTCAGGCTTATTCCGATGTGTTGTTTCATGGTCGGCATCCGGCTTATGTTCTGTTTTTTGAGTGTGATCCTGCGATGGTAGATGTAAATGCGCACCCGGGAAAGCACGAAGTTCGCTTTCGACAGAGTCGCCAGATTCATGATTTCTTATTCAGGGCTATCCATAAAAGTCTGGCAGAGGTCAGAACCAGCAATACCGCTTCACATGATTACCAGCACTTCTCTGGTTCAACTTCCGAGCCGTCTCCTTTAAATGATTCAGTGCCGACGCAACAACCTTCTCAATCGGCGATGCCATTTGCCGTGGCAGAGCAGCGTCGTGCCTATACTGAGTTTACAAAAAGAGAGGGGCCTTCATTCGCGGACAGTACTAGTAGCCAATCTTCAACCGAAGCAGAAGAGATGCCGCCACTGGGTTTTGCCCGAGCCCAGTTACATGGAATATACATTCTTGCCGAGAATGCTGAAGGTCTCGTAATGGTTGATATGCACGCAGCGCATGAGCGAATAACTTATGAGCGGCTCAAAACCGCACGTGAAGGTGAGGGAATCCAGTCGCAACCTTTGCTCGTACCGCTGACCATAGCCGTTAGTAACAAAGAAGCGCAATTGGTTGAAGATAATGCCGATATATTTAATCAGTTAGGTTTTGAAGTCGATCGCGTGGCTGATGAAAGCATCAAGCTACGACAAATACCCGTTACGCTTTCGAACAGTGATGTCGAAACACTACTTAGAGACGTGTTATCTGATCTGCTCGCACATGGTAGTAGCTCACGAGTCGAACAGGAGATAAATGAAATATTATCAACCATGGCATGTCACGGTTCGATTCGTGCTAATCGTAAATTAACCATCGAAGAGATGAATGCATTATTACGAGATATGGAAATAACCGAGCGCAGTGGACAGTGTAATCATGGGCGACCGACGTGGATTCAGCTGTCTGTTGCTGAGTTGGATAAATTATTTATGCGTGGCCGTTGAGGTGCGTGCAGAGGGGTCAGAGACAAGCTTGTCTCTGACCACGGTTCGGTGATATGAGCGACTTAATTATCCAGCGAGGCGAATCAGATGACTCCCCGATATCCATCTTCATCATGGGGGCAACCGCCACCGGGAAAACTGATCTAGCACTATCAATCTATGATGAGTTGCCATCTGAATTAATCAGTGTTGATTCTGCGTTAGTGTATCGAACCATGGATATCGGCACCGCCAAGCCAGACCCTCAAACCTTAAACAAATCGCCACACCATCTCATTGATATTATCGATCCGGCCGAGGTGTATTCAGCCGGTCAATTTCGCGAAGATGCGCTTGAGTTGATGCGAAAAAGTGAGTCCCTTCAGCGTACACCAGTGTTAGTTGGTGGCACTATGCTGTACTTCAATGCTCTACAAAAAGGCATGGCGAATATGCCTGAGGTCGACGACTCTGTTCGCCAGGCAATAGAAAATGAAGCCAAAACAAAAGGCCTTCAAATGATGCACGACCGATTGAAATCAGTCGATCCAGTCTCAGCAGAACGTATTCATCCTAATGATCCACAAAGGATTAAAAGAGCACTGGAACTTTATGATTTTACTGGAAAAACGCTAACAGAATTTTGGGCGGAGCAGGTGCAAAGTCAAACTAGTAATAGCTTCCCATATCGTCGTATAAAGATTGCACTGGTTCCAGAAGATCGTGCAGAGTTACGCAAGCGTATTGCACTACGATTTGATCTCATGCTGAAACAGGGCTTTATCGAAGAAGTCGAAGGCTTATTTAAACGCGGTGATCTGCGCGCTGACATGCCCTCGATTCGTGCTGTCGGATATCGGCAGGTGTGGGCTTACCTGACAGGTGATTACGGTTATGACGAGATGCGTGAAAAGGCGATTATCGCAACGGCGCAATTAGCAAAACGTCAGATGACCTGGTTGCGTAAAGAGAGCGATTGCAATTTTATTGATCCAATTGCATTAAATACTGAGAAAGTACTGAAAAACCTCAAATTTTTACTATCATAGTGGAGTGACGAGCAATTGTAGTTTGGTTCTAAACCGGAACAATTTGCAAGATGTTCAGTCTATAACCTCAAATAATAACAATAACGGGGAACAACCATGTCGAAAGGGCACCATTTACAAGACCCTTATTTAAACGCGTTACGAAGAGAAAGAGTGCCTGTCTCAATTTTTCTGGTGAACGGAATTAAATTACAGGGACAGATCGAATCATTTGACCAGTTTGCAGTACTACTGAAAAATACAGTTACGCAGATGGTTTATAAACACGCCATATCTACCGTTGTTCCTTCACGACAGATTAAATGGAGTGATGAAAGTGACTCTGACGGTAACAGCGATAATTGAGTATAATCACATAGACGATACAAAATGGTCGCCCGAGGCGGCCATTTTTTTTGGAATAATATAACTATTAAAACCTATAAATAACATTAATTTTGAGCATCAAGTAATTGAATAATAACGAATGTTAGATCAAGAGCGCGCGTCAGGCGGTAACCGGGCTATCCTGGTTCATATGGATATTAACGATGAGGCTCATCGAGAAAATCTATCCGAATTTAAAGAACTGGTGCTTTCCTCCGGTGCTGATATCATCGATATCGTTACCACCAGTCGACAGCGCGCTGACCCTAAATATTTTATCGGTAGTGGTAAAGCACTGGAAATTGCTGATCTGGTAAAACAGCATGAAGTCGACATCGTGCTCTTCAATCATAAACTAGCGGCTTCACAGGAACGCAATCTGGAAGGTTTGATCGAGTGTCGTGTACTGGATCGCACCGGTTTGATTCTGGATATTTTTGCCCAACGTGCGCGTTCGTTTGAGGGTAAGTTGCAGGTCGAGCTAGCGCAGTTAAAACACCTTTCGACCCGGTTGGTTCGAGGCTGGACTCACCTTGAGCGTCAAAAAGGCGGAATCGGACTTCGTGGACCGGGTGAGACCCAGCTTGAAACTGACCGTCGATTACTCGGCTTACGTATCAAACAGATTAATAAACGCCTGGCAAAAGTTAAGAAACAGCGTGAACAGGGCAGGCAGTCACGCCAGAAAGCAGAAATCGCCACGGTATCGCTAGTGGGTTATACCAACGCCGGAAAATCCAGTTTATTCAATGTGCTTAGTGAAGATGATGTTTATGTGCAGGATCAGCTCTTCGCCACACTGGATCCGACATTACGGCGCGTTGATCTGAGTCAGGATGTGTCGGTCATCCTTGCCGATACCGTAGGATTTATTCGGCACCTGCCACATGACCTTGTCACTGCTTTCCGATCAACATTGCAGGAAACATCTGAGGCCCAGCTGTTACTCCATGTCATTGATTCGGCTGACCCCAATCGCGATGCCAACATTTCTGAAGTCGATAAGGTGCTCACACAAATCAATGCTAATGAAATTCATTGTATACATATAATGAATAAGATTGATTTAACGGGTGCTAAACCCAGAATCGATTTTGCAGATGATGGCAAGGTTAAACGAATCTGGATATCAGTCGAGTCGGGTGAGGGTATCGACTTACTCAAGCAGACCTTAATCGATCTGTTCAGAGAAAAGATGATAGAGGGTCAATTGTCACTGGCTCCTGCTGACGCACGCGTTCGAGCTAGATTGTTCGAAATCGGCGCAATTCGTAACGAGACGGTTGATGAAGAAGGCCATTTTCAACTGCAAATCAGTATCTCTCGTCGTGATCTGAATCAGTTTGAATCACGCGAACATATATCGCTGGAATCGATGTTGCTATAGGGTTGTTTTTTAAACACTTAGGCACCATAGGTACTCAGAGGGCACGGAGCTTGAATGTTACTGGCGATGTAGGCGCATAATGAAAAAGCGCAAACCTCTGTGACCTTCGTGTCTCTGTAGTAAAAAGCTTTTTTTAAAGAAATATTCAGGTAGAATGGCACGTTTGTGGGTGTCATAAAGACCCTAATTAATAAGCAAGTATTGGAAACCAAATATGCGAAAGCAAGATGATAGACAAGATGGTTTAAAGGCCGGTGCAGGAAAGCAAAATATGGCCTGGAATGAACCCGGTGGTAATGGTGGTAAAAACGATGATAAAGATCCCTGGGGTACAAATCGGGGTAATCGTGGAAATCAGGGGCCACCTGATCTAGATGAAGTATTTAAAAATCTGCAGAAAAAATTCGGCAGCCTGTTTGGTGGAAAAGGCGGCGGTGGTCGTTCTGGAGGCACTGGTGTTTCTGGTGGCGGAATTGGAATTGGCATTGTCATCGCAATCTTGTTTGGTTTTTGGATGGTCAGTGGTTTCTACAAAGTGGAAGAAGCGGAACGTGGTGTCGTCTTCCGATTTGGTAACCATGTAGATACAACGCAAAAAGGTTTGCACTGGCATATACCTGCACCGATCGAACGTGTAGAGAAAGTTGATGTAACAAAGGTATACACCATTCCTTTAAATTCAACCATGCTGACGCAGGATGAAAACATCGTTGATATTTTAGGTACTGTTCAATATCAAATTGATAATGCTGAAAAATATTTATTCAATGTCAGAAACCCGGAGATTTCACTTTCTCAGGTTACTGAGAGTGCACTACGTCAGAGTATCGGTCGCAGTAAGATGGATTATGTCATCACCGATGGTCGTGGTGAAATTGCTATTCAGGTTAAAGGTATTATTCAAGATATTGTTAATAAATATGAAACAGGATTAACGATATTTAAAGTAAACATCCAGAATGCAAAACCACCTGAAGCTGTTAAGGATGCATTTGACGATGTTACTCAGGCGCGTGAGGATGAAGAGCGTTTCAAAAACGAAGCAGAAGCGTATCGAAATGAAGTCCTTCCAAAAGCACGCGGTGCATCTGCCCGTATGCGTGAAGAAGCAGAAGCGTATCAGAACGAAGTTATCGCCAGAGCTGAAGGTGAAGCCGAGCGTTTTACCCAGTTATTAACAGAGTATAAAAAATCACCCGCGATTACACGTGAGCGTCTGTACCTCGACATGATGGAATCAGTTCTTAGTAATAGTTCGAAGGTAATGGTTGATGTAGAAGGCGGTAACAATCTGCTTTATCTACCGTTGGATAAATTAATGGAGCGTAGCAGTAGTTCAGAGACAACTACTCAGCAAAAGGCTTCAGCCGATATATTAAGAGACATCAAGCAACGCGGTGCAAACAGTAATCAACGTACCAGAATTGAAGATATACGTTCAAGAGGAGCACGATAATGTTGTTGAATAGTTTAAAAATTATTGTTCCTTTAGTTTTATTGTTGTCCTGGGCAGCATTATTTACTGTTGATGAACGCCAGGAAGTCATCTTGTTTCAGTTCGGTGAAATTATTGAGTCGGATTATGAACCAGGGTTACATATAAAAATTCCATTTATAAACAATGTGAGAAAATTCGATAATCGAATTTTGACCATTGACCAGAAGCCTGAACGTTTTCTTACAAAGGAGAAGAAAGACTTAATCGTTGACTCCTATGTGAAATGGCGAATTACTGATGTGGTTCAGTACTTTAAAACCACGCAAGGTGATGAGTTAACGGCTGGCCGTCTGTTATATGAAAACATTAATAACGGATTACGCGATGAGTTTGGTAAGCGCAGTATTCAAGAAATTGTTTCTGGTGACCGTACACAGATTATGAGTCTGATGACACAGCAGGCATCTGAGCGTGCTAAATCATTAGGTATTGAAGTAGTCGATGTGCGTGTTAAGAAGGTGGACTACCCTGAACGTGTGAGTGGCTCAGTTTACCAACGTATGCGTGCAGAGCGTGAACGTGAAGCGCGAGATTTTCGTTCTAAAGGTCATGAGGCTTCAGAGCGTATTCAAGCGGATGCCGATCGCCAACGTAGTATTCTGGTTGCAGAAGCCTATCGTGATTCAGAAATCGCACGTGGTGAAGGTGATGCGAAAGCAACTGAGATTTATGCAAAAGCGTTTAATCAGGATAAAGAATTCTATAAGTTTTATCGTAGCCTAACGGCCTACACTAAAAACTTTTCTAATGCGGGTGATGTGATTTTATTGCAGCCGGATTCTGATTACTTCCGTTACTTTAAAGACCCATCGGGTAAGAAGAAGAAATAAATTCATGTGGGAGAGTATCGTACCTGCGCTTGCACTTATGCTGGTATTTGAAGGTATGCTGCCTTTTATCAGTCCAAAGAATTGGCGTAACGCGATGTCACAAGCCGCACAGCAGCCCGATAATGTACTAAGAACACTAGGTTTTTTGAGTATGCTTGCGGGTGTGATTATCCTCTATCTGGTTAGATAAACCCGCTACGAAAAGAATAGTAATAAAAGATTATGACAACGAAACAACACTGGACATTACCTGAAGGTATCGAAGAAGTTTTGCCGGAACAAGCGGCAAAATATGAATCGATACGTCGTATGCTGCTCGATTTATACGCCACCTGGGGTTATGAGCTAGTCATGCCTCCCACAATCGATTTTATCGAATCGTTACTCACAGGAACCGGGCATGATCTCGATCTGCAAACGTTT
>Ga0209633_10005833_pt1 | contig 10691 bp, 12 predicted proteins | sample Cruoilmetagenom1_FD_187290 | JGI IMG/M metagenome (GOLD analysis project Ga0209633, IMG submission 187290) | Oil polluted marine microbial communities from Coal Oil Point, Santa Barbara, California, USA - Sample 1 (SPAdes) (version 2) | ecosystem: Environmental > Aquatic > Marine > Oil seeps ... | reverse complement strand
TAATTCTTATTTATAAGGAAAATAGTTGGAAAAAGTTCTATGCACTTTTTGCAAGAACCAATAATCTCTGAATGTATCGGGCTGGTCCGTCCGGAAAAAAGTTTTTAACTATCCAGTCTGGAGCTTGAATTGCAGGCGTTAATTTTGCAGTAGAAGTAATTTCAACACTGCCATTTTCTAAATCTTTAAAAATATAAGATACATTGTAATAATTAAGTCGTTTTACATTTTTTAGTCCGTAAGATGATGGTTCGGCGATTATATTAAATGTCGCTATTTTATTAATCCGATCTTCTAAAAAACTCATTTTGGTAACACAATCGGAATTTGGAATTGGCCAGGGAGCATCAAAATAATAATAAACAAGCCATTCATTATCTGAAATAGTTTCTAAAAGTTCGCTAACTTCTTCGTTTAATATTTCTTTATGCTTAGAAATATCTTTCATAATAGAAATACAGCTCTTCATGCTAACATTAGCTATTGTAGTTGCAACATATTCTATTAATTGCACTTCACCATCTATATCATCAATCCTTTTTGATATTTTACTCACAACCTTTATTGTACCATCTTTTGTTTTTTCAGTAGTCCATTCGCTCGTTTGAGCAAATATATTTGAACTTATAAAAATTAGTATTATTCCAATTATCTGCTTTTCAAGATTCATGCTTTATTTTTTATGATAACGAAGCTAAGACGTAAATAGATATACTTTTGTTACATTTTTAAGTTAAATAAGAAAAATATTAAAAGCATCTTTGATTACAAGGCAAAACGAATGAGCTCCCAATTTCCAAAATTGGAAAATTGAGACATGTTTTTATTTGACTAATTCCCAGATAGTATCACTTAACTGATTACAGAAATTCATTTTGGGTGAAATATCTAAAAACTTATATTTAATTCCTGATAAATAAAGTCCTTGTGGATAAGCCAGATTCGTAAATTTAGATGCTTCCCGTGTTCTTAAAAAATATTCAAACTCATCAACACTTAATTTATTAGTTCCAATCTCTAGTAATCTAAACACAATTATTCGAATCATGCTTTTTAGAAACTTATCGGCAGTTATTTGAAATCGGATTCTGTCACCTTTATTATTTTTAAACAACTTGACTTCTTGTATATTACATATAGTGTTATTATGTCTGTCGGGAGTTTTACAAAACGCTCTAAAATCATTATACTTTAATAATAAAGCTGCCGCTTGATTCATTGTATTTAAATCCAAATTATCGACTAAATAAAACGAACTTTGATCTGCGAGAAAAGGTTCTTTATAGGTATGAATAAAATAATCGTAAGTTCGTTCTGCGGCGTGAAACTGAGCGTGATAATCCTGTTCCATTTTTACTACATCATAAACAGAAATATCGTGAGGCAGGGCTTTATTTAATCTGAATTTTAAATCAAAGTCGATTTCTTTTTTAACATCGATATGAAGAAAATATTGAGCAGCATGCACTCCAGCATCGGTTCTTCCACAACCTAAACAAGGAATTTTATACTTAAAAATCTGTTCTAGCTTGGCTTCAAATATCTCCTGAATAGTTACAACCTTCTTTTGTCGTTGCCACCCTCGATAATTGGTTCCTTTATAGGCGATATGAAGAAAATATCTTATCATTAATAAAATTTAAAAACGATGTATTCTTTCCTCTTTAGGCTTATCTCTTAAATTGGCCCAGAAAAAACATACAGCGCCAATTACAAATAAAATGATTAAGTGAATATTCTCAATCGGAATTACAAATCTCATTTTCAAAACAAATAAAGCAGTAGATACTAACAGCAAAACCAAACCAATTATTCGTACTAAGTTTTTCATTGTTTATAGTTTAATTACAGCGTAAAAGTACATCTTTTTTATTCTTAAGAATAGTCTTAAATTTGAGTTCTTAAAATAAATCTATACTAACTAAACCAGATAAACGTGAAAAAAATTACATTCATGTTACTAGGGCTAGGATTTATATTAGCATCGTGTAACGTAAACTCAGAAAAAATGGAAAATCCATTACTACAAAAATTTGACACTCCACATGGAGTACCTCCTTTCGATTTAATAAAAGTTGAACATTATGTTCCAGCTTATAAAGAAGCTATTATGAAACATGATGAAGAAATTGCTGCAATAGTTAACAATCCCGAAATTCCAAGTTTTGAAAATACCATAGAAGCTCTTGATTTTTCAGGGGAACTTTTACGCCAGGTTGATTATGTCTTTAATAACCTAATTGCATCTCTTTCTAGTGAAGAAATGCAAAACGTTGCTAAAAAAACTGCTCCTTTATTATCGAAACATTATGATGATATTTCGTTAAACCTTGGTTTATTCAAAAAAGTAAAGGCTGTTTACGAAACCCGAAAAGAACTTGAATTAACACCAGAGCAAGATCGTTTATTAGAAGTTTCTTATAAAGAATTTGAGCGCGGTGGTGCTAATCTAGATGAAGAAAAACAAGATAAACTTCGCAAGATAAATTCAGAACTTTCTATTCTTTCTTTACAATTTAGTGATAATGTATTGGCTGAGACGAATAACTATAAAATGCTTATTGAAAACGAAGCTAATTTAGCAGGTTTACCAGAATCTGTAATTCAATCTGCTGCAAGCACTGCTAAAGATGCTGGAATGGAAGGTAAATGGGTTTTTTCATTACAAAAACCAAGTATGTTGCCATTTTTAACCTATGCTAAAAATAGAAAGTTACGCGAAAAACTGCACACTGCATATATAAATCTAGGTAATAACAATAATAAATACGATAATAAAAAAATATTAGCTCGAATTGCTGCATTACGTGTAGAACGTGCAAATCTTTTTGGATTTAAAAATCATGCTGCATTTGTTTTAGACGATCGCATGGCTAAAAATCCTGAGACTGTTTTTAATTTCCTAAATAAAGTTTGGGATGCCGTTTTGCCAAATGCAAAAGCAGAAGCTGCTGAATTACAAAAATTGATCGATAAAGAAGGTGGTAAATTTAAATTAGCACATTGGGATTGGTGGTATTATTCGGAAAAATTACGTAAACAAAAATACGATCTAGATGAAGAAATGCTTCGTCCTTATTTTGAAAAAAATAATGTTCGTGATGGTGCTTTTGCAGTAGCTACTAAATTATATGGTTTAAAATTTGTTGAACGAACCGATATTCCAAAATATCACAAAGATGTTGAAGTATTTGAAGTTCAGAATCCGGATGGTTCATTTTTAGGTATTTTATACATGGACTGGTTTCCACGCGAAAGCAAAGTAAGTGGTGCTTGGATGGATGCTTTCAGAAAACAATCAGAAGGAGTTGATCCAATTGTTACAAACAACTTTAACTACACAGCTCCTATCGGTGATAAACCAGCATTACTATCTGTTGATGAAGTTTTAACTACTTTCCACGAGTTTGGACATGGATTACACGGATTACTATCAAAATGTAAATACCAAACACTTTCAGGAACATCAGTTACAAGAGATTTTGTTGAGCTTCCATCACAATTTATGGAAAACTTTGCTTTAGAACCTGAAGTGATGAAAATGTATGCAAAACATTACGAAACAGGCGAAACCATTCCTAATGAATTAATTAAAAAAATCTCGAATAGTGGATTATTCAATAAAGGATTTACAGTGCTAGAATACACATCTGCTGCTTTATTAGATATGTACTGGAGTACTTTAACCGACACTACTGAAAGAGATGCAGCTCAATTCGAGAAAGAAATTATGGATAAAATGGGTATGATTGACGAAATAGTAGTTCGTTATCGAAGTACTTATTTTAAGCATATCTTTTCTTGGGATTATTCTGCTGGATACTATAGCTACCAGTGGGCACAAGTATTAGATGCTGATGCATTTAGTGTATTTAAAGAAAAAGGATTATTTGATCAAGAAACAGCAGCATCATTCCGTGACAATGTACTTTCTAGAGGTAATACAGCTCCTGCTATGGAACTTTATAAAAAATTCCGTGGTACGGAACCACAATTAGATGCTTTCTTAGAAAGAAATGGTTTGAAATAGACAAGTAATCAGCAGTTTTTTATATCTGCAGTAAACTATAAATGCCGTCTATGCTTTAAGCATAGACGGCATTAGTATTTAAATTTATATAGGTAAGATCAAAAATAAACTCTCATTTTAATAACCTTGTTGTTGCCATTCCGACCATGTACCATTTTTAAAATATCTCCTTTTAGTATTCTTAGAACTATCCTGATATTTTGGATTTCCATTCTCATCATATGTGGTTCGAATATGATTTTGCGTATAATTATACTTCCCCGGAACATTTACTGTTGCTCCTTCTTTTAGAATAGTATCATAAGAATATTCCCATTTCATATCAGGAATTATCTTACTTGAATTTATTTTATAAATTGCCTTAAGAGTTACAAAATCGCTCTCATTATTGTACTCATAATATGTGCTATCCGTTTTATTTCCTATATTATCAAATGAAACAGAACCAATATTTGAATAATTTTTATAGTAATAAGAAGTTCTTTTTTTCAAATTCCCATTAGCATCATTTTTATTTTTTACAATGGTAAATTTATCACCTTCTTTTTTATAACAATAAACTTCATATTTTTCACTCATCACTCTCTGATCCTTAATATTACTTGAATATATTAATTGATTATATTTAAAGAAGTCTTGACCATCATTTTGAAATTCCTTATACTCCTTAGTTTTTGAAAGAAATGATCCTTTTTCCTTTAACTTCTTTTTATCTTTTCCTTTTGCAAACACTATTTTCTCTTTAAACTGAACATGCGTACCATTTTCTTGATAAGATATATTAACAACTTTCTTCTCAAACCTACCTCCAGTTTTACGGTAACCACTTTTTAAACTGGTTATCTCAACTTGTTCATTATATCCTATCCCAAATCCTACAACATTACTAAAGCTTCTTAATCCTGGATTCCCTTTATAATTCCATGTCCCCTTCATTGAAAAGAAGTTTTCTTTTTCAAATAAAGGATCATTAAATGAAATCTGAGCATTCCTTTTAAACAATGCTTTACATTGAATAGTATTTCTAAAACCATTCCCTTCAGGGGATGATATCATTTTATAATAAATTTCTTGGATCTTTCCCTTTTCATTTAATATTACTGAATCTTCTATGAAGATTTGTCCGTTATACTTTGAAAATACTTTCATTGCATCAAGCAATTCCTTATCGCCTTGTTGACTGCCACTTTGTGCTATTGTGAATAAAGAAAAAGAACTAATAAAAATCGTTAAGATTAAAATTTTAATTTTCATAATGGGTTAAATTTTAAGGTTTTAAATTAATTTATATTTTTCAATTAGAATCCTAAGATAGAAATAAAATCTATTCACTCCAATTAACTCTTTTTAATTCTTATTCAACAATCCACTTAATAATTTTCTGATTTAATTTAGTGTATGGTTTATATTTTAAGAATGGTTCGAACTAGGTTCCTTTATACAAAACACTTTTTTATGACTAAAACAATCGAAAACCACTTTGCCATGATAACTTCCCATTACACTTGACCCAACACCACCAAATGGTAACTTTGAATTAGTTGAATACATAAAGGAGAATAAGCTTTAAAGCAACCATTTTAATTTTTCAATCATCATATAAATATAATTTAAACACATATACTAATGAAACCTGAAAAATTTATAGGCATAATGCTTATCACATTGCTTCTCAGTTGCGAGATGAATGAACAGGTTGAGCAAAAAATAGGCGAAGTAACATTTGAGTCGAATCAAGCTATTTTGAATTGTTCGTTTGACATTGACATTTACATTGATGGAGAAAAAATTGGCTCACTTAACGAACCTGAGAACCCTTCTGCACCCAACGCAATTGTTCAAGAAAAACTTCAAAAGAAATTAATTGCTGGAGTTCATAACTACGAAGCAAAAATATATTCTTTCGATGGAGAATCGGGCAAATCGGTTAAAGGAAAGTTCATTGTAAAAGAAAATAAACAAAGTGAAATTTTTATCGACTTTAAAAATTACAATAGCTGGCAGTAGAAAGTTCTCAGTTTGCAGTTCTCAGTTTAATGTTTAACCTTAAATTATTTCAACCAATAATTTCTATTCCATGAAACTTCTTAAACTCCAATAGATTATTTTTGTCGAAAATTAATTGATAAGAATACTTTAAATGGAGGTTAATTTATTAATAACAATCGTCGGTATTATATTTATAACAACATTAGTTCGATCAACTTTTGGGTTTGGCGATGCTTTAATTGCTATGCCTTTACTAGCATTTTTTATCGATTTAAAAATTGCAACACCATTAATTGCACTTATCGCTTTTTTTATAGCTATCTCTATATTAATTAGAAATTGGCAGAAAGTTGAGTTTGCAAGTGCTTGGAGATTAATCCTTTCTTCATTAATTGGAATTCCTATTGGTTTGTGGTACTTAAACGACATTGATGAGAGTGTTATTAAACTCATACTTGGAATTATTGTTTCACTTTTTGCTATATACAGTTTAGTAAAACCAAAACTTCTTTACCTTAAAGGCGAAAAATTATCGTGGTTATTCGGCTTCATTGCTGGAATACTCGGCGGAGCTTATAATACAAATGGACCACCAATAGTAATATATAGTTCGCTAAAAAAATGGAATCCCAAAAACTTTAGAGCAACCTTACAAGGCTATTTCTTTACATCTGGAATATTGGTTGTAAGCGGACATGGTTTAGCAGGCAACTTTACAAAAGAAGTATTAACGTATTTCTTATTTTCACTACCCGCTGTAATTACTGCTATTTTATTAGGTCGTTATTTTAATAAAAAGATCTCTAATCGATTTTATCAATACATTTATATTTTACTATTAATAATTGGTTGCTTACTTATTTATAATTCTCTAAAAACAATTGTTTAATGAAATACTCGGAAAAACTTCCTACATCGGAGCAATTTTTTAAATTGTTTGAGACCACCGATTGGAATATAAATTACGAATTAAATAAAGAAGAATTATATATAGCACTTAAAAATTCGTGGTATAGAATTTCAGTATTTGATAAGGATGAATTAGTTGGATTCGGTAGAATAATTTGTGATGGAATTGTACACGCCCTAATATTAGATGTTATTATTCATCCAGAAAAACAAGGTAAAGGAATTGGCAAACAAATAATGGATAAATTAGTTGCTGAATGCAAAAAACATCATATTCGAGACATACAATTATTCTCAGCAAAAAATAAAGCTGGGTTTTACGAGAAACTTGGTTTTAAATGTAGAAAAGAAGATTCTCCCGGAATGCAACTTGAAAAGTATTGGTAAATACATCATCCACTATAAGTTCTTCTTTATTTTTAATTTTCATGCAGATTAATAAAACCTTTAAACGATTAATCTGTATAAAGATTTGAGTTGAAAAACTTTTCATATTTCGACTCATTAAATAATCAATTAAAGAGTAAAAAGATTTTAATTTTTGGGTTTTTCTAAATATATTTCGACCATAAATTTAAATACAACAAAGGTGGCAACAAAAAGAATAGTTATAGATTATACGAAGCTTTCAGAAGATATAATCAATAGGATTAAAATAGAATATCCGGAAGGTTACGAAGATAATCTCATTATGTTTACAAATGCAAAAGGAGCTTTTGTTTCTGCATTACCATTTGAGACAGATGATATCTATTATTTAATCCGCATGACAGAGACTGAAGCTCGCGAAATAATTGAAGATGATGATGATTTCGGTGATGATGGTAAATTACGCGATGATTTTGAAGAAGATGAAAACGAAGATGGGGTTAAATATCTCAACGATAATTATGACGAAGCCGAAAACGTAAAAGATGATAGTTACGACGACTAATCAAATTAAAGATCTATAAAGAAGGATTCAAAATTGAGTCCTTTTTTTATTTTTCGTACTCAACAAGCTGATATCATTTGGAATAAAAGCTTGTTTTTACTTATCTTTGCCCAAGATAAAACATACAATTATGAAAATTAAGTCCGTCCTTTCAGCCATTGTGGCGTTCATTTTTTAAAGCTAAAGCTTTAAATCTTCGATCTTTTATCTTAAGCAACACATTGTTTTATCTATTTACTATTATATTATGTCTTATCAGAACAGATTATCTCATTATAAGAAATCTATAACTAAAAATAATTTTATTTCAATTATAAGAAGTATTGGAGAAGCTATCTCTGGTACCGATAAAGATTTTACCACAACCCGATTAAGCAAAGCAATTCTATTGTTAGCTATTCCAATGATTTTGGAAATGATAATGGAATCAATTTTTGCAATTACCGACATTTTCTTTGTTTCAAAACTTGGACCAAATGCGATAGCAACGGTTGGATTAACAGAATCCTTATTAACTATAATTTATGCCATTGGTATGGGATTAAGCATGGGAACAACGGCTTTAATTTCTCGACGAATTGGCGAGAAAAGACCTTATACAGCTTCGGTAACAGCGGTACAATCAATTATTGCAGGAGCTTTAGTTTCTATAGTTATTGGAATACCTGCAATAATTTACTCCAAAGACTTACTGCAAATAATGGGCGCCAGTCTAGAAATTGTAGAGTCGGGTTATTTATACGCTTCTATTCTACTCGGAAGCAATATAATAATTATGCTTTTATTTATTATAAATGCAGTATTTCGCAGTTCAGGAGATGCCGCTATTTCAATGCGGGTATTGTTTTTAGCAAACTTTGCAAATATAATTCTTGATCCAATATTTATATTTGGCTTTGGTCCTATTCCAGCATTTGGAATTAAAGGTGCTGCCATTGCAACAACTATTGGTCGAGGACTTGCAGTATTATTTCAGTTCTATATTCTTTTCAAAGGAAACGGGCGAATAAAAATCTTTAAAAAAGCAATCCGAGTAAATCTAAAAGTAATGATAGATTTGATAAAGATTTCGCTGGGCGGAATACTACAATCTTTAATTGCACATTCTAGTTGGATCGGAATGGTACGAATCATTGCAATATTTGGGAGTACTGCTTTAGCAGGTTATACCATTGCAATACGAATTATTATTTTTGTTTTATTACCCTCGTGGGGATTAAGCAATGCAGCTGCAACATTAGTTGGTCAGAACTTAGGGGCAAAAAAACCAGAACGAGCAGAAAAAGCGGTGTGGTCAACTGGATATTTAAATGTTATTTTATTAAGTCTTATATCATTAATCTTTATTACTAATCCTGACTTCTTTATTAAAATATTTACAGCAGAAACAGCTGTCATCATTTCAGGAGCACAAGGTTTGAGAATAATTAGCTTTGGATTTATTTTCTATGCCATGGGAATGGTTATGATACAAGCTTTTAATGGTGCTGGAGATACTCGAACTCCAACATATATTAATATTCTTTGCTTTTGGGCTATTGAAATTCCACTAGCCTATTATTTAGCAACACAAACTGGCATGAAAGAATTTGGTGTTTACACAGCAATAATTGTTGCCGAATCGATTATGACAGTATTTGCGATGTACTTATTTAAAAGAGGACATTGGAAAAATGAAAAAGTATAATATTATAAGCTAATCTGTATTCAAACTTTATTCCTTCATTCTTTTTATAACTGAGAAAGCTTTGTCTACATCAATATCATTCAAAATTATTGTGAACTCATTTGATGTAGAAACAACTTCTAACACATTAATTCCTTCCCAAGCCAACTTTCTAAAGATAAAATAATACAGTCCAGGGTAATCAGTATTTTCGATTGGTAACTTTATTGTAATTGACGATAAACCAAAACTATACGTTAATAGTTTTTCTCCTTCAAAGATTCCGGGAATATTATCCTTAATTTGGTCACTTAGTACAAATGTCGTTTCATAAACCCCTTGCGAAATAGTATAAAAAAAATCTCTTCGTTCACTTATTAGTTTTAACAAACTTTGTTGTTTTATTAATAAAGTATCCGAATTTCTAAACGTATAATCTACTAAATTAGATCTCACAACTATATCGCCCAGCTTTTTAACTAACATGCTTATTCGCTTACTTAACTCAACACTTTTACCTGATTCATATCTTCTAAGTGCCATTACTATAGCACCAATATTTACAGACTTATTCAAAGTTTTCTCAATGTCTGATTTAATAAAATTTGCTAAAGAAGAAAAATTAATAATATCATCGCTTAAAGCTTCAATAATAAACGGCTTATTATTAATACTCTGTTCAACTGCCTGAGAGATTGTAATCATAAAATAACATTTTGTTAAATATATAACATTTTGTTAATTATTTGTAATAATTATAAGTATTTTTTCTATACGGTATTTATATAAATACTTTTGGTGAAAAATTAACAGAATGAGAGTTTTAAAGTTTGGTGGAACATCTATAGGACATCCATCGCAAATAAGAAAAGTATTAAACATTCCTGATATAAGTTCTAATAATATAATTGTACTATCTGCATTTTCTGGTACTACAAATCTACTATCGGAATTTATTGAGCAATTAAAAATTCAAAATTGGATCATTTGCGAACAACTAATCAACATAATTGAAGACAATCATTTTTCAATCTCAAATGATTTATTATCAAGCTTAGAATTCAAAAAAATTGCTTACAATCGAATAAAACAATCAATAAAACTACTTAAACGTTTCCTTGATAGAAAAATATCAACATCTGATGAAAAAGAAATATTAGCCC
>Ga0209633_10005831_pt1 | contig 10692 bp, 7 predicted proteins | sample Cruoilmetagenom1_FD_187290 | JGI IMG/M metagenome (GOLD analysis project Ga0209633, IMG submission 187290) | Oil polluted marine microbial communities from Coal Oil Point, Santa Barbara, California, USA - Sample 1 (SPAdes) (version 2) | ecosystem: Environmental > Aquatic > Marine > Oil seeps ... | reverse complement strand
AATTGTTCCGCCTCCAATAACAATATCATTGGCTTGTATGAAGGTTTTCTTGATTTCGTAATCACTTCCATCCAGTAATGTGTCAGTTGAAGCATAAACGGTATAATCAACCTTTTTATTACCGTCCCTGCCTCCGATTTCTGTGATTGTAAAGTCATAAGGAATGTACACTGGATTTGACCACGGAGTGGGGGCAGTATTCAGGGCACCTCCGGGTATTCCCAGAGGATGATAATTCACTCCGGTGATTTCATAATCTGTCAGATTGACAACTGATGTTCCAACGGCATCAAAATTCTCATTATTTGCAGTTACCGGATCGAAGGTTGATTCTATTACAACGATGATGTAGTAGTCTCCGCCGATATCAGGCCAGAATCCATTGTAATTAACCACTAAGGGGGTATCCATAGCAAGCTGTGCTGCCCCATCGCTTCGGGATTCTATCAATGCATCATCTATGCTGAAGCTTGTATCTGAGGATGCGTAAACGGCCCATGAGAACCCTTCGGTTGCATCATCGTCTCCGCCCAGGTTTTGTACAGTAAAAGAACCGGTTACCGCATCTCCAGCTATGTATGTGGGAACAATATCAGGGGGTGGAACATTTATGATACTATAATCGTAAATTGGAAGACGAACGTTTGCAGCAGCAGAAACGTCGGAATCATTGTTCGAATCGTTATCATCACTTGCTGTCCATGTCACGATGATATATGAATTTCCCGGTGTATCAGACCAGCTGCCGTTTATCAGAATTGCACCTGATGTGAAACCTGATGCAAGTGGGCCTATTGTTCCAGAATCTATCTGAGTGTCTCCGATATTCAGTATACCATCGGTAGACAGCCATACCGCCCAGTTCACCGGTTGGGTTCCATCTTCGCTTCCGGTATTTTCAATTACAAAAAAATCAGCGATGGAGCTATTAATTATTGGGCTGCCGCCGCCGGCAGGTGAGGTGTTGGCTTCGTAATCAATGTCTGCATAGCGAACAATGTATTTAGCAGTTGATGTCAGGGAGTCATTAGCAGAGAGAATATCATCCGATGCAAACCAGGTTATAATAAGATTATAATCAGCAGGGGGTATATTCCAGTTGATATCAACACTGATATTGCCGGATTCCACTCCGGTGTTAAAGGGTCCTGCTGTGCCTGAATCCACATTAATATCTCCGGTATTGCCCGGAGTGGCATCAGTCGACAGCCAGGCAGTCCAGTTAATGATCTGTGTACCGTTATCGCTGCCGAAATTCTCAATGCTGAATAACTCGCTGCTGAGTGAGCCGACGACGATGGGACCGCCGAGTGGAATAACCGAACCTGGGCGATAATCCACATCTGGTACATCAACTGTAACGGCACCTGAGGCGCCGAAATTGTTTAACGTATTAACATCGATATCTGCCGAAAGATGAACCACTATGTAGTAAGTACCGGGAGTTGATGGCCAGATACCGCTGATTACCTGAGGGACAGTCAGAACTGAATGAGCGCTGAGAGCTGGAACTGTTCCTGAATCAACCAGAGAAATAATCCCGTTCATATTGTTTGTTGTTGAAATAAAGGCAGTCCATTGAACAACATTTCCGCCACCGATATTACCGATATTCTCATGCTTTAATTCAGCAGTAAACGCAGCACCGACTTGAGCTGATGCTGGTAAGGTATTTATATTATTCACGATGTAATTGATATCAGGAATATTTGTAGCAGGATTGATAACCTCAATAGTAACATCCTGTGTTGCTGACAATTCGTCGGTAACCCTCAATACATCAAGTCCTGGTGTTGCTCCCGCAATATACGCACCGGTACTTGTGTTAAGGTTGACTCCTGAGCTGTTCGTAACAATTGAATAAGTGTAGTTGCCATAACCACCGGTAGCATATAACTGGGTGGATTCTTCTGGATAGAGTTTCTGAGTACCCGTAAAGAGTAATAACGGATCGATATTATTGATTGTAACGGTTGCAGTTCCGAAAAAGCCCTCTGAGTCGGTAACTTTGATTTTTGTCAGGCCTGTTAAACCGCCGGGATCGAAGGTTTCTGAAGCTGTTGTACCGGCTGACATCGATCCGGGGCCGGAGTAAATACTCCAGACAAACGGTCCGGTCCCACCTGAGACTGTGAAAATCTGAGTATCAGAACTTGCTATTGAAACATTTGTGGGGGTTAAATCAAGAACTCCCATTTCCAGACCGAGAACAGTACTCAGATTGAATGGTCCCTCGCAGGCGGTTGCTGTAAAGAGTAAGATCAGTAACGAAATCAGAATTGTGAATCCGGCTAAATCCTTAAGTGATTTTTTCTTTCTGGTTTTCATCCGGATCTCCTAAAATCTTAAACTTGTTCCGACGCCTGGATAGATCCCGTAAAGAATTAAGGATCCTTCGAACATTGCTCTGAAAAAAACATCGGCAAAGATACCGAATGCAGGACTAAACCGAAAATCAATTCCGAGCCCTGCATCGGCATAGGGTACGATTTTTTCTTGAGAAGAACTTCCTTCGGGAATTACCATAAACCAGCTGCCTCCTCCTCCAAAGTGAAGATATGGAAGCATTGGCTGATTGGATCTTGAGCTGATTTTTAAATCAAGCCCGAAGGGAATTATAAAGATGTCCGTTGGAATAGGAGCCTCAGTTGGAAGCCATATACCGCCGATGACTATCCTTGGAATAATGAATATCGATCCAGCAGGGAAAGCATATCCGAAACTGAGCTCCCCTCCGTAACCAAGGCGTGCATAGGTTGCGGTATCGGATAACGGTACAGTCAGAATTCCGCCAATATCAAGCTGAAATGGTTTTTTCAGAGTAGCTTCACTTTGAGTTGTCGATTTTTCCTGTTCTGATTCTGTCTGATTGGAGCCAATTGCGGCTACGGCCCATGCTGTTCCGGCAGCGGCGGCTTTCTCAGTGTCCTTTCTGGAAACCCCGATACTGCTGGGGAGAAAAGGTGCAATATCGTTATGTATTATTTTCTGTATCTCATCGTCCAGTGTAATTGAAAAGGGGCCGTTCCAACTTCCCTCAGCGATGGATTCTTCCGATTCACTCCCGGATGCTGTACAGAGAATATCGATGGATATGGTATCGCCGGAAACCTGAAATTCAGACTTTAAAAGATAATCCTGTTCTTTTGCATCAGGCGGCCAGGAATCTCCCAGAACAGTTTTGATTTCAAAACCTTCCAACTGAAGCTGAAGTACCACTGCATCGAGTATAACTTCACCCAAGGTATTTTCCTCGATTTCAGAGATTGATATAACAGTTGTTGAAATTACAACAGGGCGTGAAAAGTTTTCAGACGCAAAAACGCCAGAGGTCAATAAAACCAGCATAATAATGAGTAAAATCTGTCCGTTTCTGTGCATCGGTTATTTCCTGTTTCTATTTACGGCAGATATGACGAATAATCTGTATACGAGACTTTTTTGAATGGTGCAAGATCTTACGTTCTTAAGTAATATCGCAATATTTAGAATTTTTCCATTCAAAACTGCTTAACTATTATAATTATGATAGTTGGTATTGGAACAGTTAACGCTTCAGGTAGGAGAGACTTTTAGGCAGAACCGTATTATTCCCGAACTTATCTTCACCGTAACCGTTCTCCGCCAGGTAACGGATATCTTCCAGTACTCTCAAGTCGCCCTGGAAACGGACAGTATCCCCACTGACGATATCTATTTTCCCCATGGCCAGGTACAGGGCGATACCCCGTTTGATGAATTCAGCCAGAGTTTCATTCTCGTAAGGTGTGAGGTCTTCAAAAGAGAAATCATTATCATAAATCATGATTTTCTGTTTTTCCAGAAGATCGAGAAATATTACACGGAGTATTTTCTTCATCAGCGGGGCATCGTATGTGGCTCCAGCGTCGTTGATGATGAGTTTATGTTCCATCACATAACGGGCTACAGCATCCCTTTTACGGCGGTTGAGCTCCTCATTGGCCCGGAACAATTCAAGTGGCAAAGATGAGTCGTAGGAAGCTTTTCCGAGTATCATGGTTACTTCACTACCGTAATGAATGGCTATTTTTGCAATCAGTGTGGATGGTCTTACATGAAATCCCCGGTAGTTCGGGATGGGAACTTCTATTTCACCTTGTACGGCATAGGATTTGAGTATTCCCCGGCAGAGGTCGCGGGCTGCACTGATATACCTGTCGGAAAAGGTAATGAAATATCCGATGATTATTCCCAGCAGCTCTTTGTTGTTAATCGGTTCTTTTAGCTTTTTTGTCCAGTTTTTCAGTGTATGCCGTTCGTAGTAATGGACAAGAGTTTCAACTGTATCCAATAGATGAAAAATCACGGTTATCTGTCCACGCATTACCGGAAGATTTTCATCTTTTTCAGCAATATTTGAACCGGATAGATATGTATCATATGTTGATTGAAGTGTGTGGAATTTGTTGGCCAGATTGCGAAGCCGGGCTTCGCTGATAATATCAGGAATGCAGCTGTGATACTGATCGGGCTCCATCTTTTTATGAATTCCCAACCAGCTGCTTTCTTCGGCAAGATTCAGCAGTTTTGTTGCCACAAATACAGCTGTTTCACTTGGGTTCTGAACAGTTCTTATTTTTCTGTTCTCTTTGAGTCTGCTGTCAATCACAAGATTGTGAAATCCGTAGGATTCAAAGGGGTACAGATCGTGGTCCATTCTCATTTTCCGGGCAACTTTCAAGAAGTTTCCTGAAGCTGTGGAGAAGGCTTTCAGAAGTGTGTTCAGAGAATCTTCAGTTGCCTTTTGAAAATCGCCTTCAATATCGAGAAGGCTGTAACCCCCTGCAGCCCGGGAGATATGAAAAAGATTGTATATCACCCGGCTGAAGGCCTTGGCCACGGCCACTGCCATACGTACGGGGGCCCAGTATTCATTCCTGGGAGCACCGTATGCATCCAGCATTTCTTCACATTTGGAAGCTTCCAGAAGAATGCGTCCAATCATCTGTCGAGGTATATTGTTGTGTGAGAGGTCTTTTAGCGCTGATGAGAGTGATATGAAATCACACATTTCAGGTTGGATCAGCGGTCCAAGTTCTTCCTCTTTGATGATATGCATTGCCACAGCTCTTCCTTTGGTGATACTTATCTTGAGCAATAATTGCAAGAGATTATAGAAAATTTTATGATAAATGTTATAGGAGAGACCATGTCGGACACGAAAGGCTCTTTTTTTTCCATGTGGTATCCGGAACCATCACATCTCTGCAATGAAGAATCTTACTGTCTGGTTTGTCGTCCGGGGGGTGATGTTCTGGCATCATCTCCTGATTTTCAAGGTTTTCCGGAGTTAACGGAGCCTTCAAAGTGGTTTCCCGAATGGCAGAGACTGCAGATCGGTACTCTTGATGATAAACCGGTGATGCTGATTTCTGCTCCAGTTGATGCTTTGGCGCCACAGGGGTATGTATGGGTAAATATCAGACCGCTTCTCGGCGGACTGAATCCCGGGAAGCTGGAGGCTTTATGTCGGGCTTCCATGCTCTCCAGCTGGGATTCGGATAATCGGTTCTGCGGCCGCTGCGGCACTTTGACGGTTCAGGACTTAAAAGAGTCTGCAAGAACCTGCCCCTCCTGCGGCTATCGCTCCTACCCCAGGGTTTCCCCGGCCATGATAGTACGCATTACCAATGGTCCAAAAATATTACTGGCTCATAACAGGCGTTTTCCAAGGGGGGTGTACAGCTGTGTTGCAGGCTATGTTGAATCCGGTGAAACTCTGGAGCAGACCGTACTCCGGGAAATAAAGGAAGAGGTGGGTCTTGATGCCGCATCTCCCCGGTATCTTTCTTCCCAGTCATGGCCGTTTCCCCATTCTCTTATGCTTGGGTTTGAAACAACCGCATCCGGAGAGCCTGAACCTGACGGAGACGAAATTACTGATGCCGGTTGGTATCCTGCGGATAATCTTCCCCATATACCCCGGCATGGAACCATTGCCCGCTGGCTGATCGATGACTGGCTGAAAAAACTCGGGCTGATAATGTAATAGCAGGGAATCGCCGGAGCAACTCCCGGTCCAGGGCTCTGCTCTGGTTCTACTGATACAATCCATTCCCTCATTGAACTGGGGCCGATATAATGTCGTTTCAACAGATAATTGAACGGAGGCTCTGGCAATGAGCAAGTTGTGGTCCAAAGGTTATGAAATGGATGCTCTGATGGAAGAATTCACGGTAGGCGAGGATTACATCCTGGATAAACGTCTTATACCGTCGGACGTGCTTGGAAGTTTAGCTCATGCTGTTATGCTTGGAAATGTCGGACTTTTAAAACCGTCTGAAGAGAAATCTCTCAGGAAAGGACTTCTTTTAATTCTTGAGGAGCACGAGAAGGGTGAATTTGTTATCAACCGTTCTGATGAGGATGGGCATACTGCGATTGAAAACCGATTAGTCGATCTTGTTGGTGATGCCGGGAAGAGAATCCACCTGGGACGCAGCAGAAACGATCAGGTTCTGACGGTAACCAGGATCTGGATGCGGCAGTATCTTCTGAATCTGATTGATGCCGGTGCATCCCTGGTGTCCGACCTGCTGGAGTTTGCCGAAAAGAACAAAAATATTCCCATGCCGGGGAGAACCCATATGCAGCCGGCCATGCCTTCTTCGGTGGGCCTGTGGGCCGGAGGTTTTGCAGAGCAGCTGCTTGATGATGTTAAGGGAGCGGCATCCTTGTACTTCCGGTTCGACCAGTCCCCCCTGGGGTCTGCCGCCGGGTATGGAACACCACTTCCCCTTGACCGGGAAAAGACTGCCGAGCTTCTTGGTTTTTCAAAGGTGCAGGTGAATGTAGCATACTGCGGTCTCTCCCGGGGGAAGATTGAATCAACACTGCTGGATACCCTGGATCAGATTGCGTTAACACTATCCAAAATGGCTCAAGATCTTATTCTCTTTTCAATGCCGGAGTTCGGCTGGTTCACCCTGCCTCAGGAACTTTGCACTGGATCGAGCATCATGCCCCAGAAGCGGAACCCCGATGGACTGGAATTAATGCGGGCCAGATCTGCATCGGTAGGCGCATGGGCACAGCAGGTGAAAGCTGTTATCCGTTCTCTGCCTTCGGGATACAATCGTGACTTTCAGGATACAAAAGGCCCCCTGATGAAGGCCGCAGATACGGCGATGCAGATGATAGGAGTAAGCAGTTTAACTATCAGTAAGCTCAGTGTTAATCATGAACGTCTCCTGGAGTCTTTTAATCCCGGTGTATTTGCCACCGATGCCGCAATTGTCCTGGTGGCTGAAGGTGAAACTTTCCGGGATGCCTACCGGGAGGTGGGTACTCATCCTGAGCGATATACGGGAAAGGATCCTCATTCGGCGATTAAGGACAGAACCAGTACGGGTACCGCTGGAAATCTACGTTTGGATCTTGCCGTTGAGGAGTTGGAGAAGGTTGTTTCTGAAAATGAACATCGTCAGAGAAAAGTGAGTCTTGCTCTGGAAAAATTAGCTGGACGAAGGGTTGATATCATCTGAGGGGAACCCTCAATCGGTCAGTTCCTGAATTTGCTTTATCAGATCTTTAAGTTTCTCATTTTCCGACTCACTGCCGGCCAATTCTGTTTCCAGTACGTTTCCCCTGGCCCTTTCCATCTCCAGTTGTGCCAGGAGTTCTGCTTCTCTTTGTGCTTTCTGTGCGGCAATTTCAGCTTCTCTTTGAGCAAATCGGCGTTCAATTTCCGCCTTGGAAGAGGCCTCTGTATTTGATTGATTGGCAAAACTCTGGTTTAAATCCGAGAGTCGGCGTTCATAATCGGCTCTTAATCGAGTTAATTCCTGATTTTCAAGCTTCTTTTCAGCCAATGTCTCATCTACCCCTGAGGGTTCAAGATGGATTTCAATGTATTGATCTGAATTGGCGTTCAGAGTGAATGAATAATCTTTGAATCCCCGGCGCCGGACACGTACTTCAACGATAGTGCCTTCGGGGAGCAGACTGTGGAAACTGCCGAAACCTGTTTTCAGACCGTCAATATAGATATCAGAGTCCGGAGGATCGGTAACTAGTTCTACCAGTACGGGTTTCGGAGCATCATCAAATCCGAAGGGCATTGCCGTCATGGGAGCCGCAGAGGCCAGACGGACTTTGTTCTCTTCGCTTATATCTTCAACATGAGCGGCCTCACCGTCCTCTTTTACCAGAAGTTGTTTTTCCGGTCCGACAAAAACTTCTCCTTGGATAACATTTCCCGAAACTTTTACCTTACCTTCTCCAACGATCAGCAGGCTGCCCTCGTCGGTTTTCTCAATAATAAATTCAGTACCCCTCACCTCGTATTCGGTGCCGTCAACCTCGATAATGATACTTTCCGAGTCATCAAGTTTCTCAACTTTGTAGGATAGGGAACCGGTGAGAATCTCTGTTCTCAAGTCGAGTTTTGAATCGGCACCGGTTAGCTTCATAAATCGAACCAGTGTATCACTGCCCAGTAATGCGCTTCCTCTGTCGGCCAGCTGCACCTGAGCGACAGCCCCTTCGGTAACTTTGACAATATCACCGGGCTGAAGCTCTTCTCCAGGGGATGCCGGAAGGGTTTCTTCTCCCCTGATTACGTATACCGGCCCGGCTATATGGGTAATTACCGCTGTCTGTTTGTCAGGGAGAGGCGGTGCTGTATCAGCTTTTGGAGTTGTTAAATACCCATATAACACGACTCCGCCGGTTGCAATGACAATGCCGATAATAATTCCCAATATTATTCTAAGGTAAGGTTTCAAGCGGTCAGCCTCCGTGAGATTTGAGCCGTTTCAGTATGAAATCGCGTAGATTTTCTTCCAGATTTTCCGTATCACGCTCCACCAGTGAGTAGATTCTTGATTTATTATACGGGCCGTCGGATATGATAATTGATTTATTCCGGCCGTCGGCAGTGTTCATCATCTTCCATGTGATGGTTCGGGTTCCGGCAAGCTTGTCATAACAGATCTGAAATCCATTAAGCTTTTTTTTATCGTCATACCAGAGAATCAGTTCAAGATCGTCACTGATGAACCAGCGTCTGAGTCCTTCACCTTTTATTTGCCGAACATTCGGTAATTCCTGAAGCATCTCACCCATTCTACAACTTATCTGCAGGGTTTCCAATAAAAGAAGGACCACTCCATAAAGAAGTGGCCCTTCAGGACCCCCCCAAGGGTCCGTCATGCGGAGACAAGCTCAACGCGTTTTGAGAATAGCCCCGGAGCAGTCAGGATGCAAGGGTGAAACCGGGTTTATTCATCAAAGAGATTGAGATTTTTACTTCAGAGCTGAAAAATGACGTTTATTTCTCAGCTTTCTTCCTACTGCCGCAAGGGTTAAAGCAATCAGTGCAGCAGTGTATGGAAGAGCCAGAAGCAGAGTGGAAGGGATATTGGATATTCCCTGAACTCTTCCTGCTATAAATTCTATTAGAGCAAAGAAATAAGCGGCTATGAGTATCCCTGAATACCGCCGGAACCCCAGCCAGATTATTACCAGTGCAATCCATCCTCGGCCGGAGCTCATCCCGGGAACAAAGGCCTCAATTCTGAAAGCCAGAAAAGTTCCGGAAAGAGCAGCCATCCCGGACGATATAACCAGTGCACTGGTTTTTACGCCAGCGCTGGATATCCCCCGCGCTTCGAGAAATGCCGGGCTGGACCCCGCCGATCTTATTCTGCGGCCGAAGCTGCTTCGGTATATTAACAGGACTGCCGCTACGGCCAGGGGTATCATCAGCCAGGTGATAATCGGCAGTGCTATTCCGTTAAACCCCTGGAGCATAACTGCCGGGATTCTGATTGTGCCCTTATTCCCCAGCACCTTAGCGGATATCAAACCTGCAAGGGACGGTACCAGAAGGTTGATGCCCAGACCGGCTATAAAAAGATTTGCTCCCATTCTGATATGAGCTGCTGAGAGAAGTACACCGAATAGAACTCCCGATGCCAGAGCTGCCGCCAGGGCCAGAGGTATAGAGCCGCCTGTATTAAGAACCAGGGCGGTGGTAAATGCTCCGGAAGTAATACATCCTTCAAGTGAAATATTAAGAACTCCGGCCTGCTCGGAGATGAGTCCCCCGATTGCAGCCAGAATCAGAGGTACGGCAGAGGCTGCGATAGCTTCGATCATATACGGTCTCTTTTCAGTTTGAATCTTCTGGCTGTAACAAAAAGGAACACCGTGGCCTGTACCAAACCACTTAAGGCAAAAGGGAATCCGGTATGCATCATGGCCGCCCGGGTTCCATGTAAAAGCCAGGAATAGGAAATAGCCGCAAGGGGAATTATCTCCGGCCGGCTTCCGGCTATCAATGCAATCGCCAGCCCGTCCCAGCCGAGGCCTGCGGTGAAACCTTGCACTGCTTGACCGCTGTCCATTAGAGCCGCGGTTCCTGCAGCGGCGTACAAAGCCCCGGAAATTGAAAGAGAGGTAATGGCGATGGAACCGGTTTTAATTCCCCCGTAGCGTGCAAACTGTTCATTGGCTCCCCGAAGCCTCCACTCATAACCCCGTCGGGTGAATTTAAGGAAAAGAAAGGAGCTGATGGTTATTATAACTGCCCAGAGAAGAACCGCCGTCAGTCTGGAGGGTGCCCACAGAGATGCCAATCGGAAGTTGTCTGCCAGCGGCGGTGCGGCTATCAGGTAACTCTCAGGGTCTTTCATCACGTTGTTGAGAAGCACATGGCCTACAGGCCCC
>Ga0209633_10005829_pt1 | contig 10696 bp, 10 predicted proteins | sample Cruoilmetagenom1_FD_187290 | JGI IMG/M metagenome (GOLD analysis project Ga0209633, IMG submission 187290) | Oil polluted marine microbial communities from Coal Oil Point, Santa Barbara, California, USA - Sample 1 (SPAdes) (version 2) | ecosystem: Environmental > Aquatic > Marine > Oil seeps ... | reverse complement strand
TGGAAAATATGGGACTGGAACAAAACGTCCCGGGAGAAACAAGTAATCGGTTATCAGCAACAGATTTTGCAAAACCAGCGGGCCTCCTTTGACAGGGAGATTGAATCACTTATGCTTCAGGAGGAGGCGAAGATTGAGCAGTACAGGAAGACCATGGAGGTGGATCAGCAGGTGCTGAAGCTTCAGAATTTAATATCTCTGCAGGCAGCTGTGAATCTGGACCATGGCACCATTACCGTCACCGATTATGTAACAGAACTGAATAAGGAGAGCATGGCACGCAATATTCTGGCTACCCACCAGGTAATGCTGAAGCAATCCATAGCTAATTATTTAACCATACAGGGCAACTTTTAAAAACCAAAGCCATGAAGTATACCAGATATTTTTTTCTATTCCTGCTGCTGCCCTTTGTGGCCTGTAATCAGCAGATCGATAGTGCCGATGCATTTGGTAATTTTGAAGCTGTCGAAGTGATGGTTTCTGCCGAATCCAGTGGCCGGATTATCCTTTTCCTCCCGCAGGAGGGAGCTGAGCTTCAAAAGGACCAGGTAGCGGTGACCATCGATACCACACAACTCTACCTTCAGAAGCTCAGGTTGGAATCGGGCAAGCTCACCCTGGCTTCAAGAATCTCTACCCTGGAAGCCCAGGTGAGAGCCAGCAGGGTTCAGTTGGTTAATCTTGAGCGTGAGAAGACACGGATTGATAAACTGTATGAGGGGGGAGCTGCCACCTCCAAACAACAGGATGATATAAACGGACAGGTGGCCTTGCTGAAGGCTCAGATAGCTGTCACCTTATCCCAGGAGTCTTCTGTACATGCAGAGCAACATACCTTGCAGGTTCAGATCAGACAGGTGGATGATCAGATGGTGAAGAGTGCTGTTAGAAACCCCATGGATGGCATCCTGTTAACAAAATATAAGGAGCAGGGTGAAATGGCCACACCGGGTCAGCCTCTCTATAAAATGGCAAATATGCATACTTTGATTCTCAGGGCCTATGTGTCTGGCAATCAACTCTCATCGGTAAAAACAGGGGAAAGCGTAAGGGTTCGATTCGATGGAGTAGAAGGCTTCGAAGAGACTTCAGGGCTGGTTAGTTGGGTATCACCCCGTGCTGAGTTTACGCCCAAAATTATTCAAACAAAGGAGGAACGTGTTAATCTTGTTTATGCCATTAAGGTGGTAGTCACCAACGATGGCAGCCTGAAGATCGGAATGCCGGGTGAGATTATTTTCTGATGTAAAATAAGAACTATGTCGCTGATTATAGACCATATAGATCTTTCCTTTGGCTCCCTTCAGGCACTCAAACAGGTGAACTTTGAGGTGAAGGACGGGGAACTGTTTGGATTGATCGGTCCCGACGGGGCAGGAAAGTCTTCGCTATTTCGCATCATGGCCTCGCTATTGATACCCGATAATGGACGCTGCCTGATGCATGGTCACGACGTGGTAAAGGACTACCGCGAGGTAAGAAAGATCATTGGTTATATGCCGGGTCGTTTCTCGCTCTATATGGATCTGTCGGTGGAGGAGAACCTGGCTTTCTATGCACGAGTATTCGGAACCAATGTGGAAGAAAATTATGAGTTGATACGAGATGTGTATGAGCAGATTGCACCCTTTAAAAAGCGATTGGCAGGAAAACTAAGCGGGGGGATGAAGCAGAAACTGGCGCTTTCCTGTGCCCTTATTCACAGGCCGGAGGTTTTAATCCTGGATGAACCCACCACTGGTGTGGATGCAGTGAGCCGACGTGAATTCTGGGATATGCTCAAGAAGATACAAAATGAGGGGATCACCATCGTAGTCTCCACACCCTATATGGATGAGGCGGAGATGTGTGACCGGGTTGGACTGATCCAGAAGGGCAAATTGCTGGAGATCACAGATCCTTCAAAGCCTTATGAAAACGATCAGGAACAGCTCTTTTCTCTTAAAAGTGAAAAGGGAATATATGCCTACCTGGATCGGTTAAGGAATATGGAAGGCTGCAAACACGCATGGCTCTTTGGAGATCAGCTCCATGTAACCCTTCACTCGGAAGAGGATGCCACCCGGGTGAAAGCAGCTCTCGATGGAATGGGCGACTCTTCCCTGGAATGGTATAAGATTACCCCCTCTGTGGAGGATCGCTTTATGGGATTAATATCTAATAGTGAAGCACTTTAATGGACGAACGCGAACATATCATCGAGGTAAAGGATATGGTGAAGAAGTTTGGCTCCTTCACGGCCAACGATCACCTGACTTTCCATGTGGAAAAAGGGGAGATCTTTGGTTTCCTGGGTGCCAACGGGGCAGGAAAGACCACGGCTATGCGTATTCTCTGCGGATTATCCTATCCCACTTCCGGGGAGATTCATGTGGCGGGGCATGATGTTTATCGGGAAAGAGAACGTATCAAGAGGAAAATCGGGTATATGTCCCAGAAATTTTCGCTCTACGAGGATCTTACGGTTTCCGAGAATATCCACCTCTATGCCGGGATTTATGGACTGAGGAGAAAGCAGATAGCTGCCAGGGAGGAGCAGTTGCTCGAGCGTCTGGGGCTTAGCCATATCCGTAACAGGCTTATCAGGGAGATACCCCTGGGGTGGAAGCAGAAACTGGCATTTTCAGTGGCTATTTTTCATCAACCAGCCGTGGTTTTCCTGGATGAGCCCACCGGAGGAGTGGATCCCATTACCAGGAGACAGTTCTGGGAGATGATCCACGATGCCACCGAGGAGGGAATCACTGTATTTGTGACCACCCATTATATGGATGAAGCAGAGTATTGCGACAGGGTGTCGATTATGGTGGATGGCCGGATCGATGCCCTGGATAACCCTGCTGCGTTGAAGCAGCAGTATGAATCGAAAAACATGAATGAAGTCTTTCTAAAACTGGCCCGGACATGAAGCGCTTTTTTGGTTTTGTGAAAAAAGAGTTTCAACACATCTTCAGGGATAAACGGACCCTGTTGATCCTTTTCGGGCTACCCATTGTAATGATTATCCTGTTTGGATTTGTGGTGACTACTGAAATCCGGGATGTGGAGGTGGGGATCTGGGATCGTTCCATGGATCAGACTTCCATCGGGGCCACCCAGAAAATATTCTCATCAGGATACTTTATACCAGCCGGATACATTGATCATGAGGGGGAGATTGATGAACTGTTCAGAAGCGGAAGAGCTAAAGTAGTTGTGGTTTTTGAGGAGGGTTTTGAGCGGAACCTAAGGCGGGAGAATCGTGCTGCCATCAAACTAATTACCGATGCATCGGACGCCAATTCAGCTCAGCTCTCCCTGACCTACCTCCAGGGGGTATTAATGAACTACTTCCAAAGCCTGAATCGGGATGTGCAGGTGCCCTGGTCCATAGATATTAAATCCAGGATGTTTTACAATGAGGAAATGAAGGGGGTCTATATGTTTATACCCGGTCTGATGGCCATGATTCTGATGCTCATTTCAGCACTGATGACCTCGGTGACGATTGCCAGGGAGAAGGAGTTTGGGACCATGGAGCTTCTGCTGGCATCGCCACTGAAGCCCCGGGAGATTATCCTGGGAAAGGTAACACCCTATGTGTTTCTATCCTTTACCAATGCACTGACTATTTTAATTCTAGGATTCCTGGTATTTGATGTGCCGGTGGTTGGGAGCATCTGGTTGTTGATGGGGGAGTGCATGCTTTTTATCACCCTGGCCCTCTCACTGGGAGTCTTGATTTCAACCAGTGTAAAGACACAGCAGATGGCCATGTTCATGAGTTTGCTGGGACTTATGCTGCCCACCATCCTGCTTTCCGGTTTTATCTTTCCCATCGAAAATATGCCTAAAGTTTTGCAGTGGTTTTCTGCTATTATGCCTCCCCGTTGGTTTATTGTTATTGTAAAGAACATCATGCTCAAGGGGAGTGGCTTCGCCTTTATCTGGAAAGAGACCCTGATTTTATTCGGGATGACGCTCTTCTTCATCCTGGCCGCTGTAAAGAAGTTTCAAATCAGACTGAAATAGCGCGAAAGATATGAGGATACTATTTACATTACTGCAAAAAGAATTCAAGCAGATCTTCCGGAACAAGTTGATGCTTCCCATCATTTTTGTGGTTCCGCTAGTCCAGATGATTCTGCTTACCTATGCAGCAAGCCTTGAGATGAAGGGAATCAGTATGGCAGTGGTGGATCAGGATTATTCACAGGCATCACGTCAGTTGGTCTCCCACTTTGAAGGCTCTCCGTTTTTTGAGATTAAACTGACAACCAGCAATTACCAGGAGGCAGAGGATGAATTGACGAGCGACCATGTGGATGTGATCCTACATGTGCAACATGATTTTGAGAAGAGTCTTTACGAGGGAAAACAGACTGACCTTCAGTTGGTGGTCAATGCCATCAATGCTACGGAAGCGGGGTTGACTAATGCCTACTGTACCCAGATCATCAGCTCTTTCAATAGCCAGGTTAGGGCAGAGTGGTTCGGATTGGAGGGATCGGGCAAACTGACTACTCTGGAGATTATTCCCAAATACTGGTATAATCCCCAGCTCGATTTTAAAATCTATATGTTCTCAGGGATTCTGGTGATTATAGTAACCCTGATTGGGATGCTCCTTACTGCACTGAATCTGGTGAGGGAGAAGGAGATGGGGACCACCGAACAGATTAATGTTACCCCTATCCGGAAATACCAGTTTATTATGGCCAAACTGATACCTTTTATGATCATTGCCCTGTTTGAGCTGGCATTTGGACTGATGGTCGGAAGACTGCTGTTTGGACTGCCTATCGTGGGAAGTCTGGGGCTGCTTTTCCTCTTTACCTGTGTCTACCTGCTGACAGTACTGGGGATCGGGCTTTTTCTCTCAACCATCTCCAATACCCAGCAACAGCTGATGTATATGGCCTTCTTTTTTATGCTTACCTTCATGCTGATGAGCGGGGTGTTTACACCGGCCGAAAGTATGCCAATCTGGGCACAGAAAATCAATATTTTCAACCCTGTGGCCTATTTTATGAAGGTCATCCGAATGATCCTCTTGAAAGGATCAGGATTTATGGATATCAGAAGGGAGTTCTACAGCCTGGGTATATACGCCGTATTGATCCTTAGCCTGGCCATCACGAATTATCGAAAAACTACTTAATCAGTTTGTCGAGAATCTTTCTGGTGGCCCTGGAGTCCCAATTGGCGGCCCCGGTTTTCTTGCACGCCACATGTCCATCCTTAGAGATGATAAATGTGGTTGGGAGTCCCCGGTGATTCAGGATTTCAGGGGGATTGGTCCCCATGTAAAACACCGGTAGAACATATTCATGCTTATCCAAAAAGGCTTGCACTACTTCAGGTTTTTCATTGCTAACCAGTACAAAGGCGACCTCATCGCCATACTGTTCGTACAATTTCTCGATCTCGGGCATTTCAGCCATACAGGGAGGGCACCACGTGGCCCAGAAATTCAGGAAGATTACCTGGTCCCTTACATTGCTAAAGTAGAAGGGTTCATCCTGGCCCCAGGCCAGGAGCCAGTTGTAGTCCAGATCGGAAAGCTGCTCCTGTTTCTCTTCGGCGATCATTCGGGGCGACTTTACATGCAATGCTGTCCGGTTAAAGGTGGTCAGAATTACTTTTCTCGGACCTGGAATCAGTAATAGAATAATTAAAACCCAAAACAGAATATCACCGGCTTTTTGCCAGATAGACTTCTTCTCTTTCCAATTTATAAAACGTTCTTTAAGGGTGGCCATTTTATTCAATTTCATGCAAAGATAGAATTTCCCTGTTCCTTCGTGCAAGTTTATTATATTTGTTTGCTAAAGCTTAGTTATGCTAGAAAAGCTAAAGATTTTCTTCAAAGAGGAGATCTGGTCCCACGACCTCACCTCCAAATCACGTCGCCGAACCTTTCTGATCAGGCAGTCACGGATCTATTTCCTGGCTTTTAAAGGTTTTTTTGAGGACAGGGCGGCTGTTAAGGCAGCCGGGCTGACCTATTTTACAATGCTTTCCATTGTACCTGTTTTTGCCATTGCCTTTGCCATTGCACGCAATTTTGGTTTTGAAGATATGCTGCACAGGTTCATCAACAACAACATGCAGGACCAGCAGGAGGTAATGACCTGGGTTACTTCCATGGTGGACAATTTGCTCTCAGAGACAAAAGAAGGGGTGATTGCCGGTATTGGTGGGGTGATCCTATTCTGGTCGGTGATCCAGGTGCTGAACAATATTGAGGCAGCTTTTAATGATATCTGGCAGATTCGCAAGGCCAGGAGTCCTTTGCGTAAGTTCTCCGACTACCTGGCCATAATGATTGTTACACCTTTTGCCATAGGGCTCTCGGGTAGCTTTCTGGTAAAAATGCAAACCACTGCTGCCGAACTCGATTATTTTAAACCTCTGGTGGTTACGCTGATGAAAGCAGTGCCCTATGTATCCATGTGGATTCTTTTTACCATGGTTTATGTGGTAATGCCCAATACCAAAGTTAAGTTCAGGAATGCCCTGTTTGCTGGAGTGATTGCCGGTACCATCGCACTGGTATTTCAATCACTCTACCAGTCTCTTCAAATCGGTGTGATGAGGTGGGGGACTCTCTATGGGACCATTGCTTTTATCCCCCTCTTCCTGATGTGGCTACAGATTACCTGGCTCATTGTGCTTATGGGAGCCGAACTTTCCTTTGCCTACCAGAATATTGAGAATTATGAGTTTGAGGAAAATGCTCTGAAGCTGAGTCACAACAATAAGCGTATTCTTGCCCTGTTGATCTCCTACCAGATCATCAGGAATTTCGAAGAGGGCAATGAACCATGGAACACCGAAGCTCTCAGTCATAAATTGGGCATGCCTATTCGCCTGGTCAATGAGCTGGTTTATGAGCTGGTTGAGGCTGGAATCCTTTCTGAACTGGCGGCTAACAACCCCAAGGAGCGTTCTTATCAGCCAGCTGTGGATATCAACAAGATCACCGTTGAATATATTTATAAGCAGACGGAACAGGTGGGAGGCGATCATATGATCGTGAAAGAGTCTGACGAACTCAATAAGATCACCCGAATCCATGAGCATATACTGCACTCCATAAGAGAGTCGCCCTCCAATATCCTGCTGAAGGACTTGTAGCATTTAGACTTTCAATTTGAAAGACAATAGAGCGAATTAACGTTAAATTAATACGGTATCTGGTTTGTAGTTTACATATTATTAACTAATATTACAATGCATTTTGAAAGGAATGAGGTTTTACAGGCAACATAGCGTTCATCATCATCCCCACCATCTGGTTGGTTAGGAACCTGTGTAGTAAATTGTAATCCGATATTATTAGTTGTGAGGTTTGCAGATACTGCAGACCTTTTTTAGTTTAAACAAATTAGCATGGAAAAATTAAGAATAGCCATACAGAAGTCAGGACGCCTCAGTGAGAAATCGCTGGCGCTGTTAAAGGAGGCGGGAATTTCATTGAACAATGGTTCCCGTAAGTTGAGATCGGTTGCCCAAAGCTTTCCCCTGGAGGTGATTTATCTCCGGGATGATGATATTCCGCAATATGTGGAAGATGGCGTTGCCCATATTGGCATCGTAGGGGAGAATGAGTATGCAGAGAAGCAGTGTGAGGTGGACCTCATTGAACGTCTGGGTTACTCTCGTTGCAGACTCTCCATTGCAATTCCCAAATCGGAGCAATATCTTAGTCTGGAGGAGCTGGATGGCAAGCGGATCGCCACCTCTTACCCGGTAATCCTGGAGAATTATCTGCAGGAACATGGTGTGAAGGCCCAAATTCATGTCTTAAGTGGTTCTGTGGAACTGGCTCCCTCCATCGGCATGGCCGATGCAATTTTTGATATTGTAAGTTCAGGAAGTACCCTGATCAGTAATGGATTGAAGGAGGTGGAGGTTATAATGAAATCGGAGGCGGTTGTAATTGCCAACCGGAACATAAACAAGGATTTACAGACAGTGCTTAACGATCTGATATTCAGGATTCGAAGCGTTATGGCTGCATTAAATAATAAATATATACTGCTGAATGCCCCCAATGAGAACCTTCAGCAGATTATTGATACCATTCCCGGGATGAAAAGTCCCACTGTTATGCCGCTGGCTGAAGAGGGCTGGAGTTCGGTCCACTCGGTTCTAAGTGAAAAAGAGTTCTGGGGGCATATTGACCGTCTCAGGGAGCTTGGGGCTCAGGGCATCCTTGTTATACCCATAGAAAAGATGATTGTTTAACTATAATTCAAATCACATGAATATTCTACGCTATCCTGAAAAGAGTAAGTGGGCTGCCCTGCTGAAACGTCCCGAACTGAATCATATTCTCCTGGAGGACCAGGTCCAGAAAATTATTGATGATGTGGCAGCCAATGGCGATAAAGCTGTTAAAGCATATTCCCTTGAGTTTGATCACTATGATGCCTTATCTCTTGAAGTAGACCGGGAGGAAATTCGGGCGGCTTCAAAGGAGGTGAGCAGCGAATTGAAAAGAGCGATCGATGAGGCCCACTGGAACATTCAGACCTTCCATAAAAAGCAGCTACACCACAGCGAAATTATTGTTACCACAGCCGGGGTGCGTTGCTGGCAAAAGCCTGTTCCCATGAGTAAGGTGGGGCTTTATATTCCAGGAGGATCGGCTCCCTTGCTCTCCACTGCCCTGATGTTGGGGATACCAGCCAAGCTTGCAGCCTGCAGGGAGGTGGTTCTCTGTACACCACCGGACAGTAAAGGGAAGGTAAACTCCTCCATTTTGTATATCGCCGACCTGCTCGACATTGACAGGGTATTCAAGGTGGGAGGAGTACAGGCCATAGCCGCCATGGCTCATGGTACAGAAAGCATCCCTCCGGTCAATAAGATATTCGGACCGGGCAATCAGTATGTAACTATGGCCAAGCAGATTGTAGCCAGAGAAACTGTTGCCATTGACATGCCTGCAGGTCCTTCCGAACTGGCTGTTGTGGCCGACAGCACTGCCAATCCTGCTTTTATCGCCTCTGACCTGCTCTCACAGGCAGAACATGGCCCGGACAGCCAGGTGTTGCTGATCACAGATTCCGGGGATCTGATGGACCGGGTGAAGCTTGAACTAGAGAAACAGCTGGATGATTTGCCCAGAAAGGATATTGCAGTAAAAGCCTTGAATAACAGCAAGATGATCTTGTTGAAGAGCCAGACGGAGATCATGGAGATGGTCAATACATATGCCCCTGAGCATCTGATTATCGTAACTGAGAATTATTCGGATCTGGCCGAGCAGGTGGTCAATGCCGGATCAGTTTTCCTGGGCGATTATACGCCAGAAAGTGCCGGTGACTATGCCTCCGGAACCAACCATACCCTTCCTACCAATGGGTGGGCCCACTCTTACAGCGGGGTAAATATGGATAGTTTTTACAAGAAGATTACCTTCCAGGAGATCAGTAAATACGGTCTGACTAATATTGGTGATGCCATAATGACCATGGCTGAGGCAGAAGAGCTGCGGGGCCACGGCAAGGCGGTCTCCATTCGTTTAAATTACAAAAAGGATGCCTGATACCATTAACATATCCTCCCTGGTCAGGAAGAATATCCTGGAGATGGAGCCCTACTCTTCGGCAAGGGATGAGTATTCCGGATCGGCCTCGGTGTACCTGGATGCCAATGAAAATCCATTCAATACTCCCTTGAACAGGTATCCCGATCCGGGTCAGCAAATTCTGAAACGGAAGATTGCATCGCTGAAGGGACAGCAAGTGGAGAATATCTTTCTGGGAAATGGAAGTGATGAGGGCATCGATGTCTTGATCAGGGTCCTGTGTGAGCCGGGAAGGGACAATGTACTTACCTTGGATCCCAGCTATGGCATGTATGGTGTATGCGCAGAGATTAATGGGGTGGAGTGCCGAAGGATTCTTTTAAAAAGCAACTTCAGCCTGGACCCGGATGCTGTGTTGGAAGCAGTTGACGAACATACAAAACTCATTTTCCTCTGTTCTCCCAATAATCCCACCTCCAACTCCCTGGAGAGGGAGGTAATGCTGAAGATCATCGATGCAGTTACATGCATGGTGGTGGTGGATGAGGCCTATATCGACTTCAGTAATGGTCCGGGACTGCTCCCCATTCTTAGTGAGAAGAAAAACCTGGTGATCCTGCAGACTCTTTCTAAAGCGTGGGGACTTGCCGGAATACGACTGGGAATGCTTTTTGCCCACCGGGAGCTGATTGGCTATCTCTCTGCAGTAAAGTATCCCTATAATATTAATTCACTGACCATTGAGGCAGCCCTGGAGGGACTGAAAGAAACGAGCCAGCAGCGTGACTGGGTCAGGGAGATCCTTGAAGAACGAGGCAGGATGGTTAAAGAGCTGGAGTCAATGGATTTTGTAAAGATGGTCCATCCCTCCGATGCCAACTTCCTGCTGATCCGGGTGGACAATCCCTCAGAGCTATACCAGTTTTTAATTAGTAAAGGCATTATTGTACGTGACCGATCAGGAGTGCCGCTATGTAAGGGATCCCTGCGTATCACCATTGGTTCTAAAGAGGAGAACCGGGTATTGATAGCTGCCCTTAAAACTAAGCAGTCATGAAAAAAGCACTATTCATCGACAGGGATGGTACCCTGATCAAGGAACCTCCGGTGAATTACCAGGTGGATTCATTGGAGAAACTGGAGTATATGCCCGGTGTTTTCAGGAATCTCCAT
>Ga0209633_10005827_pt1 | contig 10697 bp, 10 predicted proteins | sample Cruoilmetagenom1_FD_187290 | JGI IMG/M metagenome (GOLD analysis project Ga0209633, IMG submission 187290) | Oil polluted marine microbial communities from Coal Oil Point, Santa Barbara, California, USA - Sample 1 (SPAdes) (version 2) | ecosystem: Environmental > Aquatic > Marine > Oil seeps ... | reverse complement strand
GATAAGGATTATGAGAATTTAACACGCCAGCAAATAACATACATGATGGAAGATCCGCGTAAAATTCATGAATCACTGGATTTAATGTGGTCAGCGAGGGCGTTAGAGAGAATTGGCGATCGCACTTGTAATATCTGTGAATACATCATTTATTTAGTTAAAGGTAAAGATGTAAGGCATATTCATATTGATGAGCTAGAAGCGTTGGTTGAATAGGCTCTAATAATGCTATAAACACCCTAAAGCCCGCATATCAGCGGGCTTTTTGTTGTCAATTGCCAAAAAACAACAACTGTCATCTGGCTGTCACAAGACTGTCATTTAAGCTCGATAAAATCTCCCCGTGTTACAGAAAAATATTATTTATTAACTAGGGAAGACAAAATGAAACAAACAACATTATCAATTGCGCTTAAAGCAACATTATTAGGTGCTTCAATTGCATTTGCTCCTACAGCATTTGCAGCCGACAAAGAATTGTTGGATATTTTAAAAGCCAATGGCTCAATTTCTCAAAGCCAATATGAAACCTTGCTAAAAAAGGCAGATACAGCATCAGAAACGAGTGCGTTGCTTAAAAAAATGGCGTGGGCTGGCAAAATTAAAATTAAAGGTGATTTGCGGGTTCGTCAAGAATATCAAACAGAAGACACAGGAACTGGGTCTGGTGACGGTGAAGACCGTCAACGTTACCGTGCGCGAGTTGGCGTGTATGCGGATGTAACAAATAATGTACAAGCAGGTGTCCGTTTGGCTTCTAATGGAGGGGCAACCTCAACAAATGAAACGTTAGGCGATGGCTTTGCTAATGATGCAGTTTATTTTGATTTAGCTTATATCAACTGGCAACCTCTAGAAGGGCTTGAGGTGATAGGTGGTAAGTTTAAGCAACCATGGGAACAAGTGAGTGGTGGTTTGGTATGGGACAGTGACGTAAATCCAGAGGGTGGATCTTTACGATACACAGCTAAACTTGGCGACGCAAAAGTGGTAGCTACAGTTGGTCATTTAGTATTAAACGATATCGATGGTTTCAGTTTTGACGAAGATCAAACCATTCAGTTTGCACAGTTGGCAACTAACTTAAAAGTTGGCGGTACTAATACAAAGTTGGGCGTTAGTTTATATGAATATGATGAAGATAAGCTCGCAGGCCTGATTTCTGGTGGCGGTAATGATTCAACTGAGTATTCTATTTCTGAAATCTTTGGCGAAACAACGGTGAACATTGGTTTGCCTGTTAAATTGTACGGTCAATATGCAAAAAACAATGATGCCAATGGTGTTAACAGTGGTGAAGATACGGCATGGTTGTTAGGAGCTGAAACCAAAGTAGGCAGCTGGAAAGCGAGCTACGATTATCGTGAAACTGACTTAAATGCGGTGAATGGCGCGTTTAATGATTCAGATTTTGCTGGTGGGCGTACGGATGCAGAAGGACACCGCTTGAAATTATCTTACAAAATCGATAAGAACTTTAGTATAGGGACAACATACTTCAAAACAGAAGTGGGTGACTTGAACGGCGATCTTGATGTGGATACATGGCAGATTGACTTAAAGGCCAAGTTTTAAAAAAACTAAAACAAGAGCTCTGTTTTGGCCCGGACAAGGACGTCCGGGCTTTTTTTTGCCTTTTACTAGGTGATTTAAGCATTTACATTTATATTGTGCGACAAATAGAATTTAAAAAAGGTTAGGTCATTATGGCGTCTAAAAATTACTTATCGGGCATATTTGGCCCATCTCCTGTAGCTCCTCTTCAATCGCACATGAGCGTTGTTGACCAATGTGTTTCAAAGTTAGTTGATTTGTTCGAAAATATGGCGAAAGGCGATCATGCTGCGGTGGAAAAGGTTTATCACGAGATAGCCGCGTTGGAACAAAAAGCAGACGACCAAAAGCATTTATTGCGCGAGCATTTGCCAAGCGGTTTGTTTATGCCCATAGATCGTCAAGACTTGCTTGATTCATTACGCGTTCAAGACTTACTGGCTAATCGCGCAAGAGACATCGCCGGAATTGTTGTGGGGCGAAAGCTTCAGTTCCCTAAAAACGCGAGCATACGTGCCATTGAGTTGGTTAAGGCAACGGTTGCAACTTGTCATCAGGCGCTAAAAGTTGTTAACGAATTGGATGAGCTGATTGAGACAGGCTTCAGAGGTCATGCAGTGAGGGTGGTTGAAGCTATGTTGATCGAGTTGGATGATTTGGAATCTGAAACAGACCGTATTCAGGTTGAGTTGCGCAACGCACTATTTGAGGTTGAAAAGGACTTGTATCCCGTGGATGTGATGTTTCTGTATCGCATTATCGAGTCTATAGCAAGTATTGCAGATGATGCCGAACGCGTAGGTCGTCGTTTCCAAATTATGTTATCTAAATAAGGAGTTTATGATGGATTACGGAACAACTTATTTAGTTCTAGCGGTAATTTTTGGTTTATTTATGGCGTGGGGTATTGGTGCGAATGACGTGGCCAATGCCATGGCAACATCCGTTGGTTCAAAAGCGATTACTATTAAACAAGCCATCTTGATTGCAGCGGTGTTTGAGTTCGCTGGCGCAATAATGGCCGGTGGACAAGTTACATCGACGATTCGAAAGGGTATTGTAGATGTCTCTGATTTAGGCGCGACACCTGAAATACTGGTGATGGGCATGTTGGCAGCACTGCTGGCTGCAGGAACTTGGTTGTTAATTGCATCTAATAAGGGTTGGCCTGTTTCGACGACCCACTCCATTGTTGGTTCAATTGTTGGTTTTGCTATCGTTGGGATTGGAGCCGATGCGGTTCAATGGGGTAAAGTCGGTACGATTGTCATGAGCTGGGTAACGTCACCATTATTGGCAGCCATACTTGCATTTTTAATCTTTAGGAGCGTTCAAAAGTTAATACTAGAAACAGACGCGCCTTTAGATAACGCAAAAAAATACGTACCGTTTTATATCTTTTTCGTTGGCTTCATTATTGCGATGGTAACAATTGTTAAAGGGCTAAAACATGTTGGTCTTGAGCTCGGAGGATTGGAGGCTGTTTACGTCTCTATCGTTGTAGGGTTGGCTGTCATGTTTTTAGGTAAGTTTTTAATAAGTCGGTTGGAATTTGAAGAATCCAATGATATGAAGTTTCATTACGCGAACGTCGAAAAGATATTTAGTGTGCTTATGCTATTAACCGCCTGTGCAATGGCGTTTGCGCATGGTTCAAATGATGTGGCAAATGCGATTGGCCCTTTAGCGGCCGTTGCGAGTATTGTCGATACGGGTGAACTTTCGCAAAAATCGCCTTTGCCAATTTGGATATTGTTTGTAGGTGGTGCAGGTATTGTTTTAGGTTTAGCGATGTATGGCAGGAAGGTAATTGAAACTGTTGGCACAAAGATAACGGAATTAACGCCAAGCCGTGGTTTTTGCTGCGAAGTTTCTGCAGCCACAACAGTCGTGTTGGCTTCCGGAATTGGCTTGCCAATCTCAACAACGCATACATTAGTGGGTGCTGTATTAGGTGTTGGCGTAGCTCGAGGTATGTCCGCGTTAAATCTTGGTGTGATACGTAGCATCTTCATGTCTTGGGTTATCACCCTGCCAATTGGTGCGGGCCTTGCCATTATTTTCTTTTTTATATTGAAAACGGTATTTACATAAACTGTAATAAAACTACGACTGGTGAGATGTAAGGAAATTTCCCCTAAAAACTTCAATAATTCAATTTCTCTGCTAGAGTTTTAGTATGTAAATCCGACTTGTTTATATCGGACACTAAAAATCATTAAGGAAAGAACATTGGATATAGCAACACTGGTAGGTTTTGTAGGTGGTCTTGGCATCATTATCGCAGCCATTGCAACGGGTGGTGACGTCGGTATGTTTGTCGATGTGCCGTCAGTGCTTATTGTGGTCGTCGGTACATTTATGGTGACGTTAATGCAGCTGTCATTAGGGGAATTCTTAGGTTCTTTTAAAGTGGCCATTAAAGCCTTTATGAACAAAAACGATAACCCTGTTGCGTTGATTGAGAAAGCAGTTGAGTTATCTGATGTCGCACGAAAAAACGGCCTTTTAGCGTTAGAAGACCAAGAGGTTGATAATGATTTCCTTAAACGTGGTCTTAGTTTATGTGTGGATGGTCATGATGCGACAATGGTTCAAAAGCTGTTGAGTCGCGATATGGATTTGGCTATTGAAAGGCACGAAGTAGGGCAAAGAATGTGGAAGTCTGTGGGTGATATGGCGCCTGCGATGGGCATGATTGGTACGCTCGTTGGGCTTGTTCAAATGCTGGCAAATATGGCGGATCCCGCCGCTATTGGTCCTGCAATGGCGGTTGCTTTGCTAACTACGTTATATGGTGCAGTGATTGCAAATGCATTTGCGTTACCGATGTCAGCTAAGCTGGCAGGTATTAGCCATAATGAGCGCCTAAACAAAGCACTCATTTTAGAAACTGTTCAGAGCATTCAAGATGGCATGAATCCGCGTGTTTTAGAAACCTTGCTTAAAACATACTTGCCTGAAAGTAAGCGTTCTGCGATTGGTGAGCCTGAAGATGAAGCCGCTTAACCAGCAATTCTGGTTTGATGTATGAGCGGTGATAACTGCCCAAAATGTGTAGAAGGATTGCCTGCATGGATGGGTACGTTCGCCGATTTAATGTCATTGCTAATGTGTTTCTTCGTGTTGCTGTTGTCAATGGCAACGATGGATGCAAACCGGTTTAAGAAAATGGCTGATTCACTAAATGATGCATTTGGTGTACAGCGCCAAGTTGTCGCGTATGAAATAGTAAAAGGAACGAGTGTTGTAGCTCAACATTTTAGTCCTGCAGCGGGTGATCCAACCATAATTGATGAAGTTAGGCAGCAAACAACTGAGTCTGAAAAAGAGTTTTTAGGAAAAGATTCTGAAGCCGATACCGAAGAGGAAAAAGAAGAAAAAGCAAAGCAGGAAGACGTTGAGGCTAAAGCTCAGATCGTCACGGAATATGTAGAAGCAACTGAGCAAAAAATTGAAGAGGCCGAAAACCTTGCTGAAGAAATAAAAGAATTTATGATCGAGGAAACGGAAGATGATCTGGTCAGTGTTGAAACTAACCTTGATCGCGTCATCATAAGAATTCATGAAAAAGGTTCATTTTCATCGGGCAGCGCGGACTTCAATCCACAGTTTTTACCGATCATGGATAAAATTACAGCGGTTGTGAATGGAAGTAATGGAACGGTAACGGTTGCTGGGCACACGGATAATATTCCCATTAAATCAGGGTTGTATAGGTCAAACTGGGAGTTGTCTGCGGCACGTGCTGTAACTGTAGCGCAAACGTTGTTGACGGATGGGTCAGTGGATGAAAACAGACTGGTTATTAATGGGCATGCTGATACAGTGCCTCTAGTTGATAATGAGACACCTGAAAACCGTGCACAAAATAGACGCGTAGAAATTATTTTGACTCAAGGTGAAATGCCACAGACCTTGAGTAATCCAATTTTAGATGTAGTGAGAGGCGAATGAGCGAACAAGAACGTAGAGATTTTTTTAGGGTAGATGACGAAATAGCATTGAACTATCGAGTGGCGACCGAAGATGAGTTGAATAATAACGAAGGTTTGCGGGTTAACGAGGCAGACAGTTTGTCACTCGCAACCGAATTAGAAAAAATGAAAGCAGCATCGCGTATTCATTTTCGTCACGTTGAGAAAGAAACGCCAGAAGTGGCCCGATACTTTACACATATAGAAAAGAAAATTGATTTGATTGCCCGCCATGTAATGATGGGCGCAGATGGATTGTTTACAAAGAGCACACAATCGGTGAGTATCAGTGCATCTGGGTTGGCCTTTACGACTGATCAAGTATTACAAGTTGATGCATTGCTAGAGCTTAAATTTATTCTGAACCCATCACTAACTTGTATTCATAGCTATTCTAAAGTGGTTACATGCGACCCTCAAGGTGATGGAAAATACAAAATTGCGGTTGAATTCAATTGGTTGAATGAAGATGATAGAGAGATTTTAATTCGCCATGTCGTTCAAAAACAAATGAACGAAATTCGCGACCATAAGTAGCTTTTTGATTGCTTTTTTGAAAGGCTGGAAGCTGTTATCCTGTTGTGATGGAATTAACGACGACCGAAATTAAGCTACTTCAATACCTATCAGATGGGCAATTTTATTCTGGCAAAAAGCTAGCATTAGAATTTGGTGTGAGCCGAACCTCAATTTGGAACTACCTTAAAAGTTTAGAAAAATTTGGGGTTGATCTTCATGCTGTAAAAGGTAAGGGGACTCGACTAGCAAAGCCAATTGAGCTGTTGGATAAAGAATTGATATTAGAAGGGTTATCGCCTGAATTCTCTGGTTTTATAAATCAGTTAGAGCTTTTAAACAGCTTGCCGTCTACGAGCAAGTATTTGCTTCAAAAAAGCCAGTCGCAAAAACTACAAAACGGAATGGTGTGTATTGCTGAAATGCAAACATCTGGTAAAGGGCGTTTAGGAAGGGCCTGGGTATCTCCATTTGCCCAAAACTTATATATCTCATTTTTATGGAATTTTAAAACAGGTATTGGGGCTTTATCTGGGCTTAGTTTGGCCTGTGGTATTGCTGTTTGTCATGCGTTACAAAATTTTGGTTTGAAAGGGCATGTCTTGAAATGGCCAAATGATATTTTATTTGAAGAGAAGAAGCTCGCTGGCATTCTTGTTGACATTCAGGGGGAGAGCCAAGATGAATATACGGCAATCGTAGGCATTGGAATAAACTGCCATATGACAGCACAGGAGGCTAATCAAATTGATCAGCCATGGACAGACATTAAAACGGCCATGTCGGGAAAACCGTTTAGCCGAAACGTGTTAGCGAGTGAGCTTATTGGTCAAGTGTTGAAGGTGCTTAATAGGTTTGAATCGGAAGGCTTAAAGCCATTGTTACCTGAGTGGGACAAATATGATGTGTGTAGAAATAAAAAGGTTAAGATTATTTCCGGAGCGACCTCTTCTTTGGGTATAGCGAAGGGAGTAACTGAATTAGGCGAGCTAAAATTGCTAAAGAATACGGGCGATATTGAACGTGTAATATCAGGTGAAGTGAGCTTGAGGCTAGAATAACGCGATGTCTATATTGTTGATTGATAAAGGAAATACGCGTCTGAAATGGCAGCTTAGAAAGTCAGGCGCTGTTGAAGCAGCTGGCGTAGACGACAATAAAATACCGATACCAGATGTGCTTAATGAATTAACAGATGTTGTTTTATCAGATATATATGTCGCTAGTGTCGCAGATGCGGAGTTTGAGAATGAATGTAGTGCGTGGGCAATTGATAATGCATTTCCGGTGCCTTTTTTTATTAAAAGTGTAAAGGAAGAATATGGTGTGACTAATGGGTACGATAATACGGAACAACTTGGTGTTGATAGATGGCTTGCTATGATTGCAGCGCATAATAAATTTGATGAGAACCTATGTGTTGTTGATGTGGGGACAGCTTTAACAATAGACTTTATTTTAAAAGATGGGCAGCATATGGGTGGCTTCATTGTTCCCGGGCCACAATTACAAATACAGTCACTACTTAACAATACTCAAAAAATCGAACTAAAAGGTCAGCTCAGTAATGGGGTTTTAGGCAAAAATACGCGCGAAGCTGTAGAGTTTGGCGTTATAAATATGTTGGGTGCTTTTATTAAACAATCTGTAATGGATGCAATATCAAAATTTGCTTCGCCTATAAAGCTGGTGCTAACAGGTGGTGCTGCAACTCAAATAATGCCCGCAATAGGTATTGAATATTCTTTAGAAGAAAATTTAATTTTTGATGGCATTGCAATGGTAGCGGCTAATTCTAAATGAAATTCATTTTACTCTTATTTATATTTCTCAATATGCTGGTGTATTTTTGGGCGAACCTGATGCAAGCGAACGAAATGGGAAATAATTTAGAAGTACCGTTATACAATCAGGCTAAGTTGGAAATATTGCATGTGATTGCTAATAATAAAATAAACAGTGCAAGCACAATCAAAGATAAAGAAAAGAGAGTTGTGAAGCAAGGGCCAAAGCTTTGCTTAAGTATCGGTGACTATGAAAAAGATAAAGCAGTCATTGTTAGTGACTCCTTAGTCGGGCTCTCTGAATATTTATTTATTATGCCTAATGATACGGTGGTGAAAGAAAGGTATTGGCTCTTTTCTCCTGCAGAAAAAAAATGGGAAGATTCGGTAAATAATGCGACGAGTATACGTTCAAAAGGTATTTCTGATATTTGGTTAATCCCAAAAGGAAAGGATAAAGGGAAAGTGTCATTAGGGCTGTATTCACAGCAAAGTAAAGCGGAGAAAAAGTTAGAAGAGTTAACGGCGATGCAAATTAATGTTGAATTGTCCAATCTTACAGAAAAAAGATACAGTATCCGATTAGAAAATATAGTTGAGCCAAAGGATATTTTTAAGCAACTAAATTTGCGTTTTGAAGATAGTGAGCCAAATATACAAAAAATTAATTGTTAATTTATTGCCCGGGTTGAGCATTTAGCTTAGAATAGCCGCCCTGATGCTGGTGTAGCTCAGTCGGTAGAGCAGCTGATTTGTAATCAGCCGGTCGGTGGTTCGAATCCTCTCACCAGCTCCATATATTAAGGCCTCACTTTTGTGAGGCCTTTTTTTGTTTCAAGGGTTTAAATGGTTTGTGCTGTTGAGTGCTTGGGTAAGCCGAAAGAGAAAAGGGTCGCTAGCAAAACAAAACTGCTGGATGCCCAAAGGCAGGCGGCTAAACCATAGGATTGAAATAACCAGCCAGAAAGAAGAGTGCCTATCAATCTTCCCATCGCATTTGCCATGTAATAAAAGCCAACGTCCAGAGAGACATTATCTTCATTAGCATAGCTAATAATTAAATAGCTGTGTAATGATGAATTGATAGCAAAAAACGCACCGTAGACCATTAAGCCAATGAGTAAAATGCTGTCTACTTGCCAGTCGTAGGTTAGTGCTAATGCAAGACATGCGGTTATCACGCATAGTGTCAATGCCCAGCATGTTGCATCTTTGCCATCTGGCGCTGCACGCATTTTTCGCCGAGTGATATATGGCGCGCAGCTTTGTATTATTCCGTAGCCAATAATCCATGTCGCTAAGTACCCTCCAACGTGCCAATAATCCCAAGCAAATGTTGATGATAGGTAAACAGGTAAGGCAACAACAAACCAAATGTCTCTGGAGCCAAAGAGAAAGATCCGTGCGGCAGATAAGGTGTTGACGGCATTACTGTTAGAAAAAATATCGGTGAATTTTGGTTTTGTTTTTGCTGTGCCCAGTTCTTTTGTAATGAGGAATAAGCTAGCAACCCAAACCAGGAATAAGGCAGATGCCAAGCCTGCAATGGCCGCATGAAATCCAAAAGCGGTTAAGAGTGCGCCGCCTAAGAAGAACCCTGTGCCCTTCAGTGTGTTTTTTGATCCGGTTAAGACCGCAACCCAACGAAATAATGTATCTTCAGCGTCTGTGGAAACCAACAGTTTTATTGCACTTTTCGCGCTCATCTTATTAAGATCTTTTGCTATACCAGATAAGGCTTGCGCGGCCATTACCCATAGGACGGTTAGTTGAGTTTCTGGAACCAATAACATGCCGAGGGCAATCACTTGCATGAATAGCCCAGCGTTCATGATTCGATTGAGGCCGATGCGTGCACCAAGCCAGCCGCCAAGCAAATTGCTGATGACGCCAAAGGCTTCATAAAAAACAAACAATAATGCGATGTCTAGCGGTTGATAGCCGAGGCCGTGAAAATATAATATAACCAGCATTCTCAGTGCGCCATCGGTAAGCGTAAAGGCCCAATAATTGCCCGTTATAACGAGATATTGCTGAACACTAGCAGAGAGTGTTGTTAGTCTGCCCATTTGATTTTAGCCTTTATGCGCCGACGAGCTTAACCAATTCAACGGTACGATTTGCATAGCCCCATTCATTGTCATACCAAGCGTAAATCTTCACTTGGGTACCATTGATGACCATTGTCGACAACGCGTCGATAATGCTCGAGCGGGGGTCTGTTTTATAATCTATGGATACCAATGGGCGTTCTTCGAAACCCAAAATACCAGACAGCTCATTTTCTGACGCCTCTTTAAAGTACTGATTAACCGCTTCAGCCGTCGTGGCGTGTTCAACTTCAAACACGCAATCGGTAATGGATGCGTTGGCGATTGGTACTCGAACAGCATGGCCATTAAGTTTGTCTTTTAACTCAGGAAAAATATGTGTGATGGCGGTAGCTGAGCCAGTAGTTGTAGGAATAAGGCTTGTGCCGCAAGCCCGTGCGCGTCGTAGATCTTTATGCGGTGCATCCAAAATTGTTTGTGTGTTCGTGATATTGTGAATCGTGGTCATGGAGCCGTGTTTAATGCCTAGTTTCTCATGAATCACTTTTACAACGGGTGCAAGGCAGTTTGTCGTGCACGATGCGGCGGTAACGATCGGGTGTTTTTGCTTATCGAATAACCGCTGGTTGATACCCATTACAACATTTAGTACGCCATCTTCTTTAACGGGAGCTGTTACAACAACGTGTTTTACCCCTTGGTCAATGTATTGTTGCAATATTGCTTTGGTTTTAAATTTGCCGCTGGCTTCAATTACAACGTCACAGGCAGACCAGTTTGTGTCGCTAATAGCTGCATTTCGTGTGCACTTGATG
>Ga0209633_10005825_pt1 | contig 10701 bp, 9 predicted proteins | sample Cruoilmetagenom1_FD_187290 | JGI IMG/M metagenome (GOLD analysis project Ga0209633, IMG submission 187290) | Oil polluted marine microbial communities from Coal Oil Point, Santa Barbara, California, USA - Sample 1 (SPAdes) (version 2) | ecosystem: Environmental > Aquatic > Marine > Oil seeps ... | reverse complement strand
CGGCGGGCGGGGACAGCTTGGGCGATGTCGAAACGACCTATTCGGAAGTGATGCGCATCCTCAAACCGGGCGGAACATTCGTCATTCTCGATCACGCCGCCGCGCCGGGCTCTCCGGAGACGACCGGCGATACGCTGCACAGGATCGATCCTGTAATCGTGAAGGGGCTCGCCGAGGCGGCAGGGTTTGTTCTGATCGAAGAAAGCGACATTCTGCGCAACCCGGACGACATGTACGACATGGGCGTTTTCGACCCAGCCGTCCGGCGCAAGACGGACCGGTTCTTGTTGAAATATCAAAAGCCGGAATAAATTGCCGCTGTAGAGGCGCTCAGCGCCGATGACAGCTAGCTTCTCGGCGCCGCTGCGCGGGCGAGCCGGTCATTTATAGCTTCGCCCAAGCCTTCCATAGGGATGGGCGCGGCTGCAATTCCTTTCAGTCCATGCGTTGCCGACATGCGATCAAGCGCGTGCAGATAGGCAAAAAGGTTCGCCGCCGCCTCGGTAAGGTCGCCGCGCGCACTGAGATTGAGCGCATGAGGGCCGTCGCCGCAGATATCGCCAAAGCCGAGAAACGCTTCGCCCGGCGCCGGCGCCGATGCGTTGAGGCGAAGGCCCGCACGGGGGGCGTAATGGCTTGCGAGCATGCCCGGCGCCTGCGGTTTTGCAGCATCGCGCGCATCAAGCAATGCCGCGCCGACGACGCGCTCAAGGTCGGTGCGGGAAACGCCGCCGGGCCGCAATAAAAAGACATCGTCGTCGTTGACTTTCATGATCGTCGATTCAACGCCCACCGGGCACGGGCCTCCGTCGAGGATCATATCGACCTTGTCGCCGAGTCCTTCTCTCACATGGTCTGCGGTGGTCGGGCTGATTGTTCCTGACGGGTTCGCGCTCGGCGCTGCGAGGGGACGGTCCGCTGCTTTAATGAGGGCTTGCGCGATCTGATGGTTCGGCGCGCGCACGCCCAGCGTGTCGAGCCCGGCGCTCGCGAGGAGCGATATCGCGCTCGCCGCCTTGCGCGGCAAAACTAGCGTGAGCGCTCCTGGCCAGAAAGCCTGGCTGAGCTTTTCGGCCATGCTGGAAAATTCCACATAGCGCGCCGCCATCTCTTGATCCGCCACATGAACGATCAGCGGGTTAAATTGCGGACGGCCCTTCACCTCGAAGATCTTCGCTACCGCTTTGTCATTGGTTGCATCCGCGGCAAGCCCGTAGACGGTTTCGGTGGGCATCGCGACAAGGCCGCCGTCGCAGATGATGTCGGAGGCAGCGTGAAGTTCGGCTTCGTCAATTATATTCATCGGCTTCATGAGGCTGACAAATATGCCGGGTGGGCCGTCAAGGCTAGAGGGCTATATGGGGGCGTCTGCACTATCGACTGGCGCCATTGCCGGTTGGGCGGCATAAAGCGATGGTTGCCAAATCTTTTTCAGGAGAGCCCGATGACCTTCACCACCCCCGTTCGCGACATGCGGTTTGTTCTCGATCATATGGCGGGCTTTGGAGAGCTTGAAAAAATTGGCGTGTTTGAAGACCTCTCCGATGATCTCGTCTCGGCGATCCTCGACGAGATGGGGAAATATTGCGATCAGGTCGTCGCGCCCTTGAATGAGGCGAGCGACAGCCAAGGCGCGGCTCTCGAAAACGGCGTCGTGAGGACGACGCCGGGCTTTAAAGAGGCATATCAGCAATATGCCGAAGCGGGGTGGAATGCGCTCGCCTTTCCGCAGGATGCGGGCGGGCAGGGGCTGCCGCAGGCGCTCGCGGTGGCGCTGGTCGATGCGCTGAATGGCGCCTGCATGAGTTTTGCGATCGGCACGACGCTGACGACGGGCGCCGTCAAAGCCGTGATGCACGCCGGCACGGAAGAGCAAAAGCGGCTTTATCTTGAAAAAATGGTCACTGGCGAATGGACCGGCACGATGAACCTCACCGAGCCGCAGGCGGGCTCTGACCTTTCGGGCATCCGCACCAAGGCGGAACCGGTCGGCGACGGCCGCTATAAAATCAGTGGGCAGAAGATTTTCATCACCTATGGCGACCATGACATGACCGACAACATCATTCACCTGGTGCTGGCGCGGTTGCCCGACGCGCCGGAGGGCACGGCCGGCATTTCCATGTTTATCGCGCCGAAGGTGCATGTGAACGAAGACGGCTCCCTGGGCGCGCGCAATGATGTTCAATGCGTCGGGCTTGAAGAAAAGATGGGTCTTCACGGCAGCCCAACTGCGGTCATGGCCTATGGCGAGAATGGCGAGTGTTACGGCACGCTCCTTGGCGAGGAAAACAAGGGGCTTAAAAACATGTTCGTGATGATGAACGCCGCGCGCCTTGATGTCGGCATGCAAGGGGTCGGCGTTGCTGAACGCGCCTATCAGCGCGCCCTGGCGTATGCGCAGGAGCGCAAACAGGGCAGGGCGCCAAATTCGGCAAAAGGGGGCGCCAAGTCAGGCGAGCAGGTCGCGATTTATGAGCACGCCGATGTGCGCCGCATGCTTTATTCCATGAAGGCGCTGACGGAAGCTTCGCGCGCGATCTGTTATGCGAACGCCGTCGCCTATGATCTTGCGCACAGCGCGCCCGATGAAAATCAGAGGAAAGAAGCCTCGGCGCTTGAGGGTCTTTTAACACCGATCTCAAAAGCCTGGTCCACGGACCGCGCCAACGACGTCGCCTCGCTCGGCGTCCAGGTCCATGGCGGGATGGGCTATATTGAAGAGACCGGCGCGGCGCAGCATATGCGCGATGCGCGGATCGCTGCGATCTATGAAGGCACCAACGGCATTCAGGCGATGGACCTTGTCGGCCGCAAACTGCAGGGCGACGGCGGCGCGGCGGCCAAGGCCTTCATCCACGATGTTAAAGAAGAAGCGATCATCGCCAAGGCGGCCAAGCGCCCGGAGATCGCGCAAATCGGCGAACGTCTCGGCGAGGCCGCCGCCGCGTTGGAGGCGTCAACTGACTGGCTCCTGGCGATGGCGAGGGTGGAGCCAGAAGCCGTCCTCGCCGGGGCGACGCCCTACTTAAAACAATTCGGCAATGTCGCCGGCGGCTATTATCTCGCGCGCGGCGCGCTGGCGGCGGCGTTTGCCACCAATGAAGGGGGCGATACGGAGTATTTTGAAGCGAAGATCGCCATCGCAAAATTCTTCGCGGACAACTACCTCGTTGAGGCGGCAGGCCTGACGCCAAGCGTCACCGCTGGGGCGGGGACCGTCGCGCGCCTCGATCCGGCATTGTTGAGTGCTTGAGGCGGAGGCTGCCTCAAAACTCATATCCTAACGCTTCGATTTCCCTGCGATACCAGCGCGCGATCATGTCGCGCGTCTCGTCGGAGTAATGCTGCCGGTAGTTTTTCTCATCATCGCGGAATCCTGAGCGTAGCGTCGGCATGTCGAGGGCGCCGGGCAGGCCGAGCGTTTCAAATACTTTTTCAAGACCGCCCGCAAGGTTTTCATAACAGATGACCTCGTCGGCGACGATCTCGTTGTTGATCGCGTAGATCGACCAGTTGTTGAGCCGCACATATTCCGTTGACCGGAAGAGGAGCGATTTCATGTCGCGGTCGAAATCTGCATCGCCGCCTTTGCCGGTTTTGTTCTTGCGCTGGAAATAAAGCGAGACCTGCCGGTCCCAGGGGTTTCGTTCAACGGCGAATTTATAATAGCTATTGAACCTCGCAGCGCCGATTACCGATTTTGCCTGCGCCGCCGTGGCGTGGGCGTGCAGGCCGAAGAGTTGCGGGATGTTCCGTTTGAGCGCGCCATGATGAACAGGGGAATATTTCGCCCAGGCGGGCCGGCTCATATCCGCAACCACGTCGCCGGGATCGATCATTTTTTCGAGCGCCGCCGTCAGGCTCGTGCCGGCGGTCTTCTCGGTGCGCAGAAAGATGAACCTGTATTTGTGCGAGATGATCATCGCCAGCCTGTCTCACGGCAAACGCCGAGATTTGCAAGGTCTCGCGCTGATTGACCGGATAGGATAGTCTCGCCTGCAACTTCCGCCGAATCGGCGGTATCGGCCAGACAATAAAATCCAGAAAACCAAGATTATCCAGAAAATAGGGGCGCGCAACGATGAACAGAACTTTTCTCACCCTCCTTTTAATGCTGACGCCGTTTGCGGCGGCGGCCGAGCCATCTGAGCGCGCCGTCGCGCTGGCGCAATCGCTGATCATCGTTGACGGCCATGTGGACGCGCCGTCGACGATCGCGGAAGACGGCGGCGACATCGCCGCAGGCGAAAAGACCATTGATTTCGACTACGCCCGCGCCAAGGCCGGCGGGCTCGATGCGCCCTTCATGTCGATCTATGTCGCGGCCGATTATGAAGAAAAAGGCGGCGCGCGCGCCCGCGCCGATATCCTCATCGGCCTGATGGAAGGCGTCGCCGCGCAGCATCCGGATAAATTCGAGATTGCCTATTCGCCAAAAGACGTGCGCCGGATCGCCGGCGAAGGCAAGATCGCCATGCCGCTGGGGATGGAGAACGGCTCGCCGATCGAAGGCGACCTTGATACGCTGAAGCATTTTTACGATCGCGGCATTCGCTATATCACGCTGGCGCATTCCAAGGCGAACCATATCTCGGACAGCTCTTACGATGAGAATGAGAAATGGGACGGGCTCTCGCCTTTCGGCTTTGAAGTCGTCCGTGTCATGAATAACCTCGGCGTCATGGTCGATGTCAGCCATATTACCGATGCGGCGATTGCGGATGTCTTATCCATCACGCGCGCGCCGGTGATCGCATCGCATTCCTCGCTGCGCCATTTTACCCCGGGCTTTCACCGTAACCTTCCTGACGAACTCGTTGTAAAGATCGGCGAGAATGGCGGCGTTGTGATGATCAATTTCGGCTCGCCTTTCCTGACAGCGGAAGCAAACGCCTATTCCAAGCCGCGCGACGCGGCGCGCGAAGGCGAAGAAGAAAAAATGGGCCGCAAAATGACCGGCGAGGAACGCTCCGCCTTCAACGACGCGTGGCGCGAGACCCATGCCTTTCCGTTTGCAACGCTTGAAGACGTGCTCAACCATATCGACCGCACAGTCGAGCTTGCGGGGATCGATCATGTGGGCATTGGCTCGGACTATGACGGCGTCGGCGACTCACTCCCCGAAGGCTTGAAAGATGTCTCCACCTTCCCGGTGTTGATCCAGGGCCTCATTGATCGCGGCTATGACGACGCGGCGATTGAAAAGATCCTCAGCGGCAATGCGCTGCGCGTATGGGAAGAGGTCGAGGCGGCTCGGAAACGACGCTGGCGGTAGGCTGCCATTTAGCTTTCCCGAAACCGATCAATATGTGACCTGAATTCTGCCATTTGCCGGCCCAGTTCAGACCTTAGGCGATTGAGCCATGACTGGTATCGGCCCGCTCGAATGGATCAAGCTTGCGATTTACTATGCGAGCTATCTTTATATTGTCGCCGCGCCGCTCGCGCTTTGGCTGATCGTCAGGCGCGGCGGCGCTGTTCGTTATCTTTCGGCGGCGTTTCTGACGGCGATATCGCTGCTTGCCTATGCCCGCTTTGTCGAGCCGCGCATCTTGTTGACGGCGGAGCATGAGATTGCGCTCGACGGCTGCTTTGAGCGTGCCGGGCGGGTTCGCGTCGCGGTGTTTTCAGATACCCATAATGGTCTTTTCACCAACGCCATGCCGATCGCTCGCATTACCGCGGCGGTGAACAAGGCGCGCCCGGACATCGTTCTTGTTCCCGGCGATTATATTTATTTCCTTCATCCGGATCGTTTTGAGGAAACCTTCGCTAGCTTTGCCGATATCAAGGCGCCGGTCTTTGCGGTGCTCGGCAATCACGATCTCGGCCTGCCGGGGCCGGATTTAAGCGCGCCGCTGAATGAAAACCTGCCGGCGCTTGGCGTCCGCCTGATCGACAATAAGCCGCTGACGCTTTCCAATAGCCGCTTTGCGATCGATCTCATCGGGCTTTCCGAGCAATGGGCGCGGCGCCAGAAATTGTCGCTCCTTGAAACATCTTCGCCAAACCCTCGTATCGTGCTCACGCACAACCCCGCGACCGTGCGCGATTTTCAGCCCGGCATGTATGCTGATTTGCTGATCGGCGGGCACACTCATGGCGGGCAGATACAGTTACCGTTAATGACGTGCCTAATAACCGGCGTCTGCGGCGACACCGCTTATGGCCTGCGCGAAGAAAAAGGCGTTCAGATATTTACGACCTCGGGCACGGGAATGGTTGGTCTGCCCATGCGTTTTCGCGTGCCGCCAAGAATAGACGTCTTGAATATCGCATGGGCTCGCTGCGGCTGATAGTCGGTATTTAAATAAAATTATTATACGCTCTTTACCAAGATTAATTCTTGATGTCTTTCCTGTAATGTATCATGATGCGCAGAGGCGGGCGCGATTCCATGAGGAACGTATCCGTTCTTCATGGACCATATAAGACGCCGCTGATCTGCGCCGTCCGAATGCAAATGGCTGACTAGGGCCGGAACTGTCGTTTCGGCTCGGGGGAGTAGAGTGGAAAATTTTGAAATGGAACAGTTGGAGATGATTAAGCGACATGTCGATGATCATGGCGTCGGCTGTGTTGTGATGAGCGACCATGTGGCGATCACGACGGTCTGGATATCGCGCTCGGTGGATGGCGAGGAGCGCCACAAGGAAATCATCAGGCGCGTGACATCACTGCATGAAGCCTACGGCGTCCTGGGCTGTCATTGCGACGAGGCAAATTCTGGCGAGGCCGCCGATTGCGCTGCCTAAAGCGGCTTACAAGCGGGCGCGGGTCGTCTAAAGTCATGTTCTCATGACAACAGGAGGACCGCCCCGTGGCTGCGCTCAAGGACAAAACCCTTTTCATCACCGGCGCGTCGCGCGGGATTGGCCTCGCGATCGCGAAGCGGGCGGCCGCGGACGGCGCCAATATCGCGGTCGCGGCGAAAACCGCCGAGCCCCATAAGCACCTGCCGGGCACGATCTATACGGCGGCAAAAGAGATTGAGGCGGCCGGCGGCAAGGCGCTCCCCTTGATCGTCGATGTGCGCGACGAGCAAGGCGTCGCCGAAGCGGTGGAGAAAACCGCGAAAGAATTCGGCGGCATCGACATCTGCGTCAACAATGCGTCGGCGATTTCACTGACCGGCACGGAGGCGACGGAGATGAAGCGATACGATCTGATGCATCAGATCAACGGGCGAGGCACGTTTCTGACGTCAAAGACTTGCATTCCATATCTCAAGAAATCCGACAACCCGCATGTTTTGAACCTGTCGCCGCCGCTTGACATGAGCCCGAAATGGTTCGCCGGTCATGTCGCCTATTCGATGGCGAAATTTAACATGTCGATGTGCGCGCTCGGCATGGCCGAAGAATTCAGGCATGACGGCATCGCGTTTAACGCGCTGTGGCCGCGCACGGCGATTGCGACAGCCGCGGTCAAGTTCGCCCTTGGCGGCGACGCGATGTTTAACGCCTCGCGCACGCCGGAAATCATGGCCGACGCGGCCCATATGATTTTCTCAAAGCCGTCGCGCGAATGCACCGGCAATTTCTTTATCGATGACACGCTGCTTTATGAAAATGGCGTAACGGATTTTGAAAAATACCGCGCCGACCCGTCAAAGAAGCTGTTTGTCGATTTCTTCGTGCCGGACGACGCAACGCCGCCGCCCGGCGTCGCCGAAACGCTGACCAACAACATTCTCGGCGGCTGACGCAGATGCGCGTTTCGTCATTGTTTGTTTACCCGGTGAAAGGCGGGCGGGCGGCCCCGTGCGATAGCGCCGCCGTGCGCGAGCGCGGCTTCCGCCATGACCGGCGCTGGCTGGTAACGGATCTGGACGACAAATTTCTGTCCCAGCGAGAATGCCCGGAACTAGCGCGATTGATCGCGGCGCCCGGCGCCGACGGCCTCTCCCTGTCATTTGAAAATTGCGGACCGTTTGGCGTCGCCGCGCCTGGCGATGGCGAACGGCGACGCGTCACCGTCTGGGACGATGAGGTCGAGGCGCTCCGGGCAGGCGCAGACGCCGATGAATGGCTGTCTGACGCGCTCGGGCGTCCGGCCCGGCTTTATTTTATGGACGGCGCCGCCAGCCGCAACACCTCCGGGCGGTGGGGCGCGCCCGCGCCGGTCAGCTTCGCCGACGGCTATCCGTTCCTCATTACAACGACTGCGTCGCTCGATGCGCTGAATGATGAAATCGCCAGCCATGGCGGCGCACCTGTCAATATGGCGCGGTTCCGTCCGAATATTGTCATTGACGCCGATAAGCCGTGGACGGAGGATTATTGGAAAGTGATAAAGGTCGGCGACGTTGTGATCGATCTCGCCAAACCCTGCGTGCGCTGCGTCGTGACGACAAAAGATCAAGCGACGGGCGAAAGCAAAGGGAAAGAACCGCTTAAAAGCCTAGGCAAAATTCGCCGCTCTGCGCACCTCAAACTTTCCGGCGCGCTTTTCGGCTGGAATGCTTTTCCGCGTAATGAGGGCGAGATCAAAACTGGCGACGAGGCGTGCGTCATTGAGGATCGCCCGGAGGGGTGGCCTCTCGCATAGGGCTCTTTGTAAGCGGCGATCGATACTGCTTGCCGGCGCCCGTGCTAAAGAATACAACACGCTCCAACCGGAGAGTTAATTGTTATGACGGACTGCCCGGAACTATCGCGTCGAAATTTCTTGAACGTTGTTGCCGCGAGCGCGCCCATCTGGGTGCTGGCTTGTCAGGCAGGCAGGGCGCGCGCCTTTGAAGGCGCGGCCGCCAGCGAGGCTTTGTCCTGGGTGCGTGATGTAGAAGGGTTGTCGCAGGATTTATCAACGGGCGTAATCGCGCCTGCCGAATGGCAAAGCGGCTTAGAAAGCTTCCTGAGCAATGTGCCCCTGACGGATATTTTGAGTGCAATTGATTTTGAAACATTAGCGGACGCAACGCCTCTTGCCAAAACAGGCGTTGCAACGGCGCGTGCGCCCTTGCCGTGCATCGGCGGCGCCCCGCACTTTGTTTATACGAAGCTTTTTGCCGTTGGCGACAAGCGCGCCGTGATTTCTCATGGCCATGTCGGCATGGCGTCGGGGCACCTTGTGCTCAAAGGAAAATTTCGATTGCGTCAGTATGACCGGGTTGAGATCGCCGATGAATACTGGACCCTGCGCCCGACAATTGACCGGATGGAACATGCCGGCGGCGTTTCAACAATTTCTGACGACCGTAACAATATTCATTGGCTGGTCGCGGAGGGCGATGCGTATACGCTCGACTTCATTATGGCGCCAGCGTTGAAAAACAATGCTTGGACAGTGCAAAATCTGGATATAGACGCCGCCGCTACTACCCGCGCCGGCCTGCTCCGTACGCCAAAAATCGACGTGCAGGGCGCTCTTGATAAATATGGATGATAATAGCGCCGCTATTATTCTGGGCCCGCCGTCTTGCGCATAAGCGCTTCATACCATGCGCTCGCGCGGGCGAGGTCTTCAATCTTCGCGCGCTCATCCGTGCCATGGATGCGCTGCAAATCATCGGGGCTGTAGATGAACGGCGTGAAGCGGAAATTGTCGTCGGCGATTGTCGTATAATGGCGGCTGTCCGTGCCCTGAAGGGTGAGCGTCGGCGCGATTGGAATGTCGCCGAAGATTGCCGCCGTTGTCTCCGCGATGGCGCGATAGCCGTCCGACGCTGCTGACGATTGCGGGCTCGGCTCGCGCCCGCCCGCGATCTCGACCGTGACGCGGTCGTCATTGATGAGCTTGACGGCGCGCGCCCGCACGCTCTCGACGTTGTCGCGCGGATGAATGCGGTAGTTCACTATCGCGAGAGCCTGTTGCGGCAGGATATTTGATTTCTCGCCGCCTTTGATGATCGTCGGAGCGGTCGTCGTGTGCAGCGACGCGGCGGTAAGGGGATCGCCCGCGAGCTGTTTTTTGACAAGCGGTCCGGTGAGCCAGAGATTTGTCATGACGAGGCGCTGGGCGAACGCCATTTCGCCGGCGAGCGCATGCATGAAGGCGACGACATTGTCGTCGAATTTCATCGGATGCGGATTGTCCGTCACGGCGAGAACCGCGCGCGACAATATGCTGACAGCGGTGTCCGGCGCCGGGGTTGAGGAGTGACCGCCCTGGCCGCGGGCTGTAATGCGCAAGGTGACGGAGCCTTTTTCTGCGGTTGAGATCAGCGCGACGGGTTTTTCAACGCCCGGAGTAATCCCCTGCACGAGGCCGGAGCCTTCGTCGATTGTCCAGGCAAGGCTGATGCCGCGAGCGTCGAGATGCTTGACGATCGCGCCGGCGCCATTGTCGCCGCCAAGCTCTTCATCATGGCCGAACAGGAAATAGATGTCTCGCGTCGGCGCAAAGCCTTCGGCTGCGAGGCGCTCGGCGGTTTCCATCAGTGCAATAAGTTGGCCTTTATTGTCGAGGGCGCCGCGCCCCCAGACAGCGCTGTCATGAATGTCGCCGGAAAAAGGCGGGCGCGTCCACTCATCTTCCGTACCCGCCTCAACCGGCACGACGTCGATATGGGCGAGGAAGGCGACGGGCTTTTGCGCGTCGCCGCTTCCTTCCCATTTGAATATCAGGGAATGATCGCCAACGATCTCCCTCTCCATCGCCGCATGGGCGGCCGGGTAAGTCTCCGCGAGGAAGTCGCGAAAGCCGGCATAGGCTTCAGCGTCGGGCGCGGCGTCAAGGCTCACGGAGATGGTCTGA
>Ga0209633_10005824_pt1 | contig 10702 bp, 9 predicted proteins | sample Cruoilmetagenom1_FD_187290 | JGI IMG/M metagenome (GOLD analysis project Ga0209633, IMG submission 187290) | Oil polluted marine microbial communities from Coal Oil Point, Santa Barbara, California, USA - Sample 1 (SPAdes) (version 2) | ecosystem: Environmental > Aquatic > Marine > Oil seeps ... | reverse complement strand
GTACTGCGACATGATAGCAGCAGGAATTATAGACCCAGCTAAGGTAACGAGGAGTGCAATGCTAAACGCGTCAAGTGTAGCGGGACTGCTCCTAACAACTGAAGCACTCATCGCTGATAAGCCGGAACCAGTTGCTGGTGGAGACGGTGGCGGTGGTGCAGGACTTCCATCCGTAGGCGGCATGATGCCAGGAATGGGAGGTATGGCAGGCGGCATGATGTAAGTGGTACCATAAAAAAGAAATCAGTAATCAATGAAAGTAGTAAGGCGGGCTAACTTTAATCGGAAAGCCCGCTTTTTTATACAGTTAGAGTAGTTTTCTTTATTTACTTTGTAACCCACCTAAAGCGTGTTATCTTTTCACTTGCCGTGCTTAACTTTCATCTAGTGAAGTCACAAATAGATACAATGTTGAGGGAAAGAAAGCACTTTGTTGATGAATTCTCAGAGAAGATTAAACTTGCTCAAAATGAACTTCACAACAAATCTCAAAATTGGGAAGAGCTTTCTCAGAAGATAGAACAGAGCAAAACTTCCTGGCTTTTAGCAGGAATATCATCAGCTCTGGATATTAGAATTTCACTCCCGGATCGACCGGTAAATTACACTGCTATTTCATCAGATGGATCTCAAATATTTCCAGATCGACATGAAGTGTTGCCTTGCTACTTAATTAACATAAGCTCCGTAGTGTTGAACTATGGAGAAAATGGCTCCGCTAACCTTAGTTCCGATCCTGTTCTTTTTTTTAAGGATGAAGACAGGTTTGTGATCTGGGAGGGCAAAAAAATACCTGCAAATAGCAACATAATCTCTCATAAACGGACTCTGATGGAATTTGAGAGACTACTTCACCTAGCTTCTGAGAATAGTGATAGAGAAAACATTATTTCTATTTCAGACGGGACTCTTATCCTGTGGAGCTTGGAGGGATCGCCGTCAGATTTTAAGAATGCAATACTTGAGCCTTTTCTTAATATAATGGATGAATTTAAGAACCGAAGAGTGCCTATAGTTGGATATATAAGCTACCCCGGAAGTACCGATGTTGTTAATGCTCTTAGGCTAGGGCTTTGTCCCGAAAAAGTTAGTTATTGTAATCAATGTCCCTACACTGACCTCCCTGAGCTTCCGTGTTCACCAATTGAGGGTCTTACGGATAGAAACTTATTCTCGTCACTATTGAAAGAAGGTGAAATGTCTTCGGTTTTTAGAAGTTCCTCTAAAATTTTAGAATCATACGGTGATCACCATATTTATTTCTTCTATCTAAATATTGGGCAAGAGATAGCTAGGGTGGAAATTCCTAAATGGGTAGCTGAAGACCCGGATATACTTAAGCTCGTTCATACTTTGGTTTATGATCAAGCCAAAAAAGGGAAAGGTTATCCTGTTGCTATTTCAGAGTCTCACGAGCAAGCTGTTGTGAGAGGAAAGGATCGGAATTTTTTCTTCGACCTTGTAAAAGAATCGATGGTTAAAGCTGATTTTAACGTATCAATCTCACGAAAAGGTATATCAAAAAGGGTACCGGGAGTCTAATGGAACATATTGGTGAAGTAATAGAATCTAGTACAAAGGGATTTATCGCACAGTCGCCCAAAATTGGCAAATCACCGTCTTTTGGAACTTTTGTTAAAACAGATTCAACCCCTGAAGTGTATGGATTGGTTTATGAAATCATTACACAGAGCAGTGAACCTGGTAGAAAACCAACCGCTTATGATATGAGTATTGATGAGCTTAAACGTGAGCAGCCTCAAATCTTTGAGCTTTTAAAAACCGAATTCCATGTATTAATTATGGCTCATGCACAATCAAAAGAGATAAAATTTACTTTATCTCCGCTGCCACCACCCATTCATTCTTTTATTTATGAATGCACAGATAAAGAGAAACGTGAGCTTAGTGAACAAGATTTCTTCTTAAGAGCTATTATGTCTTCTTCGAATGTTCCTGTTGATGATCTAATTATTTCATCACTTTGTAATGCCGATAAGATCAGAAAAAATGACGATGAATATTTAGTCAGAATGGGTAAGAGTCTCTCAAGGTGTTTCAAGGATGATTATGAGAGATTAAGCTCTATTTTAAGACGGATCTTATAAAAATCACTCAAATATTTCAAGTACCATCTCTAGATTGTTCAAATCATTAAATAGGTGATCTGGACGGTGCTCTTCTAATTCACTTTTGGAGTAACTGCCGGTAGCAACGCCAACAGTTACGGCTCCTGCGGCTCTACCGTGGGTTATGTCAAACGGCGTGTCGCCAATCACAAAGGTCTTTTTTATATCAGTATTATAATCCATATGATCTTTGGCTCTTCTTTTTGCTTTTAGTATTAAGTGCTCTCTACTATGTGAATCAGAGCCAAAACCGCCGAACTTAAAATGTGTGTCCAGTCCTGCGCCTCGTAGTTTGATCCAAGCACCTTGCTCGATATTTCCTGTTGCGACTCCCAGAACCATATCTTCTCTTGAAGATAGACTCTCAAGTAAGTTCGGAATTCCCGGCATTACTGTAGTCTCTGAATTGTTTGTTTCTTCTTCTAAGAAAGGAATATAGAGTTTGTATAGCTCCCGGGCTTCTTCTGGGGAATAGTCCCGGTTGAATTCGTTCATAAATATCTCTTGTAAAATAATGGGATCCGTCTTTCCAGCAGCATCTATTTTAGTCATTGCTTCTGAAATGCCATATATATTTTCAAAAGCCCGGTTTGCCGCCCTTGTTCCGGCGCCGTTAGTTAACAATAATGTTCCGTCTATATCAAATAGTAATAGTTTCATAGTTTAGTTAGATTCGATTTTCTCTAGTGTAATTGAGTAGAAATCAGACTCAAGTTCCCAAAGCTCATAGGCTTTTTTAGATGCCATGCCCAATAGCTCGCTTTGTGGACTTTCTTGTTCGCTGATCTGCTTAAGAACTAGAGCGATATCACTCCATTTGCCGCCGATAAAGTCCATCTTTTCAGTTAACCCGAGTTCTTTAACTAAAGGAACTATATCCTCCGCTTCTTTTAAAAAGTCTCTGTATATCCATCTGAAACCAGCCCCGCCGACACCTCTTTTTTTAATAACCTGGTACCCAAACCTAGAGCACCATTTCCAGTCGAGCACATCTTTCCAATTCGGCAGATCTTCAGACCAGATTTTTATCTTATGCACCCCAGATTCTCCCCTTCCACCTGTGCAGCCATAAAGCATTTTTCTTGAGTTTTCTCGTATTGCCTCCGGAATTATTTCTTCCAGATTTATTGCGTTATTATTTAACCTTACTTCTATGAAGTTATTCTTAAGCGGATTAGATAAATCTTTTGAAGCCATACCGTTTTTGAAATCTTGATAAGGAACTTTTTGTAGTCCTTCTAAATGGTTATCTGCTACGAACATCGTTTCGTTTTCATCGTCATAACCCCACACTGATACTATGTGTCCTGGAAAGTGTGTCGAAGAATTATAATAATCCAAATAGTATATGTCGGTCTGAATTACTACAGGTATATTCTGGTCTATATATATTTTTATTTCATCAATAGCATTTCCATTGGCGTGATTCCATGAGGTCTCTTTATTTATTAAACTTAGGAAAGTTGTTTCCATGTCGGGACCTCTAACAAATATCATATGTGAGGGGCTAATATTTTCGTTTATAGAATAATAAAAACCCAATCCACCCCCGATTCCGAAGCACATTGCTTCAGACAAGTTAAATCCAAAATGGGCCATAACATCTCTCAACGTTACTGATCCACAGTGAAGACCGGGTATGTGTACCCAGTTATCAATTATCTTTTTCATAGGAATATTAAGCTACCATAAGATCATGTTTTTATTCACTATAAGTTTGCTCTTTTTTGATTAAGAAAAAAGACAACAAAAATAACTGCCCGTAACTACTATGTAATTTAGAGAAACTAGTTTATACTATTTGTGGGTGATAATTAAATTCTATTAAAGGTCTGGGAAACCAATTAACAGAATTACTATCAAATTCTATTAATATTATTGTTTTATATAAACTTGCCATCATCCTCCAAAGGGCGAGCTGATGAAAATTTTTTTCATTAGCTTGCCCTTGTTTTTTTAATCAAGATGCATCCTATGTCTTTTAAATTCATCCTTTATACTATGGGTATGAATGAGAATTCTAATAAACTAATATAATTGGAGGCATTCATAAATGAACAGTTTTATATATATAGTCGTAATTGCTATTTTTACTTTTTTAGCTCCTCTTTCTACAGTTCAGTCCCAGGAGCAAGACACCCCTTCGAATATTGTAGAATCAGAGGAATTTAAAAATTACTGGTATGACGGAAAAGCAGAAATTACCAGTTATAAGCTTGAGCAGGCCCGCTACGGTGATCTTCATGAAGGCTATGCGGTTCTTGTTTTTGTTACTGAAGATTTTTCAAAATCTAAACAGGTTAAACTAGACGATCCCCAAAGTGCGAAAGGAGATGATGTTAAGGTTTTAAAACTAAATAGGATTAAGAAATTCGACACAGGCATATATCGCTACTCGATGATGGATTCTGTATTTACACCGATTTATATAGGCGAATATCCTAACACTCTAAAGATTACATCATCATCCCAAGAGTGGTGCGGAAATACCTTTACGCAGCTTAACCTTGATGATAATGGGTATGAAGTTAGAAGCTTCTCCTATTTTGAATCTGAAGGGGATGATAAATTTAGTCTCCAAAAAGAGATACTTGAAGATGAGTTATGGGCACGGATTAGGCTTGCTCCGGATAGTCTCCCGGTAGGGCGAATAAAAATTATACCCGCCACTATGGCGTCTAGGCTTACTCATAAAGAGTTAGAAGTAGAGATTGCAGAAGCGAGTCTTGAACAAAACGCTGATGATTCTAATTTAATGGACTACAAATTAGTTTATGATGATTCGGGACGCTCTATGGAAATTGCTTTTAGCAAAACATTTCCTTATGAAATTCTGTCATGGGAAGAAACATACAAAAGCGGGTTTGGAAAAAATGCTAAAACTCTAACCACAAAGGCTACAAAGAATAAAGTTTTAATAACTGATTATTGGAATAAGAACGAGCCCGCAGACCGAGCTTTGAGAAAGGAATTAGGATTATAAATTAAATAGGCGGTCCTGTCTTAGGACCGCCTATCTTTAGCTTTTAGTTGATCTCTACTTTAATTTCTTTTGGTTTAGCCTCTTCCTTTTTGGGTAGAGTTAGTTCAAGTACACCTTCTTTGTAACTAGCTTTGATCGCCTCAGGGTTTACATCCTCTGAAAGAACAAAGCTTCTGGAAAAACTGCCGTAATGACGCTCAACCCTCACATAGTTATCTTTTTCGACCTTCTCCTCAAATTTCTTCTCGCCTTTGAGTGTAAGAGTATTATCGTTTACATCAATGTTGATTTCCTCTTTTGTTAGGCCCGGTAGCTCAGCATTCAGTACGTAACTGTTGTCAGTTTCGTAAATATCCACCTTTGGTGTCCAAGTTGTATCATCAAGTCCTTCTGCGTCTTGATGACCCCAATCAAATTCATTAAAGAATCTACCGACATTTCTTTGAAACGGTCTAAAACTTCTGTGTGGTTCCCAAACTTTTAATCTCATTTTTATGACCTCCGTATTGTCTATTTTTTTCCTACACTTAGAAATTAGTCACGCTTTTTAGTTATTCAAGATATTTTTTTTCAATCTAAGAAAATGAGGTTATTTTAATAGAACTTAGTACAGGGGGTTGTTATGATTACAGCAGAAGATCTAATAAAAAAGTTTAATATGAAGGTGCTTCCGGGAGAGGGGGGGTACTACAGCGAGACTCATAGAGCAGATCACATTTTGTCAGAATCTTCATTGCCCGAGAGTTGCAATTCAGATAGGTCCTTGAGCACTGCAATATATTACATGTTGACTCCCGATACTAAGTCATTATTGCATCGTCTTCCTACGGATGAAATCTTTCATTTTTATCTTGGTGATCCGGTATTGATGTTGCAACTATATCCTGACGGGGGATCAAAGAAAATAATTCTTGGACAGGATATAAACAAAGGCCAAACAGTTCAGCTTGTAGTTCCTAAAGGTGTTTGGCAGGGATCTTGTTTGCTGGAGGGTGGGGAATTTGCATTAATGGGTACCACCATGGCTCCCGGTTTTGATTTTGTTGATAATGAGGTTGGCAAAAAAGATGACTTAAAAAACTTGTACCCTTCAGATGAAGACTTGATTATAAAACTAACTGAGTAGCTGTTATAGCCAATTCCTATAACTTAATTTCAACATAAGCTTTTTCTTTCATTTCTTGAAGCCAAGTTCTTAACTTTACTTCAGCCTTTTGCTTATGGATTATTTGTCTAATATTTTCTTTCTCGGTATCACTAATAAATGCCTCATCTCCTGCCGGTTCATCTTTGGCTTTTTTGCCTTTATCTGGGTTAGTTCGGTTAAGAACTTTTATGACATGATATCCTGCTGGGGACTGCACTGGGCCCGAAACCTTGCCTTCAGGGGTTCTTTCAACAGCAATTTCTAGTGATTCTATCAAATCCCCCTTCTTAAAAGTTCCTAAGTTGCCTCCGTTCTCTGCGGTAAAGCTGTCATCAGAGTATTCTTTTGCAAGGGTTCCAAAATCGTTTCCTGATTTAGCTAATTCAGCCACTTCTATGGCTTTGTCCTCGGCGTTAGGAGTATCTGGTGAAATTAGAATATGTGCAACTTCCACTTCTTCTTGTGAATCTGATTCTTCCGTAAAAACTGATGAATAGTCTATCGCTCCATAATTTTGCTTGTAATATTCCACTATTTCATCATCTGTCACTACAATTGTATTCCTTAACTGTGATTCAAGAAGTTTATTGCCTAAGGTTTGCACCCTCCACTGCTCTCTAAAAGATTCTGGTGTGAGGTTTTGTTTTTTTAATACCTCTTCCATCTGGTCCTCATTAAGGCCATATCTAATTCTGACCTGTTCAATACTGGCATCTAATTCTTCGTCTGATACTGAGAGCCCTCTTTTTTTAGCTTCCTGTTCGAATAACTTTGATTCGACCATTTGGTTTAAGACTGTCCTTTCGTCTAAAGGCTCTTTTGTAGTTGGATCTAGGCTTAGTGAGGTCTCTCTTAACTCAGATAACGTGATAAGATCATCGTTTACTATTGCAACGACTCTATCTATTACCTCCTTAGCATTCACAGTGATAGATAAAAAACCTGTTATTAATAACAGACTGGCAACTATAATAAATTTATTTTTCATTAGATTCACTTTCGGACATCTCCTTTAATCTATCTTTATAAACTGTGACTTCCCATTTGTTTCTTAGGCTGTTTATATAATTTAAAAACCCCTCATTAATTAATTCTGAGCGTATCTGATTTTTAACCTGAGCATAAGGTGGATAATCAGGATCTTTATTTGCTTTAATTATAAGGTACCCACCCTGAACTTCAAACGGTTTTGTAATCTCTTCTTTTTTAAGTGTAAAGATTTCAATATCTGTTTTCTCGGGAAACCTTCCCTTATTAATATATCCTATCTTACCTCGCTTTTTTTTAGAAATTGGATCATCCGAAAACTCAAGCGCTAGCTCTTCAAAGCTCTCACCTGCATTTGCCCTTTTTGAAACAAGCTCAGCTTTAGCTAGGGCGGAGGGTTTAGGATCATTCTCGTTACTATCAAACTTAATCAATATTTTGCTGATATCTATGCGTTTATAATCATCCTGGTTTTTATCATAGTGCTCTTTAATCTCTTCCTGAGTTAATTCGAACTCTTCAAATATTTCCTTGCCTAAAGTTTTAGTTATTAGCTTTTTCTTGTAGTTATCTATATCGTCTTGAATATCTTTTCTGTCTTCTATTCCCCTTTTCACGGCTTCGTTATATAAAACCTTTTCGTTTATATGCGTTTGGAGAAATTTATTTAGTTTCTCAGGCGTTGAGGTATAGATAGATCTTTGTTTAAAGGAAAGTTTATTAAGTTCGTTTGTAAGGTCATCTTTTGTAATACGCTCCGATCCAATTCTAACCAATATATTGGAATCAGATTCACCATCGTAAGAATCATTACAGCTAATGACGAAAAGAGCAAATAGAATCACAATGATAATTTTCATATCCTTTTTATACCAATGTTAAGACTTATTGGGCTTTTCCTTTTGATTTTTCAAGTTTCCTTAAATCTTTCAATATGTTTTTTGTCTCATTAATAGAATCCTCATTTTCATAGAAGATTTCCATTTTACCTTTAGGCGGAAAACTAGTATAAAAATTTGAATTTTCTGAGAATATTATAACGATTCTTTTCTCTCTTATCTCAGCCTTTTCAATATTTAGTCCCTTCATCAAAAGTTTTAGATTCATGAGTTCAATCAAGTTTGAAGTAGCCTCCGGTATATCTCCGAATCTGTCCGTTAGCTCTACTCTTAATTCGACTATATCTTCTTGTTTAGCTAATGATGATAATCTCTTATAGGTAAGGAGCCTTTCGGTGTCATTGGATATATAATCGTCCGGTATAAGTGCAGGCATGCTAAGAGAAATCTCCGGTTCAGCCTCTTCTTGTTGAATTTCTCCCTGAAGTCTTTTAACCGCCCCTTCCAGCATATCTAAATACATCTCAAGTCCTACATCAGCAATATGCCCTGATTGCTCATTGCCAAATAAATGTCCCGCCCCCCTTATTTCAAGATCAGACAGAGCAAGCTTAAATCCTGATCCGAGCTCTTTAAATTCTGATATGACTTTGAGCCTTCTCTTGGCTTCATCCGTAAGTGGCTTTGTACTTGGAATCAATAAGTATGCATATGCCTTTTCATCTGATCTCCCGACCCTTCCTCTTAATTGATACAGATCGGCTAGACCAAAAGTGTTGGCTTCATCAATTACTATGGTATTCGCTCTGGGTATATCCAGCCCGGATTCCACTATTGCAGTAGTGACAAGTATGTCTATCTCACCTTTTACAAATCTTTCTATACTCTCCTCTAGTGGTTTTTCTCTCATCCTTCCGTGCGTCACTTCTATTCTTGCATATGGAACTAATTCATGAACTTGATCTGCCACTCTATAAATGTCTTTGATCCGGTTATGGATAAAGAAAACAGCTCCACCGCGTTTTATTTCTTTAGATACTGCTTCGACAATAATATTAGGGTTAGATTTGTACACATGAGTTTCAATTGATTGTCTGCCTTCAGGAGGTGTTGTTATAAGACTGATATCCCGGATTTTAGCAAGTGATAATTGAAGAGTTCTAGGGATAGGAGTTGCGCTTAGTGAAAGTACATCGACTCCCTGTTTTAGCTTTTTCAGCTTTTCTTTTTGAGCTACCCCAAATCTGTGCTCTTCGTCTATGATAAGAAGACCCAAATCTTTAAATTTAATTTTGTCGTTTAGTAATTTATGGGTTCCGATGATTATATCGATACTGCCATCTTCCAATTTTTTTATTGTTTCTTTTTCCTGTTTCCCTGTATTGAATCTCGAAATAGCATCAATGTTAATTGGGTAGGATTTCAATCTATTTAGAGCCGTTTTATGGTGCTGATCCGCTAGAAGAGTAGTTGGTACTAAGAAAGCTACCTGTTTGCCATCCATAGCCGCTTTAAACGCCGCTCTTAGTGCGACCTCTGTTTTTCCAAAACCTACATCGCCACAAATTAACCTATCCATTGGTTTTGAAGACTCCATATCTTGCATCACATCTTCTATTGCGGCCTCTTGATCAGGTGTCTCCTCGTATTCGAATTCTAACTCAAATTCTCTGTATGTTTCATCTCTTTTCGAGTATTTAAAACCTTTTTCAGCTTTTCTGCGTGCATAGAGTTCTAACAGCTCGCCCGCCACACTCTCAACAGCTTTCCTTACTTTTTTAACACGGGTGTTCCAACTTTGATTACCAAGCTTATCTACTTTATGTGATTTGCCGTCTCCAATATATCTCTGTACCAGTTTAAGCTTATCAACGGGTACGTATATTTTATCCCCCCCTGCATATTCACACTGTATGTAATCGCCCTCAGTACCACCTATGTTGAGTTTCTTCAGGTTTCTAAATATTCCAATTCCAAACTCAATATGAACTATATAATCCCCTGGTTTAAGTTCACTAAAAGAAGTAATAAAAGCTGAAGGGACATTTTTGCCTTTCTTGTAACTGGTTCGGTCTTTCTTTTCCCCGAATATCTCTTCCTCAGTCAGTATTTCGAGTTTTGCCTGCTGGAATTTAAAACCATTGGACAGACTTCCTATTCTTGAAACTATGTTGTTATATCCCCGGCCCTTTAGTAGATCGAGGATTTTCTCTTCTTCGTTTTGTGATTTAAACGCCAATATCAAGGTATAGCCTTCTTGTTGTGATTCATCTATTTTTTCTGAGAGAGAGTCAATAGGTGAATCTCCCTCATTAGATTGAACATCGGTAATTGGATCAGTCTTAAATTTGAAGCTCAAATTATTATCGCCATCAATTTCTAAGTCTCTAAGAAGGATCTTCGGTAAGGCTCTAATTTTCTTTTTTATATAGTCATTTGTGAAATAGGTCTCTTTGATATCTGGTGCTATTTTTAGTTGTTTTTTTAGAATTGATTCCGTTTCTGATAAGGAGTCTAAGAAAGATTCTGCAGCACTTATATTTTCTTCAGGCTCATCTTCAAATATTAAAATATCCGGCGGTAAATAATCGAAAATTGAACTTAGCTTCGGATAAAA
>Ga0209633_10005820_pt1 | contig 10706 bp, 9 predicted proteins | sample Cruoilmetagenom1_FD_187290 | JGI IMG/M metagenome (GOLD analysis project Ga0209633, IMG submission 187290) | Oil polluted marine microbial communities from Coal Oil Point, Santa Barbara, California, USA - Sample 1 (SPAdes) (version 2) | ecosystem: Environmental > Aquatic > Marine > Oil seeps ... | reverse complement strand
TTTAGAAAGGCTTTGGCAATTGAAGTTAAAAACGGAAATCCTAAAGGTCAGGAGTATGGACAAGCAAATATTGGGGAAGTTTTTCTAAACAAAAAATCTTACGATTCTGCTTATTATTATTTTGAAAAATCGTTAAAGTTGGCCATAAAATATCCACGCAGAGAAGGTGTTGCTATCAAATACACTTTGTTAGGTTTATTGAATCAAAAAAAAGGAGATTATCAAAAATCAATTGATTATTATTTACAGGCCATTCCGTCTCTTACACAACATAATAGTATTCGATATTTAAGTAATGCCTTAATTAATATTGGTATAAATCAATTACATTTAAAACAGTACCCTAAAGCTTTTGAGAATATTTCTGAAGGATTAAAAAGTGCTAAAACAATAAACTCTAAAGAAAATATAATGCTTGGTTATAAGGCACTAACTGATTATTATACAATAATAAAAGACTACGAAAACGCCTTAATTGCCAATAAAAATGCAAGTGCTTTTCATGACAGTATTGTTAATGAAACCTCTCAAAAAAGTATTATAAGCACTAAAATTGCCTATGAAACAGCAATAAAGGATAGACAAATTCAAAAACTAGCACAAGAAAAAGAAATAAGTTTAAAAAAAGAAAAATCTAATTCTTTTAATTTAATTATCGGAATTTTAGTTAGTGTTATATTAATAATGACCCTTTTACTGCTCTTTTATTTATTTAGAAAAAATAAAGAGTTAGAGCTTGATAAAAAAAATTCTGAATTGCAAAATTATGTCGTGCAAATAAGTAAATTAAAAAATGAAATTAAAGATCAATCTCCTAAATTAAATAAAGATTTTACAGAGAAGATCAACAAATTGAATATTTCAAAAAGAGAAATAGAAGTGCTCACTTTAATTTTTAATGGTCATAGTAATGACGAGATAGCTCAAAAATTATTTGTATCTAAAAATACAATTAAAACACATATCAAACATATATATTCAAAGTTAGATGTTAAAAACAGAATGCAAGCTTTTACAAAAGTTAATTCAATTTAATTTAAGATTTCCTTTAATTCTTCCCTCTATTTGATCATAGAATTGATCTAACTTACTCAAAGAATAAACCATTTCTTAAAATAAATAACCCTTTAGGGTGATATAATTCATTCTTTTTGATGACGCTAAATTTTAAGGCTAAAAGTAATTTTGTAGTATAATTTATTAAATATAAATCTCTATGAAAACAATACTTAGAATCTTTCTTTTAATGTCAATCTTTTTTTTAGCGCCACAACCAATCGAAGCTCAATTTTTAAAAAAATTAAAAAAACACGCAGAAAAGAAAATTGAACGTGAAGCAGAAAAACGCGCAGAAAAACGTGTAGATAAAAAAATTGACAAAGAATTTGATAAGGCAGAAGATGCTATTGATGGTAAAAACAAAAATAAAGGGGAAAAGAGCAATAAAAAGAAAAAGGTAGATGATCAAACATCTCAAAATGAAAAGACGAATAATGATGATGATCAAACAACCACTAAACTCAACCAACCAACTGTGGTTTGGAGCCGTTTTGATTTTGTACCTGGTGATACGGTACTTTTTGAAGATGGGCCAAGTGCCGATGAAGAAAATGGTGAATTTCCGAGCAGATGGGATTTACTTAGTGGAAATGCAGAAGTAATAACTATAGATGGTACAAACGTAATCAGCTTTCCACAAGGCGGTTCTATTCTTCCTTATTTAAAAGATTCTAAAGATGATTATTTACCCGAAATATTCACCATTGAATTTGATGCTTATTTTAGACCTAAATATTCTAGAAGAATAGATTTCAAATTATTCGATAAAAAAAATCAAAGCAAATATAATGATACAGAAGCTATTTATTTTCATGTCAACTCTGTTCGTGTAGGAGAAACATCAGGAACACTTCCTAACGATAAAGGAAATTGGAGTGAGAATGGTGGTTGGCGACACATTTCTATTGCCTATACAAAAGGAAAATTAAAAGTATATATTAATGAAACACGTTTAGTAAATATTCCACATGCGGCTGGAAATCCAACAGGTATTACATTTGAAATGGATGGTTATGCAGCAGATAAGCCCGAAGATATTCAATACATTAAAAATTTCCGTATCGCCAAAGGTGGTGTAAAATACTACGATCGCGTACTTTCCGAAGGTAAAATCATCGTAAACGGTATCAAATTCGATGTAAATAAGGCAACACTGAAAGTAGAAAGTATGGGGCCTATCAATAAAATTTATCAGTTAATGACAAAAAATACAGATCTCAACTTTAGTGTTGAAGGACACACCGATTCTGACGGTGGTGATGAAACCAATATGACTTTATCTAAAGCAAGAGGAAAAGCAGTTGTGGATAAATTGATTGCTATGGGAATATCTAAAGATCGATTAAAATCTAACGGATTTGGAGAAAGTAAACCTCTTGATAATAATAGTACTGCAGAAGGAAAAGCAAATAATAGACGCGTTGAATTTGTAAAATTTTAGTAATAGCATAAAAATATTTATTGATGAAAAAGCTAATTATAGTAGTCCTTTTTTTAATGAGCAATGGATTAATCAATGGGCAAGAAGATAAGACTTATAAAAGTCTTGAAGAGGCATTAAAAACTCCAAATCAGGTTTTTATTTTGAACTTAAATGGCGAGGAAATTACCAATTTGCCTAAAAAAATTAAGAAATTAAAAAATTTAGAACATCTTAGTATTGTAAACACTCAAATAAAGTTAATTCCAAAAGAAATAGGAGCACTTAAAAGTCTTATAAGTCTGGAATTTCGAATGAATCAGTTTACAAGTTTACCAGAATCTATTGGGGAGCTTAAAAGCTTAGAAAGAATTGAAATAGCCTATAGTAAACTAACAAGTCTTCCAAAAACTTTTAGCCAACTAAAGAGTTTAGAAGAAATTTTAGTAAGTCAAAGTGATCTGTCAAATCTTCCAGAATCTATTGGAGATTTAACTAATTTAAAAAAAATTAATATCTCTTCAAGTCAGCTCACAAAAATACCAGAATCTATTGGAAACTTAATCAATTTAACTGAGCTTTCATTAGGTGGTAATAAAATAGTGGAATTGCCAAAATCTATTGGAAGTTTAACAAATCTGAAGGTTTTATTTCTACTTGAGAATCAACTTACTATAATACCAGAATCTGTAGGTAACCTCACAAATTTATCCAGACTTTCTTTAGCATATAATCAGTTAACAAAAATACCAGAATCTATTGAACGGTTAATTAATTTGACTTCACTTGATTTAAGTTTTAATAAGCTAGTAGAACTACCTGAACTTATAGGTAATCTTACCGAATTAAATGAACTTAATTTAAGTGGTAATCAATTAACAAATTTTCCTGATGTCTTCGAAAAACTCGCCAATTTATATTCACTTCATTTATCAATTAACCAATTGGCTGTTTTGCCTGAATCAATAGGTAAATTAAGTTCTTTACAAGAACTCTTTCTCACTTCAAATAAATTAAAAAAATTACCTGAATCCATAGGTGGTTTGATAGAATTAAATAGTCTTTATATCGATAAAAATCAATTAAATAGTATTCCTGAAACTATAGGAGAACTTTCAAATTTAATGATCTTAAAATTAAATGAGAATCAACTAACAAGTGTACCTAATTCTATGGGTAAATTAACAAGTTTGAATAGTATTTATTTATCAGACAATAAAATTGTAACCCTTCCTGATTCTTTTAGTAACCTTACAAACTTAAGTAGCCTTTATATGGAAAATAATGAGTTGTCTACACTTCCAAAATCTATTGGAAATCTAACAAATTTATATACCCTTGAGGTTTCAGGTAATCAATTCGATATAAATTCAAGAGAGGAAATTAAAGTGCTATTACCAAATTGTGAGTGTAATTTTGATTAACAATTGCCTTAATAATTATAGAGAATAAAATGAATTTAAAGAAATTAAAGCGTAAAAAACAATAACGTAAATATTAAATTATGAAAAAATTAAGTGTCATACTTTCTGTACTAATCGCAATTACTAGTTGCAAGGGGAATGAAAAAAATACAGTCGATAGTTTAGCATTTACCAATAAACAAGAAAATAAACTCAAACGGTATGAGGTTAAATCGGGTATCATCCATTATAATACTACTACTTCTGGTAACGTGTTGGGTAGTGTTATTAAAGGCTCAGGAACAGAAAGTGTTTATTTTAAAGATTGGGGTGCTATTGAACTAATTGAAGAACAATCTAGCCAAACAACCACTGCCAAAATTTTTGGTAAAACGAGCACCCAAACAACGAATACTCATACTATATCTAAGTTAGATAACGGTGAGAGTTATTTTGTCGATTTTGACAAAAAACAAATTTATTTGCGTAGAGATATGGCAATGGATATAACCAAAGTGTTACATCCAAAAGCTGATGCCGGAGATGTAGGTAAAAATATGTTAGAGGGTATAGGCGGTAAAAAAATAGGCAATGAAAATTATTTAGGCTATGATTGTGAAGTTTGGGATGTTAAAGCTGGTAAACAATGGATGTACAAAGGTGTAGTTCTAAAAATAGAAATGACCGCATTAGGCCTAACAACAATAAAAGAAGCGACTAGTGTTAAGTTCAATATTTCAGTTTCTGACAAAAACTTCAAACTTCCTGATTTCCCTGTGCAAAAAGAAGAAGGATTTTTAGATAATACTGCATTCGAAAATGATATGGAAGATATGAATGCAAATATGGATAAAATTAGTAAAATGTCTTTTGAGGAATGGAAAAAAATGGCCTTGACTGATAAGGATGATGATGAAATTCAAAATATGAGTGAAGAAGAATTACGCCAAACCTATAATATGATTCAAAAGATGGTTAAAATGAAATAAGAGGAAAATTGCTAGCCCCGGCCTAAATCTGTCTTTAACACTATTATGTCGGGAGTTTTTTATTTTAAGCTAAACAATCACAATTTAATTTTTAAAATTTATTCTAGCTATTTTTAATATCCGATTTTCCACCGGTTTTCTCCACTAATTTCACTTCTTTTATCATCATTTTTTGTGAGATAGCTTTACACATGTCATAAACCGTTAAACTCGTAACAGAAGCACCTGTTAATGCCTCCATTTCTACTCCCGTTTTACCATCAATTTCTACTGAACATAATATTTCAATATTTTCATTGTCTACAATTTCTATATCAATATCAACTCCGTTAATTAGTAACGGGTGGCACATTGGTATTAATTCAGATGTTTTTTTGACTGCCTGAATACCAGCGATAATTGCTGTTTGAAAAACGGGACCTTTTTTGGTATTTAACTCTTTATCTTTAAATAAAGAAATAATTTCTTTACCTAAAAACATCCTTGCTGTTGCAATGGCTTTGCGCTTGGTGCTATTTTTACCACTCACATTTACCATCTTGGGTTGGTTTTTATCACCAATATGTGTGAATTTATTTTTCATCAATTTAGGTATGGATTCCTTTTAGTGAAGGAATGACAATTAAATTAATTTCTATATACAATTAAAGGAAAAACTTCTCCTTTTTTAAATAATTCTTTTCCTGTTGGAAGCTCAATAAAAGCATCATTGTCTACTAAGTTAGCCAAATCACCTGATCCATGTCCTGCAATAGGTATAGCATCAATTGTACCTCGATTATTCTCTATTTTTACCTGCAAAAAGTACGTTAAATCTGGTTTAAAATTAAAGTCTTTAGCCAACACAGCAAAGTTTTTATTCTCATATTGAATTCCCATTGATTTTTTATACCAAGGGTAAAAATATTTCATACAACTTACAAAAGTAGAAACCGGATTCCCCGGAAAAGCGAAAACAACTGTATTTTTGCAATTATTCTCACTACGCCCATTTTTATTTAAAGGTGCTTTACGCCCGAACCAAAATGGTTTTCCTGGTCGCTGTCTAACTTTATGGAATAATTTTTCAACGCCAAGTTCATCAAAAATTTCAGGTAAAAAGTCAAACTTTCCTTTACTTACAGCACCACTAAAAAGTAGCACATCATAATCGTTCAATATATTGCTAATTTTTTCCTTTAAAAGATGTTTATCATCCGATATATGTATTGTTTCAGACTTAATTTTTAATTCTTCCAAGAGATGCACTAAGGTATACACATTACTTCTTCTGATTTGAAAATCTCGAGGATTCTGATCTACATCTACCAACTCATCTCCAGTTGAAATAATCATAACCTTCGGTAGTTTAGCAACTTTAACTATTGATTTACCAACTGTAGCCAAAACGCCAATTTCGGCGGGTGAGATCACCGTATTTTTAGCTATTAAACTATCATTTTGTTTTCGGTCAAGCCCTTTTTTATGAATATTTTGAAAAAAGGAAATATCATTGGTCATTACTTTAGCTATACCTTCTTGTATTTCAACCAATTCGTAAGGAATTACAGCTTCGGTGTTTTTAGGTGTCATAGCACCAGTCATCACTTCAATACAATTAGTTAGATTTTTCAATGTTAATTGACTACTGCCTGCCGCTTGAATACCTTCAATAGGAAATTCTCTGATGCCTTCATTAAATGGTTTTATAGTAATGGCTATTCCGTCCATACTAGCTCTGTTAAACGGAGGAAAATCTCTATCAGCCTTGATATCTTCTTTCAAAACACGGCCTAAAGAATTCATAAACGGGATTTCTTCTATACCAAAATCTTGGCTAGCATTTAGTATTATTTCTAATGCTTCTTTTGATGTAATCATTCAATTCCTTCTATTAAATAACCCTTCGAAAAGCTACGCTTTATACTTTCAATATAAAATATTTTATATTTCAGTAATGCTCAGGGAGACATTTAGTTTTTAATTTCTGATGGGTATATTACCCTCCAATTGTAGACATACTTTCGGAAACTTTTTTATTCTTTTTGCGGTTGGCTTCGGCGACAAACCCATTTTTAGGTTTATCTTTAACTATCGATAAAAATAATTGTTTTAGATCTTCATTACTGGCACCTTCACGGATAAAGTCACGAATATTAAAAACCCCTTCATCGAACAAACAATTTTTAAACATTCCGGTTGCAGTAATTCTAATACGATTACAATCGTTACAAATGGTTCGTGTAAATGCCGGGATAATTCCGAATGATCCTTTATAACCTTCCAATTTAAAATTGTGAGATGTCGATGATTTTTCAGATTCCAAGGAAATCACTTCTTTGTAATGAGACTTAATCAGATTCAATATTTTATTATAATTCCATGCTTCTTTGGTTGCTCTTTGTCCAACTCCGTTAAATGGCATTTCTTCTATAAAACGTACTGCTATATCCTTTTGCTTTGTTAATTCAATGAAATCAATAATCTCATGAGTATTTACACCAGATTGAACTACCGCGTTTAATTTTAATTTTAACGAGCTTTGTTCTAATGCCTCCAATGTTTTATAAACTTCATCGAAAACATTTCTTCTGGTTATTTTAGCAAAATTTTCTGAAGAAAGACTATCAATGCTCAAGTTAATTGTACTTATTTTTAACTCTTCTAACTTTGAAATATGCTTTGAAATTAATGCCCCATTAGTAGTGATATTTATTTCATCTAGTTTATCATTAAATGATAACATTTCTAAAAAACTAACAAAATCTTTACGCACAAATGGTTCTCCACCCGTTAAACGGACTTTATTTACACCCAATTCGCTCAAGACTCTAGTGATTCTATACATTTCCTTATAGGTAAGCAACTCTTTTCTGTCTACAATATCAATTCCGTGAGCTGGCATACAATATTGGCAACGTAAATTACAACGATCAGTTACCGCTAATCGTAAATACGTTATTTGTCTACCAAATTTGTCAGTTAATGTATTCATTCAAACTTTTAAGAGTGAGCCTGCAAAGTTACAAAACATTTTAACTGCTTATAATACCAATGGGGATATTGTAACATTAGTTTCATAGAAAAATTAATAGTTACTGTAATTTTAATAATTAGAATCACATTTAATGACCCTTTTGATCGTAAAAAATCCAATATGAGGAAATAGAAAAATGTAAACAATATTAATGGGGTAGTTTACTTTTGGTAGCATGATATAATAAAGCGCCAAATAAAGCGCCTATTATAACAATTATAATTGCCACAGCACCTCTTCCTAACAAAATAAACATAGGACCGGGACAAGCTCCGCCTAAGGCCCATCCAAGACCAAAAATGATACCGCCAAGCATATTCCTGGCAAAACCTTTCTTTTTAGGGTCTATAGCAATTTGAGTTCCGAAATATGTTTTTATTATTCCTTTTTTAAAAAAATAAACTAAAATAACACCTAGCGCCACTGCCGAACCAATAACTCCATACATATGAAAAGATTGAAATTTGAACATTTCGTATATTCTATACCAAGAAATCACTTCTGCTTTGCTCAATATAATTCCGAAAAGAATTCCAACAAATAAAAATTTTATGTTTTTCATTTTAAAAATGATTTAAAAGATTATTGGCATTAATATCCATGTCATTATCAACCCTCCGATAAAAAACCCAATTACTGCTAATAATGAAGGTAATTCTAAATTACTCAACCCAACTATACCATGCCCTGAAGTACATCCGCCAGCATATCTTGAACCAAAACCAACTAGCATACCGGCTACTAATAAAATTAAAAAACCTTTAACAGAAAACATCGCCTCAGTACTAAAAATTTCATCTGGTAAATATTGGTTCCCGGCATTTTGAAATCCTAACTCAGTCAAATCTTGAATAGTTTGTGTATTTATGGCAACAACTTCACTTGGTGTTAACCATTGATAGGTAATAAAACCTCCAATAATAACGCCTATTATAAATAGTAAATTCCAACTGTTCTTTCTCCAATCAAATTTAAAGAAATCTACTAGTTTTCCTGCGCCACCAATTGCACAAATAGTCTCTAAATTAGAGGAAACTCCAAATTTTTTGCCGAAATAAAATAGTAAAAACATTACTAAAGTTATCAATGGTCCTGCCACATACCACGGCCATGGTTGTAATATAAAATCCATAATTAATTTAATTAAGTAGGTCTAAATGTAGATAAGTATATTTTTATTCGTGTAACATTTATTACATAATTAATATTCTAGTACCTCAATTTTGTTTCTGTGAAGTTTTATTTTGCCTTCGTTTTCAAGCTGTTTCAATAATCGAGAAATTACTACTCTTGAAGTATTTAAATCTTGAGATATTTTCTGATGTGTCGTATTTAAAGTAGGATCGCGCATAATCTTAACTTTGTCTGTTAAATATTTATACAGACGCTGATCCATTTTCATAAAAGCGAGGGTATCAATGGCTTCAAGCATTTCAGATAATCTAATATTATAACTATCTATCACAAAATTTCGCCATGAAGAATATTTAACCAACCATTCTTCCAATTTTTCAACAGGAATAAAAACCACCTCAGAATCTTTCTCGGCCACACCTCTTACCTTACTTTTAGCACTGGTCAATCCACTCCCAAAAGTTATAGTACAGGTGTCTCCTCTTTCTAAAAAATATAATACAATTTCGTCTCCATTTTCATCTTCTCTACTAATCTTTATTGCGCCATTTAACATTAGAGGAATTCTGTCAAACTTATCTCCTAAATCAAGTAGAAGTTCGTTTTCTTTCACTTTTTTGTAAGTTCCAACCTCTATGATCTCATTGATCAAATCATCTTCAAAAACAACACCAAAATATTCTTTTAATTTCTCTCTTATCATTATTTAGATTTATTTTAGACTGGGCACAAGTTACTTATTTTTTGCAATAGTTTTGTTTAGATAATCAAGAATTATATTTGTTGCTCCTATATTATCAATAATGTAGTTTTTAGATACTTGTCCCTTATTTTTTCTTAAGTTGTTATTATTAAACAACGTTGTTAGTTCTGAATTTAAATCGGTGTTACTCTCAATTACTGAACAGGCTCCTAATTTAACCATTTCTTTAGCTTCATTAAATTTCTGAAAATTGGGTCCAATAATAATTGGCACACCAAAAGTAGCAGGTTCTAAGATATTATGAATTCCAGTACCAAAACCACCACCTACATAAGCAATATCAGCATAAAAATAAATTTTTGATAAAAGGCCTATCGTATCAATAATAAGCACTTGATAGTTACTCAAATCTTGATCCTTTATTTGAGAATATAGTAACACTTCTTTTGTGATGCTTTTCTTTAATTTTACAATATCTTTTGGTTTCAAATTGTGAGGTGCAATAATAAATTTTTGATTTAAATCTGCCGAGGCATTGATATATTCTACTATTAGTTCTTCATCCTTTTGCCAAGTGCTTCCAGCAACTAGAACAGCTTTATCACCTTTAAATTGTTCAACAAATTTTAAACTAATATCCTGTTTAGTAATAGCGTTTACCCTATCAAATCGAGTATCTCCACTTACCGTTACATTAGTAAAATTTATTTGTTTAAGTAGCTTTTCAGAACTTTTATTTTGAACAAAAAAATGATCAAATGTTTTGAGTGATTTTTTCATCCAACCACCATAAATTTTAAAAAAAGATTGTTCTTTTCTGAAAATCCCTGAAACTAAAATGGTTTTTATACCACTACTTTTTAACTCTTTTAATAAGTTAGGCCAAAACTCATACTTTATAAAAATTGCCAATTCGGGGTTTACAATTTTTAAAAATTTCTTTGCGTTGTTTTTTGTGTCAATTGGAAGATACACAACTGCG
>Ga0209633_10005819_pt1 | contig 10709 bp, 9 predicted proteins | sample Cruoilmetagenom1_FD_187290 | JGI IMG/M metagenome (GOLD analysis project Ga0209633, IMG submission 187290) | Oil polluted marine microbial communities from Coal Oil Point, Santa Barbara, California, USA - Sample 1 (SPAdes) (version 2) | ecosystem: Environmental > Aquatic > Marine > Oil seeps ... | reverse complement strand
ATCTTTATCATACTCAATAATATTTCTCACAGCCTCAATGCCATCCATTTCAGGCATTGTAATATCCATCAATACTATATTTGGATTTAATTCTTTATAAAGTTCCACTGCTTGAATTCCATTTTCCGCTTCACCTACCACATTATAATTGTCTTTTTTTAATGTGTCATTATAATTCTACGCATAAACATTGCATCATCAACCACTAATACTCTTTTCATTTGCCCACCTTTAATATAAAGGGCTTTTATTGCAACCGGCTACCATATTTCAAATTTAGGTCCTTGGCTTTGCGTCCTTATCTTTCGAAAAGTTTGCCCCTTTAGTTTGTAATTTTAAAGTAAACTAATGAATAAGTCAATCATTTATTAAAATCAATTCTAGTTTCAACATTTGAAAAAGAAAATTTAATTTGTTTCACTATTCTACTTTCAAGTTTTTGCATAATATCATCAAATAATTGATGTTCTTTACCCTTTTCGGGAAGAATTATACTTTCATAAAAAAAATCAATTTTATTTTCTTTTATAATATTATTAATATTATTAGTTAAATTCATTATTCCGTTATCATCAATGTCTGGAACCAAACCAATAAAAGATTGAGTTTTATATGTAGAAAAAATAGTTTTTTCTGGAAATATTGAATTAATTGATTTGTAATCAACATTATTTATAGATTCATTGTTCATTATATGAATTTCACCGTTCTCACCATTTTTATAATATATACCTATTAAAATAACAAATTTAGTTGAATTCATTAAAGTTAAAGAATAATATTTATCAAAATAATTTTTAAGAGGATCTTGTATTCTTTTAATGACTCCTTTTTCAATATCTTCAGGCATTGCAAGCATAATTCGTGATCTAATAAATTTATCATCAAAAGGTTTTAAAATATAATCATCGATTCCAATTTTTAAGCAGCTGGCAAAATAATTCCTAGTATTTAAAGAAGTTAAAACAATTATTTTTACATCTTTGCTAACATTTCTTATTTTTTTTAATATTCTAAATCCATCAAAATTATTCATGCTAACATCAATAATTATTACATGAATATCTTCAATATTTTCAATAAAAGAATTAACAGCTTCATATTCTGAATTTGCTACAAAAAAGCTCATATTCAAGCCATTACAAGCTTTTTTAATTCTTCTAATAATTGGAGTAACTTGTTCAATAATTAGTACTTTATTCATAAAATCTCCTATTTTTCAATTAAATTTTTAAGTTCATCCTCATTGAATTTATAGTATGTATTGCAAAAATGACAATGCAATTCTGCGCCCTTATCTTTCTTTATCATATCATAAAGTTCTTCTTTACCCAAACTAATTAACGCTTTTTCCATTCTTTCTCTTGAACAATCACATTCTAATTTAGTTTCACTATTTTCAGTAATTGCAAAATTCAGTGTAGAAAAATATTCATTAATAATATCCTCTAATGTATATTCTTCTTTTATAAGTGTAGAAATAGGTTTTATCTTGCTCATAGCTTCCTCAATTAAAACTATTGACTCTTCTGAAACATCAGGTAATGTTTGAATTAATAATCCACCAGCTGCCTCAACAATACCCTCACTATTAACAAATACACCTAAAGAAAAAACAGTTGGTTGTTGCTCAGAAAACATAAAATAATTAGCTAAATCTTCAGCAATTTCACCTGAAACTAAATCAGCACTTCCAACATAAGGATCCTTTAAACCATAATCTCGTATAACAAATATTTTTCCATCTTTACCTACGGCACCACCTACATCAAGCTTACCATATTGATTGATTTTCGTTTCAACATATGGGTTTGATATATACCCTTTAACAGTTCCTTCATAATTTGAAACTGCAATTATAGATTCAATTTCATTGCTTCCTTTTATTCTTAACGTTAATTTATCCATTTCATTTTTTAAAGTTTTGCCAAGTATTGATGCAGCAGTAATAGTTCTGCCTAATGCTGCAATAGAAATTGGACTAGATCCATATATATTTCTTGCTTTTTCAACCATTTCTGTTGAATTTATCATAAAAAGTCTAACCTCTTTATTTTCACTTAAAGCTTTTATAAATTTGTTTCCCATTATTATCTCCTTTTTTTCTTGCTACAAAATATATTCTTTCATCATTTTCTTTTGGTTTATTTAAACTTTCATTTAAAATATCCAAAATATCAAATTTTTCACTTAAAATATTTACAATTTCTTCTATAGTATGTGCTCTTTGGACATGGTTTTCAATGAATCTCTCATAATTATTCTCTTCTTCAAGAAGAAATAATGTTAATTCAAATTTTAATATTCTTGTTTCTATATTAAATTCGTTATCCCAAACATATGAAAAATTCTCAAAATTTTCATGAAAAACATTATTACCAATAACATTTTTAAGTTTATATAAAGTTGAAATATCAAATAAAAACAAACCATTATCATTCAATATGTCATAAATATTATTAACAGTTCTTTTCAATTTATCAATATCAGTAATATAATTTATTCCATCACAAATCGATATTACAGAATCAACTTTTTTATTAAAAGTTAAATTAGTCATATCTTGCAAAAGAAATCTTATTCTTAAATTTTCTTCAAGAGCTTTATCATTTGCAACTTCTAACATTTCTCTAGAAATATCAGTACCTATTATGCTAAAACCTTTTTTATAAAGTCTTGTAGTAATATTTCCTGTTCCACATCCAAGTTCAAGAATTTTCCTAGGAGAAAATTCATATTTATTATAAATTTTTATTATATTTTCAGTCCATAAATCATAATCTTTAGTATCCATTAAATAATCATATATTTCAGAAAAAGTGCTATACTGACCCATTTTCACTCCTTACATTAATCCAAAACTTTTCCAAACTGCAATCATATAATAAATATATACAGTTATACTTAAAACCAAAGGAAAAAATTTATAAATTTCACCATTAATATTTTTAAACTTATTTGTTTTATAATTGTCAACAATCAAAGAGTTTTCCAGACTTTTATTACTCAGAAATATCATATTATCATATATATCTTTTTGTGACATATTTCGAAAATCTAAATTTTCCCTTATTAATACTAATCCATTATTCTTCTTTTTAACATTAAAATAATTTTCATCATCTATTATTAAACTCATATTATCTTTAATTTTAAAACAATCTTTTTTAATGCTTTTAATAAAAAGTAAAATAATTATTATAGATAGAATAGCTACAACACTTATTGAAATTGTTGATATAAGCATATCCTTTACATTAACTCCAGCATTTAAATTTTCAAGTTCATAAAATTCAGGAAAATAGATATTTGTTAAATATCCGCCTATTACAGCAACCAAATTATTTAACGTATGTGCTATAATTGCAGAATATATAGAATCTGTAATAATTACTAAATAACCAAATATGATTCCAAGTAAAATAGGTCCTAATAAATTTTGAATATTAAAATGGAAAACACCAAATAAAATGGCGCTCATAATTATTGCAAATTTTTTATTTGTTGAAGATTCATATGCATTTAGAATCATTCCTCTAAAAAATATTTCTTCACATATTCCTGCTGATATTGCAATTAAAAATGAATATTTTAATAATTCAAAAGAATTACTAGCTGTTGGCATATCGAAAACTATTACCATATTAAAACACGAAAGAATTGTTGATATAACTGCATTTCCAAATCCAATAATTGGTATTAAAAATAAACTTAAAAAAAATATTTTTATAACAACTTTAGTTTTAATTTTATTTAATCTTAACGCTTTAGAAATATTTATTTTTTTATATAACCCTAATATAATAACTGGCATTAAAACAATAATATATTCTGTAATAAATATTCCAGTATCAAAATTTACTGATTGTATATATGCACCAAAAGTTAATAAAACAATTCCTAAAACAAAAAACATTATGTTAACATCTAATAATTTATAATTTTTATTATCCAACTTATCCTCCAAATACTACTTTAATTTAATACAATTCATTATTTGACTCAAATAATTACAAATGATATTATGTATAGAAACATATTAAAAGTTGACTATAATTATTATAACTTAATTAGGAGGTAAATCAAATGAAAAAGATTAATTTAGCTGTTGTTGGAGCAACAGGCATGGTTGGAAGAACATTTTTAAAAGTGTTGGAAGAAAGAGATTTTCCATATAAAAACTTATATTTATTTGCATCAAAAAACTCAGCAGGTTCAAAACTAAAATGTAAGGGCATTGAATATACAGTTGAAGAATTAACAGAGGATTCATTCGATGGTGATATTGATATAGCTTTATTCTCAGCAGGTGGAAACATTAGTTTAAAATATTCACCAATTGCAGCAAAAAATGGTGTAATAGTTGTTGATAATTCTTCTGCTTTTAGAATGGATAAAGATATACCTCTTGTAGTACCAGAAGTAAATCCGGAAGATATTCTTAAACATAATGGAATTATAGCAAATCCTAACTGTTCAACAATTCAAGCTATGGTTGCGTTAAAGCCAATATATGATAAATATGGAATTAAAAGAATTGTATATTCAACTTATCAAGCTGTATCAGGATCAGGAGTAAAAGGTGTTTCAGATCTTAAAGAAGGTTTGAAAGGTAATATACAAAATAAAGCTTATCCACATCCAATCGCTAATAATTGCTTGCCTCATATTGATGTGTTTGAAGAAAACGGATATACTAAAGAAGAAATGAAAATGGTAAATGAAACTAAAAAAATTCTAAATGATGATTCACTTAGAATTACTGCAACTGCAGTAAGAGTTCCTGTTTTTTATGCTCATAGTGAATCAATAAATATTGAAACTAAAGAACCTTTTAAAATAGAAGATATTAAAAATCTTTATAAAGCTGCTAAAGGCATAGTCTTAAAAGATGATATTTTAAATAATGTATACCCTCTTGCATCAGATGCAGAAGATACAGATGAAGTTTATGTTGGTAGAGTAAGAAGAGATTTTAGTTTGGAAAACGGTTTAAATATATGGGTTGTAGCTGATAATATAAGAAAAGGCGCTGCAACAAATACCATTCAAATTGCTGAAGAATTAATAAAATTATAATATTAAACCTTATAAAAAAATAAAAAGTGTAATTCAATAGAATTACACTTTTTTAATATTTTATTTATTTTGGATTAGCTGGTTCAACGTTTAATTTAACGCCTTTCATATTAATTCCTTTTAAGGCATTAATTACATCTACAGCATTATCAATTGGAACTTCAACAAACGAGAAAGCTTTAAATATATCAATTGATCCAATCAATTTACCTGAAATATTTGCTTCTCCTGCAACTGCTCCAACAATATCTCCAACTTTTATTCTATTTAATTTTCCAATATTTAAGAATAATCTAACCATACCTGGCTCTGCACCAGTATTTGCAAATCTATTAGCTTTACTAACTTTTTCTTCTTTAACAGCTTTTTTCACATTTAATACTTTATTCAATAATGCTAAAGCAATTTCTTCTTCAGAATAATTGTCATTTAACAATTTATTGTATAAATCAGCATTATCTTTATTCTTATTATCATCAATTAAAAGTTTTATCTCATGATATAATCTATTAGATTTTGCTTTATTAAGATCATTCACAGATGGCATTTTCATTTCTTTCATAACAGATTTTGTATATCTTTCAATATTTTTTAAATCTCTTAATTCTCTATTATAATAGAAAGTAACTGCTTTTCCTTTTCTACCAGCTCTACCTGTTCTTCCAATACGGTGAACATAGTATTCGTGATTCTGTGGCAAATCATAATTAAATACAATTTCAATATCATCAACATCAATACCTCTAGCAGCAACATCAGTAGCAATTAAATGCTTGATAGTACCGTTTCGAAATTTATTCATAACATTATCTCTTTGAGACTGTTTTAAATCACCATGCAAGAAATCAACTTTATGACCTTCTTTTTGTAAATCCAATACTAAATTATCAACCATTCTTTTAGTATTACAGAATATTAAAGATTGTTTTGGATTTTCTATTTCAATAAGTCTATTAAGAACTTCAGTTTTTTGACCTTTCTTAACTCTCATTGCATATTCATTTATTTTATCAACAGTTAAATTTTTTCTATTAATTTTAACTGACTTAGGGTTATTTTGATATTTTTGAGCAGTTTTCTTAATTCTTGTAGGCATAGTAGCTGAAAATAGAATTGTTTGTCTTTCCTCAGGAGTACTTTCCAATATTTTTTCAATATCTTCAATGAATCCCATATTCAACATTTCATCAGCTTCATCAAGGCAAACCATTTTTATTCCACCTAATTTTAAAGCTCCTCTATTAATTAAATCAATCATTCTACCAGGTGTTCCTACAACAATATTTGCACCTTTTTTAATATTTGTAATCTGTTTTGTAACTGGAGCGCCTCCGTATACAGCAACTACTTTTATATTTTTTTTATATTTTGAAATTGATTTTAATTCTCCTACAACTTGTAACGCTAATTCTCTAGTTGGACAAACAACTAAACCTTGCACGCCTGGAACATTATCAACTTTGTCAATTAATGGTATTCCGAAAGAAGCAGTTTTCCCCGTCCCAGTCTGTGATTGAGCAACGACATCGTGACCCTCCATTAGTAATGGTATAGTTTTCACTTGTACTTCAGTCGCATTCTCAAACCCCATATCAATAGTGGCATTTAATATCTCTTCAGATATTGGCAAATCCTTAAACATAATATTTTTCATTAAACATCCTCTCTTTTTTCATTTATTTCACAACCTTTTCATGATATCATGCAACGCTACACTTGTCAACTTATTAATGTCCAAAAAAAAACGAGCTTTTTAAACTCATTTCTTAAACTAAAGTATTTAGAACTCCCATATTATTCTTTTGATCATTGTTCATTTTTTGACTTTGCATCTGAATTGAATACATTTGAACTATTTGATTCTTTTTTAATTCCATAATTTCTTTCTCAAAATCATCATCTAATTTATTTTCAGAAGCAATAATATTTTCCCTTGAAATATTATTTTCTTTAATCGAATAATCTAAAGCATTTGTTTGAGTCCCAATTTCAGTTCTAGTTTCATTTATTCTTTCTATTGCTTGATCTATATCCTCAATATCAAATTCATTCATAACATTAAAACTTTCCAAACCTAAATTTTTTAAACTTGTATTTTCTATACGCATAATCTGACCTTGACCTTCATTCGGTCCTGTTTGAACATTTCCACTAAAACCATTAAATAATTCAATAGTATTAAATTCTGTATTTTTTAAACTACCATTAATTTCATTTTTAATCGAATTTATTTCATCTTGGATAATTGATTTATCATCATTAGTTAATATTCCATTTTTAGCATTTACAGCCAATTCTCTCATCCTATTAAGTGAATCTGAAACATTATTCAATGTACCTTCCGCAGTATTAAGTAAATTCTTCGCATCTTCCGAATTTCTTGTGCCAATTTCGTAACCTGTAGCTTGAGCATTCATTTTTTCAGAAATAGGAATGTTTGCTGGATTATTTGAATAATTCTTTATAATTGGATTACTAAATGAATTAATTTTCATATATATCACCTCTAAACCTATATACCCTAAAAGTAGATTTTTAAACATTTAATATTAATCTTAAATGTGTTAAAATGCAATAAGGAGGTATTATAATGAAGAAATTTATATTTATTTTATTATTACTAATTTCTGTCAGTTCTGCAATTATTTTTTACGATATTAATCATTTTTCAGAAAATGAAATTTCAAATATTTCAATAATATCAAATAATATTGAAAACGAAATAACCCTTGATGATTATAAAATATATTTGAATATTATTAACAAATCTAGAAAAACTTCAAATAAAAATTTATCAAATTCTAAGGCAATATTAATACTATATAAATTAAAAAATAACAAAACATTATCTTACAATATAATAATTAATAATAATGATAATACAATAAATTATTATAAAGATGAAAATTTATATACCCTTGACAATCAACTTTCAAAGGATTTATTAGTTCATCAAGGTTTTGATTTCATCTATGATAAAAGTTATCCCAAATTCGAATTTGAGTGCGAAGATAATACTATCAAAGCAATGGAAACAAATATTAATTTAATTTATAAAAAATTGGATGGTTTAGAATATAAAAAGAACACTTCAGAAATAGTAGAAAATATTAAAAAAACAACAATTAGTAAGGAATCAGTATTAAATATTCAATGCAAAGAGAAAAATATAAAATTAAAAGTTACGGATTCAGAAAACAACTTATATTTTGATGGTCTAGTTAATTCTAATTCAATTTATATACCTAATTATGATGGGGATTATTTTTATAATTTTAATGTTAATTGGAATAATGAAAATTATGGTTCTATGTCAAAATTATATAAAATTACAGTTGATAATCCTATTGAATTTAATTTTAATAAAACAGAACTACAGCAAGGTGATTTTATAACCATTAAAGCTTATAATGTCAATGAAGATGAAATATTATTTATTGAAAACCCTTTTTTTGATAAATTTAAATTCTTTAAGGAAAGTACATTTTATGTTGGTTATTTACCAATTAGTTCAAGAATAGACCCAAAAGAATATACTCTAAAATATGGTGTTAAAGATAAGTATTTTGAAAATATTAAAATTAAAGTTGATAAAAGAAATTTTAGAATTCAAAATTTATATGTTGAAAAATCAATTATGAATACAACTAGCAATAATTCTGCTTATGAAGAATATTATAAGTATTTCTATCCAGCTAGGGATATAGTAGATGAAAACAAAAATTATAGCGAAAATTTTATTATCCCAGTTAAAGGAAAAATAACTACTGAATTTGGAGAATATAGATATATTAATGATAGAATTACTTCTTATTCTCATTCAGGAATTGATATTGCAGTTGAAAAAGGAACAAAAGTTAAAGCAACAAATAGCGGTTATATTACTTTATCTAAAAACCTCGATTTAACTGGAAATACAATAATAATTGATCATGGCCAAGGAATATTTAGTTTCTATCAGCATCTTGATGAAAGATTTGTAGAAACTGATCAATTTGTTAAAAATGGAGAATATATCGGTACTGTAGGCACAACTGGTAGATCAACCGGACCTCATTTGCATTTTGCTATTTCTTTTCATAATAAATATATAGATCCAGGATATTTAATTTACAATCAACCTATTACTAAAGACAACTATATTGAACTATTTAATGAGTAAAAAAATTTCCTGTTATCATAACAGGAAATTTTTGTTTATCCAGCACATGTTCCATTTGGAACTTTCTTTTCAGGCATTGCTAATACAGGAGTAATTTTATTCTCGTATCCTAAATCAAATAACATTCCTTCTGATTTAATTCCAAACATTTCTTTTGCTTCCATATTTACAACAAATAATGCTTGCTTATTCTCAATTTCTTTTGGATTTTCTCTTTCATTTTTAATGCCAGCTAGGATTATTCTTTCAAAATCTCCAAAATCAACAGTTAATTTCATTAAATCATTGGATTTTTCAACATCCTCCACTTTCAGAATTTCTCCAACTCTAATATCTAATTTTCCTACTTCTTTAAAACTAATATTCTTTTTTAATTTTTTTGATACAAATTCACTCATATTTTCTCCTTTTAATTAAACGAATTGACAACTATTGCTCCACCAATTACTTCGTTATTTAAATAAAATACTGCTACCTGCCCTGGTGTTATTGCTCTTTCTAATTTTTCAAAAATAACTTTTATTCTATTTTCATCAATTTTATAAATTGTTGCTTTTGAAGGTTTTGCACTATATCTGATTTTAACATCAACTTTTAGATTATCAAAATCTTTTATAGATAGAAAATTATATTTTTCTGCAATTAAACCTTTTTTAAATGTATATTCATTTGAGCCAACAACAACTTCATTTGTCTCAGGTCGTATTTCAATTACATAAATTGGTTCTCCAAATGATATTCCTAGACCTCTTCTTTGGCCTATTGTATAATTAAAAATCCCTTTATGCTTACCTAGAATATTTCCTTTAATATCAACAAAATTACCTTCTTTTGCTTTTACATTTAGTTCAGTAGTAAGATATTTAACATAATCATCATCTTTAATAAAACAAATATCTTGGCTATCCTTTTTCTGTGAAATTTCAACATCTACTTTTTTGGCAATTTCACGAATTTCATCTTTCGACTCATAAATACCTAGTGGAAATTTAATATATTTTAATTTTTCTTGATTTAATACATGAAACATATAAGCTTGATCTTTTTTCTCTGCAATACCTTTTAAAATTTTATATTCATCTGTCTTTTTATCATAATGAACAGTAGAATAATGTCCGGTTGCTAAATAATACGCACCTAATTCATGCGCAGATTTTAATAATTCACCAAATTTTATAAGTCTATTACAAGTAACGCACGGATTTGGTGTTTTACCAACAATATACTGTTCTTTAAATTCATTTATTATTTCTTTTTTAAAAACTTTTCTATAATCTACAACATAATGTTTTATATCTAATTTATCAGCTACTTTCTTAGCATCTTTAATAAATTCAGATTCAATAACATTTCCATTTTCATCATATTCATCAAACAGTTTCATTGTAAGACCAATTACTTCATAACCTTCTTGTTTTAGAATATAAGCTGCTGCTGTTGAATCTACACCACCACTTAAAGCAATAGC
>Ga0209633_10005818_pt1 | contig 10710 bp, 12 predicted proteins | sample Cruoilmetagenom1_FD_187290 | JGI IMG/M metagenome (GOLD analysis project Ga0209633, IMG submission 187290) | Oil polluted marine microbial communities from Coal Oil Point, Santa Barbara, California, USA - Sample 1 (SPAdes) (version 2) | ecosystem: Environmental > Aquatic > Marine > Oil seeps ... | reverse complement strand
CGCTGTTAAGAGCCAACTGACTGAATTTCAGCAGACGCAATATGAGCAGCAGACTAGCGCCGACATCGGCAAGGCCGTCGATAAAATTGCCAAGAAAGTGGAGGACGTTGATCGTGATGTCCTTGACGCCATGTTAAACGCGCAAGCTTACAAAGACCCGCGTTTCAAGAAGCTATGGGAAAATCGTTACCAAAACAAAGCTGCTTGGGACAAGGCTTTAGACGTTTTCTCGAATACCGTGGCAGATAAATTCAAGGTCAAGGTCGATCCACAGATCGAGGAAAATCGACGTGCCGTGCATAAGTCTCAACAAAGCATGGCTTCGACAGCCAGTAAGGAATCAGGAGATCCATTTGAAAATCTTGATCCTAACTCGGCGGAATGGAATGCTCAGATCAACAAGATAAAGGGCAGTCAATTCTAAAAGCCATGCAACACTCATAGAGGTATGTTGCAATGGCACTTACAAACACTACCCTGCAAAGCAATTTTACCGCACCAGTCAATTACGTACTGATGACGGAATTGCTCAAGGCAGCTCGAAAAGTCCTGCCGTACTTTAACGGCACACTCCCAGGAACTCTGGAAAAGAAACAGGGTTCCGCATCGGTCAAGTGGCGTCGGGTAAATAACCTCGCTACCGCGACCACCCCTCTGGCGGAAGTCGCCACTTCGTCCTATGGACAGGGCCGTAGCTCCGTGCAGGCAACGATCACTGACGTGACCGTGGCCGTGCAGAAATATGGCAACCTGATCACCACGACTGAGGAACTTGACCTAATCAACGTCAATTCCGATTCCCTGGCGATCATGGATGTCCTGGGTGCGAATGCTGGTGAATCGCTGAATACGCTGATGGCAACCGTTTTTGATGCGGGTACGAATACACGTTATTCTGCGGGTGTGGCCAGTGATGCCGTGACGGTCTCTGCCTTTACTGTCAGTGACGGGAAATATATCGTCAATCAGTTGAACCGTGAATCTGCCATGAAGTTCATGCCGCTTGGTTTCGGTTCTCAGAATGTCGGTACGACTCCCGTGCGTAACTCGTATATCGGTATTTGTCATTCTGATGTTGAGGAAGATATCCGCGCATTGACAGGTTTTAGCAGTGTTGAGACATATGGTGGTTATACCCAGACCATGCCGGGCGAGTTCGGTGCCTTGAATGGTGTTCGTTGGGTTTCCACTGAAATGGCCCCCGTCAACTCCGGTGCCGGTACGACCTCTGCCAATGGTTTCCGTGGTGGCGGTACGTCTTTGAATGACGTGTATTCGTCCTTCATATATGGACGTGAGGCTGTTGGCAGTATCGGGCTAGGTGAGATGCACGCGAAAGAGATTTACAAGATGTATGATCGTGTGCCGACCGTTGACTTGATTCGTCATGGCCCAGGGACTTCCGGCGTGGCTGACCCCTACAATGAGGCGGGTACGCTGGCCTGGAAATCCTGGTTCGCAGGTAAGATCTTGAATAACTCTTGGATTTGGGCTATCCACAGCTTATCTGCTTCCTTGTAAGTTATATGGGGGGCTACGGCCCCCCTCTTTTTTGGATTATGTTATGGCTATAATTCTTCAAACAGAAGGCCCGACGCTAAATTTTTTAGGATCGGTTAATCGCATTCTCAGGATTAATAATATTATCAAAGGGGATGATGATGAAATCATAAATTTCTCAGAAAACCAGCACGCTGCGAAAATAGAACTGGCACAGATTGTCATTCAAGATGAGATAAACGGTCTTCTCGCTGATAGAATAATCCCTTATGAGAAAACCACTGGAAGTCTTACAACTTCAGATGGTGTCAGGACTTACACACTTGCCTCAGATTTTGTAAGATTCTTCGGTAAAAAACCTTATTTTTATTACTCTGAAGATAATCAGCAGGTCTTTGAATATGAGGGTGGTGAAGACGCCTTAAGGCTTTCTATCCCGAACTACAAAGACCAGACAGGAAATCCCATCAATTGGTATCCTGATCTGACAACGACAAAAAAGATAGGTCTTTATCAGACACCCAATACGGAACACGCCAATCGTGTTTACACCTACGATTATGAAAAAAATGTGTCTTTGTTGGTTGAAGAAGACATTATGCCATTTCATAGTGAGAATGAAGCACAAATATTCGCCGCGATGGCGGCAAGACGATTTCGATACATGGAAGAAAATACCGATATTGTCCAATTGGACAATGATCCTATCTGGAATGGAAACAGATCGACATTATTTAATCTGATGCGCTTTTCAAATAAGAAGACCAGATGGGGCGTAAAGCATGGCTGATATTACCTTTGAAGGTGGTATCAATCAGCAAGACAGTACGCTGGTAGCACCTCAAGAATGTGTTGATGGATACAATTTTGAGATACAAAATTCCAATACGCATTTACAACCAAGACTTCCTTTTGAAAAACAAGCCACAGCCCCTATTGTATCAGGATCAAATGATATAAATGGATTTGTTCAATTAATTACCGCTTCTAATGTCAAACATACGTTGGCTCAGTGTGGCCAAAGAATTTATGACTGGAACGGTTCTACCACATTTACATTAAAAGACACCTTAATATCAGATGGCCGCATAAGAGGTGTTAATTGGGTGTTGGGTGATTATGCTGTTGTTGTAGACCTGTTAAAGAATAATGTTGTAAAGAAATGGGACGGTACGAGTGTTACAACATTGACGACTGGGCTTGTCAATCCACTGAAGGCAAAATATGCCATTGTCCATCTCAGTCGAGTATGGCTTTTTAACGTGGAGTCCGGCACCGATACACCACATTTAATACTAGCTTCCGCTTTTGAGAACCCAGAAAGTTACGATACGTCTGAACGTGCCGTCAGTGGAACATTTGCGACGGGTCTTGAGGCGTTTTATATCACCGTCCCTAATTTGAAACCGATCAATGGTGTAGCATTATTTTTTGACACGCTGGTTATTTCCACAATAGATGGAGTGTTATATAAGTTAATCGGATCTGATGCTGATGATTTTCAAATTGTCCCTTATTACACTGGTTCCGCCGCGATAGGAACAGAGACGCTTTCAAATATTGGCAATGATGTTGTGTATTTGAGAGAAGGTGTGATCGAGTCATTACGTGTAACCGATACTTCCGGGGATGTTGCAACAAATGATTTATCTAGATGGGTCAGACAGATTATCAATGGGACTATTGACTGTATTACCATCTACGATAGAAACAGGCAAAAAGTTTATTTCTTCATAGGTGATAACATTCTCCTTGTATTATTTAAGAATAAGATAGAATCCGGGTTATCGCCTTGGTCAATTTATAAAACGAATCATACGTCTTCGTTTCAAACCAATGCGGCGATTTATATAAAAAATCCTGCATCCGGTTTGAATGAATACTATACCTATTTTGGTGATGATTCCGGCAATATCTATCACATGGATAGTACTTCTATCAACGGTGATAATTCAGATACCGACATACAAGTCTTTAGACGATCACGTTATCTTGAGAGTGAACAAATAGAACAACAAGGCATTTCAGGAAGAATATATTACAAACGTGTTGCAGATGTTGATCTGTCAATGCAATTTGAGTTTGGCGATGACTATTCGACAACGACCTCTCTCATTCCGTTAAAAGGACCGCCATTAGATGACGATGCAAGTTACTGGGGCGGTAATAGTTATTGGGGAGGTGAATTTTATTGGAATTCGGGATTTGAATTCAGTTCCATCATGACTACAAGAGGCTATTCACCTGTTGGTAAAGGAACAGGAATACACATGCTTTTAACTCTTAATACACGACAAACCTTTGATGTTGTGAAAATTACAGATGAACCCTAGTGATAAAAGACGACGACTTTTCAAAAAGGGAAAGCCACTAATCAGACCATTACAAATCTATAATGGTGAAGGATATTCCAAAGATGTTGGCATACTTTGGGCGGCTTATAAAAGAAAGCCATTCGAGATGTTCGGTCCTGGTATGTCTCAGGAAGACTTCGCAGAGAATGTAGAACGTCTTTCCGGTCAGGCGGAATTGATGATAATTGATGATGAAAATAAAGGTTATCAAGATAATGGACCTGTTGTTTTCTTATCACTTTTCTCAAATGGGTGGAAATCTCAGCCACAAGTGGAATTTTTCCCCTGGGCCACGCCAAAGAACAAACTAAAAACTTCTGTTACTTTTTTACATTGGATACGTTACTCCAAGGAAATTGGCGTAATAGAGATTAGAGGTTTGAAAGAAGACAAGGCGTTACTTGAAAAATGCAAAGATTACGGTGTTTTGTTTTATTCAGGAAAGGTTATTGGTGGACATCCCAAAGGCAATGAATATATTTATTCAGTGAAAGGCAGGAAACGATAATGGCTGTTTCATTAGGATTTGGTTTTGGAAGCTCTCGCGGAAGCAGTAGTCTTCGAGGCGATACAGGCTTTAGTTCTGTACGTAAGGGACGTGTTCGTCTTGATCCGTCAGTGCGTGGCATACAAGAAGAAGTTCTTGGAAACCTGCGGGATGTGCGTGGATTTACCACGCAGAATCTTAATGATTTCCTTTCCCAGTCCAGGGGGCTTAGACAGCGCTTTGAGGGCAATCGTGGGGCTTTACTCCAAGCAAGGATAAATCCGGTCTTACAGGCCAGCTCACAGCGTCTGGGACGTACTCAGCAACGCCTTGGAACCCGGCGTCTTGGAGGATCGTCTTTTGCCGATATCGCCCTAGCCGATGAGGCGACACGTACCGGCAGAGAACTCGGAGAAGCCACGGCTTTAGGTGAGATGGAGACTTTGCAAGCATTAACAGGTTTGGATCAGAATACAATCAATACTGTATTCCAGAATGCACAGATACAGGCCATGTTAAACGGGGAAAGCGCGGATATTGCAAGACAACGCGCCATGATTGAATTACAAGCCCTGGGTCTTGGTGAGCGTAGAACCAGCGGAAGCCAGACGGGGCTTAATTTAGGTTTTCAATCAGAAGGTCGTGGCGGTGGAGGGTCTTCATAATGGCACTTGGTGAGCTGTTAGGACTAAGACAGCAAAAGACATCAGGACCATTCGAGATTCTTGAAGGAGACGAATTTGAGCAGGATTTAAGAAAAAGACGTGGCGGGTTAAAGTCTGATCGTAGAGAAGATCGACTACAAATAGAGGAATTGAAGCAATCCATAGCACAGGGAGCCTTAACAGAAGAACAAATACAAGCGAAAATTCATCGAAATCCAGGTGCTGCCAGTGAACTTATCGCCGCCGCACAAACCCCTGAAAGACAGATTGGACAGCAATTCTTTAGTCCTGGACGACCAGAGGAACGACGCGGACCACTCGTAGAAGGTGCGCCAGGACCGGAAGCGGAAGGTCCGGTACAGGTTATCCCAGGTGAAGCACCGAAAGCAGACTTTCAAGGCGCTGTTATGGAGGCGCTAAATCGTGGTCGCTTCGACCTAGCTAAGAAGATTATTGATTTCGCGGAGCGTCCAGATAAACAGCAAAGACAGGAACAAAGACTAACAGAAGTCCAATTCAAGCAAGCCAAACAATTACGTGGTGAACATACAAAACTATCTAAACGGTTCATAGATGTCAGGGATAGCTTTGGACGGATATTAGAGTCTGCTACTGATCCAAGTGCGGCAGGTGATCTTTCTCTTATATTCAACTATATGAAAATGCTTGATCCTGAATCAGTCGTCAGGGAAAGTGAATTTGCGACCGCTGAAAATTCTGCTTCTGTGCCTGAACGTGTTAGAGCAAGATGGAATAAAGTGCTCAAAGGTGAAAGATTATCACAGAATCAACGCGGAGACTTTTTTGATCGTGCAAAACGATTGCATAATAGGCAATTAAAAACTCAAAGAGACGTAGACAAAAGATTTACGGGTCTTTCAAAGAGGTTTGGTATTCCTTCTGATCTTGTTGTTCAGGATTTTGCTCTCAAAGATGTTGATAAAGTCAAGCCTGTCGCGCCTGAAAATGATGGCTTGACACAAGAAGAACAGCAAGAGCTTGAGGCATTAAGAAGGAGCCAGCAATAATGGCTAATGAGCGTCAAGAGCTAGAGATTCGTAGAAGAATCGCATCAGGTGTTAGTGAGCGCGAGGAATTGGATCTTAGACGGCAATTATCTGAATTACAGCCTGCGGAAACACCAACAACCATTCCTGGATTTACTGGACCTGTTCCTGCTCAAGCCGGCCCCATAGAAGAAGCCATCCTGCCACAGCAATTTACAGAGCCTGCTGGTCGATTTACAGCTAGAGCTGGCGGTGGATTATTAAACCTCCCAGAAGGGATCACTCAAACCATGGCCCTTGCCATGGAGAGCGGAGGTGGTTTGCCTGTTCTTCCGTTCAAGGGAAGTGTACCAATTGGTACATCAGAACGTCTCACAGAAGGTTTTGAGGCACGTAGAGCGGGATTAAGAGAGCAATTTCCAGGTGTTGCAGGCACAGCAGGGGAGATCGCAGGAGAAGTTGCACCTGCCTTTCTGCTACCTCAGACGGCTGCTAAGGGGCTTACGCAACGTTTGGGTGCTGGTGCTTCGGCAGGTGGTCTTTTTGGCGCAGGCAGGCTCTCAGAGCCGACTGCGAAAGGAAAACTGGAAGATGTCGCCGTGGGTGCCGGGTTTGGTCTAGGCGCTGGAATAGGGCTCGAAGGTTTACGTGGTGCAGCAGCACTTCGTCCAAAGGCGATTCTTGCCAGGATGTTCTCGAAAGCTGGGAAGACTCCAGCAGCTAAGAAAGCTGAGAAAGCATTGGAGAAAACAGGTACAGATGCACTTCTAGGGCAAAGGGTTGGATCTGCTGATATCTCAGCGTTCGAGACACAAATAGCAAGAGGCGTGACAGGTAAGGATAAGATTATTCAGGACACAAATACACGCCTTCTTTCTCTCACTAAATCGCTTTCAAAGACCATGCAAAAAATTCATGGTAAGCGCACAACTCCGAGGTCTGTAGGGGAATCAGTACAGCGTGGAACTGAGGCGGCAGTTAAGGTCGCACAGCGCAGACGATCACAGATAGCCAATCGTGATTATGCGGAGTTTAGACGTTTAGGTGGTGACGGTTCAATCATACCTACGAAGAACTTTAGCAAAGCATTGCGTGATATCGCGAAAGACGCAACGGTTGGTGATAAAGGAGAAAGATTTGTTCGCCGCGTAATCAGGATTCTCAATAAACAGACGAAGAATGGAAAAGTTACAGCGGAACAATTAAGGCGTTATCGTAGTGATTTTGCAGGAGCTGCCAAAGGCACGAATAGTCTATTCAAAGATATTGCAGACGCCAATACGAGAAGGGTAGGAAATCAGATTGTAAAAGCCATTGAAAGTGATTTTGACGATGCTGTGAAAGTATTGGGCCAAGGCAAACAAAACCTATCTACCGCGCTTAAAAAGGCCAATGAGAACTATGCAAAGAACTCAGAGATTATTGACGCAATAGAAGAATCTGTATTAGGAAAACTGGTCGGGAAAGGACAGTTCTCTCATAGCGAAATAGCCAGAAAACTTATCTCCAAGCCAAGTGAGGAAATACAAGCAGCTTTCAAAATTCTTTCTCCTGCCCGTCAACAGGAAGTCAAACGCTTCATTATTGAAGATGCTGTGAATAAGGCAACTGGTAAAAACCCATTACGTCTTGTTACCGAAAAGGACTTTACACCTGAAAACGTTTTTAAGGAATTAAGAAAGATAGACAATATCCGTTCTATCTTTAAGGGACCGGAAGCCAGAGAAGAACTGCGTGGAGTTATCAATGGATTAAAAGCCATCCGTATTATTTCAGGTGCAGAGACAGCGGCTTCTACAGGTGCAAGCCCAATTGGCGCGTTAGCGGATATCTCGGGGGTTGCAGCCTCAAGAAATCCGACATTCTTTGCGCGTTACGCCGCAAAGTTGGCGACTCCATTAGGTTTGAGAAAAACCCTATATACACCAGAAGGACGGCAAGCGGTTATTACATTGGCCAAGGCTTTAAAAGGCCCGAAAGCAGCTTTTACAAAAACGGCTGCTCCCGCTATCGCATTTTTCGATCAGCTCGATGTAGAGGAAGAAGATGGGAACTAAATACACCAGCCAATCGGCTTCTGGTTATAATGCCAGCCCTCCATCTGATGATGGGACAGTCGCAGAAACCAACAAAACGAAATGGGCTCAAGTTACCGGCAAGATTGGAGACGTACTAAAATTATTTTCAGAGAATATAAATTCTGCACTGTTAACACATTTTGATGTTGGTCCCACAGCATTGGTCGGAAGTACCACGCTTAATGCATCAAATTACCAACAAACAATAGAAGTATCCGGTGCGAGCATTATATTGACACTTTCTGATGCTGCCACATTGACTGGTGGATGGTTTGTCTGGTTGGTTAATACAGGAACTGATGATGTAACGATAACCCGTTTTACGGGTGCTGATACATTTGATGGTACAGCCGCTGATGTTTTATTGCTCCCCAATACAACAATGAGAGTCCAGGTTAAAGCCGCAGAAAATGGATTTATCAGTATGGGCGGAAATGAAGATAATATTATCAGAACACGAGTATTTAATTAGGAGATCATTATGCAGTCATTTGATAAACAAAAGCTAAGTGGTTCTACTGATGGTCTCGGAATAAAAGTTGTTGAAACATCTACTCCCGGAACAACAGTTCATACAGCGGTCACAGGTACATCGGATTATGATGAGGCTTACGTTTATGCGTTTAATAGTCATACTGCCGATGTGCTATTAACCGTTGAATTTGGCGGAGCGACTGACCCGGATAATATTATTGAATATACCGTGCCCTTCCAGCAAGGAATGTTTTTGGTCGTTCCTGGATTTGTATTGCAGAACGAAAAAGTCATTGCAGCATTTGCCGGTACAACAAATGTTGTAACACTTTATGGCTATATTCATAGGATAAGTAAATGAGAAATTTATTCATTACACCTAATGCTGAGCCTAGAGCAAACAGTCTATTGGAAAGGCATTATGCTGCTGGATCTATCAATCAAGCAGCATTAAACGCGTCAACAGATACTAAATCCACAACGGCTGTACATTCATTGCAAACTCATGCGGGTGGTGGTTATGGATTCTGGCCAGAACTGGATCAGACAGTAGCCGTTGTTAGGAATATGGTGGCACCAATAATGCCAAATGATGCTGAGGATACATACGATATTAGAACGACTGATCTTACTTCTGGGCCAGCAGCTTTTGTTACATTGGGTGAAAACCAATCAGGAACAATCAGCGCAAGATTTACCTATATTACATCTTCACCGCCTTATAATGATGGACCCTTATTTATATTTGCCATGATTGATAATGGTACAGGTGAAATTGAATCAATGTGTATTGCCCCTGATCCCCCATGGGGGAATAATGGACCAACATCAATAAAACCTGATTTTTATCAAGGCAATAAGGGTTATAAAAGAGTTAAAAAAGCCAAGAAAGAAAAGGGTGAACTAATACTACCCATTGAATACGATATTAAAGATGTTGAAATCACCATGGATTATAAAGATTCAGATATGGACTTGATTCCACATCCTTTTATTGCCATGGATATGACTGGCAAAACGGTTGTTATTATTGAACCTGGGTCTGATATGTGTTGTCAATTACATGAGTTACATGAAACAGGAGAGACTATCAATACTCTTTTTCATGACAGGAAATTATTAATCGACAATACACCATTAGAAATGAAAGCGCCACTAGGAACAATGCCAGTCATAGCAAAGTGGAAATTAACTAAATAAAGGGGATCATAATGAGGAAACATAGATGGCGGATGATTCCGAGAGAATCCATGTATTAGAGAAAATGCAAATGATCTTCGAGGAAAACCAGAAGAAATTGGAAGAAGATCAGGAACATTTCAAACATGAAGTCCATGCTTATGTCGAGGAAAACCGAAACGATCACGATACAATCCGTATCCATGTTAGTCATATCATCGAGGATGTCGATGAAATAAAAACTATTGCTAAGAATAATTCAAAAGGAATTGAAAAAATTTCAACACAACAAACAGACATAAAATTGCTTATTGCCAGATTCAAGGGCGCATTTGGTGCCGTTGTGTTTTTAATCACAAGCGTCGGTGTGGCAGCGAAAATCGGATGGGAATTTTTCAAGACACATAAATAAATATGCCTAATTTCTCTATCAGATCAAAAGAAAATCTTGAAACCTGTGATAAACGTCTGCAAAGGCTATTTAATGAAGTAATACGTCATTGGGATTGTACTATATTGGAAGGTCATAGAAATCAGTTCAAACAGAATAAAGCCTTTCTTGAAGGACGATCAAAACTTCGGTATCCAAATAGTAATCATAACCAGAACCCTTCCAAGGCTGTTGATGTCTCGCCTTATCCTATTGACTGGGATGATTTGCAACGCTTCTACATGTTCGTCGGTTTTGTCCGTGGAATTGCCGTGAAAATGGGTATCAAGATCCGTGTCGGAGCCGATTGGGATGGAGACGGACAGTGGAAGGACCAGAACTTTCATGATTTACCACATTTTGAGATAGATGAATGAATTTTAATCCTATTGCTTCTATTATCCGAAGTTTTGTTGACGCCGGTACAAAAGCAGCCGATACCTTTATACAGACAGCCGACGAGAAAGCCGCATTCAGGACTAAGCTCTTGGAGCTGGCGGATCAAGCCGAAGAACGCTCACAAGATGCAATAGAAG
>Ga0209633_10005817_pt1 | contig 10710 bp, 1 predicted proteins | sample Cruoilmetagenom1_FD_187290 | JGI IMG/M metagenome (GOLD analysis project Ga0209633, IMG submission 187290) | Oil polluted marine microbial communities from Coal Oil Point, Santa Barbara, California, USA - Sample 1 (SPAdes) (version 2) | ecosystem: Environmental > Aquatic > Marine > Oil seeps ... | reverse complement strand
CACATCATTCGCGGAGCCATGGCTTCGAGGATCTCGGCGACGCCCTCGTCGATGCGGCTCTGGATTCCATCGTCCATCTCTGTGAGAACACGGGTGTGACGAACGGGCTTGGGCCACTGCTGAAAAATCCACAGCCTCTGCTCCAACGAATCGGCATGGAGGCAGCAGCGAATGTCGCCGCGAACCTCGCGGAAGGCGACGAGTTGACCGAGCTTCTAGGCATCGCACAAAAATGGATCGAGGATCCGAAGTACTTTCACTCCACGTACCGCGTCGAGTACTCGCACCTACTCGACGCGCTGGCCGTCACCCTCACGGAACCGGAAGTCGACCGCTGGGTCGAGATGGTCAAGCAGTACGACTTCCTTCCTGACGAGCGGATCATCGGCTTCCTGAAACAAGATGACCCTGAATCGTCCGAGGTCTCCCCGGATCAAGTTTCAGCGTACCGCAATCGGCGCCGACGCGACATTCTGGCGTCGCTGCGGTCCGATCAGTTGCCGGAAGAGATTGTCGTGTATCGAGATGAGCTTGTCCAGAAACACGGCGAGGCCAACCACGTCAAGTTTGCGAGCTGCTCCGTATCGTCCGATTGGTTGGAACCAACGAGCCCGCTCTCCTCTGAAGAGCTAGCGGGTATGGGTCTTCCGGATCTCATTGGTTACTTGTCGACTTGGGAGCCTCCCCCCGATGGAGTCTTCGGCCCTACTGTCGAAGGTCTCGGACGTCAGTTGGCCGAGCGGGTGAAGGGCAACCCGAGAGTGTTCGCTGCCGAAGCTCGGGCCTTTGTCGGACTTGAGCCGACCTACGTACATTCGCTGATCTCCGGCCTTGATCAAGCGCTGCGCGACGAGTGTATCGACATCGATTGGGACGCCGTCTTAGGTGTCTGCGAGTACGTGGTCCGGCAACCGAGAGGGTCGGAGGGAGCTGCGGACTTCCTCTGGATGAGGAGCGCAGTCGCGTCTCTCATGGCCACAGCCGTGTCGAACCAGGCCTTCGTCACTGAATTCGGTAACCGCATTCTGGAGGTGCTTGCGATCCTCACCGACGACCCTCAGCCAACTCCTGAGTACGAAGAGACATACGGCGGGACAAACATGGATCCCCTAACGCTTTCCCTCAACACCATTCGCTCGGTCGCAGTCCGTGGCGTTGTTCGACTCTTCCTCACGAACTGCGATCTTGCGCAACCTGTCGAAAGGATTCATGAACGGTCGCTGGAGCTCCTCGACCAGCATGTGGGCACAGATGCGGACCCAAGCCTTGCGGTGCAAGCCGTCTTCGGAGAACACCTCGGGCGGCTGATCAGTAAGGCACCTACTGAATGGCTGGGTGAACGGATTGTTCGCTCACTCGGCAGCCCGACCACCGTCTTGTCGACAACCGCGACGCCGGGAGCAGACACCGTCTGGTCAGTGATGCTCGCGACCTACCACCCGAAATCATGGATTGTCGAGTCAATGTCGAAGTACCTCTCGCAACGAATCGACGCCGTTGGTTCCGAACGTTCTGAGGTCGTCGGTTGGATACAAGAGCGCAACCCCGCACAGTTGCTCGGTGATTGGCTCGTGATTCTCTTCGTGCAAGGTCCGATCAACGGCCCTTCCAACGATGATGGCTTTCTCAGCGATGGCTTTCTCAGCCGTTTCTTCCATAATGCCGATCCCGAACTCTGCGCCCAGGTGCTTGAGCAGCTTGGGTGGGCGCTCGGCCGTTCTGAAGGCGTTCCGCCTGAGCCGCTCACCCGCGCGAAAGAACTCTGGAGTTGGCGAGCCCTGACAGCGCAGTCCGATAAAACGCGTGCGCCCGAGTTGAGCGGCTTCGCTGTCTGGATAAGAACTGGGCATTTTCCAGACGACTGGTGGATGAGTGAGCTTCTGCGTGCCGTCGACATAACGAAGCTCAGGCTTCATCTTGGTCTGGGAGAGGCGCTCGCCGATGCAACGGTAGCAGGCCGAGTCCCCCAGGCGCTGAAAATAGCGAAGGCCCTCCTCACCGATTCGTCCGGCTTCGGATCGTACGAGTCATACGAGTCGTACGATCTGATGGAGCACCTGCCGACGATCCTGGCGTACGCACTTCGGCACGACGACGACGATGTGCGATCGTCTGCTTCATCTCTGATGGACGCTCTAGGTCGCAAAGGTCACCTTGCTCTGGCCGACCAGGTAGCTGCTGCGCAGGCCAGGCTCTAACGGAGGCATTGCCCCCCGGGAAACGAGCCGCTACTCGGAATCACCCTACCGCGAGGCATTCTCACCACTTGCGGCCCAGTCGCTCCAGCAGCCCAGCCGGCTCACCAGGCACTCCCTCCTCTCTGACGAAATGAGTTCGTTCGCGTCGTCGCCGCTTCCCAGGCGTTCACGCGGACGAGGTTTCCGGCGCTACGACAGCTCGGTCGGCCGCCGTCATTCCCATAGAATCCTTGGAATATTCGATTGGGGATAATGGTGCCGCTTCCGGGAGGGCCGTCCGACAAGGCGGGCAATAGCTACGAACGACGCTGGACAGTGTTTGCGGCGATTGACCTACTAGACGGCACCGCCGAGCTTCTTCGCATTGAAGTGCCTGGGGACGAGGGTGTCGGTTCCGAATTTCGCCTAACGACCGACAGAGGCCCAGAGTGGCATCAGGCGAAGCGGCAAAGATCATCCGGTCCGTGGACCATATACGCCCTCGTGGCCGAGAGTGTTGTACAGCCGTGGCAAGCGAATCTCGCACGTGGAGAACACTGCGTGTTTGTTTCCTCCACGAGCGCCGACGAACTCCGCGAGCTCACCGAGCGTGCTCAATCTGCGCAGAACTGGAACGAGTTCAACGACCAGTTCCTCAAAGCACAAGGGGTCCGCGATAACTACGACCGGCTCCGCCGCTCATGGGATGATCCACCCGATGATTCGGTCTTCAAGCTATTGCAGAATATTCGGGTGAGCACCATCGGTGAGTTTGACCTCGTTCGATGGATCGATCACCGCTTGAAGTCGATTTGCGGCGGCGCCGATCCATCGACCGTGGCGGCCGTACTCGGTCAGATGATGGACGACTCTGTCCACCGGGAGATATCCGCCGAAGACGTATGGCTATACCTCGGCCGACATGGGATTACACCGCTCAACCTTGGCGAGGATGCCGTGCTCCTCAAAAAGGTCGCGCGTACCGCCTCGACCTTTCTCACACGAACGACGCCTCTGCTCATCGGAGGCAAAGAGATCGAGCGATCCGAGGCAAGAATTGCTATTGAGCACACAAACACAGTTGGAAGAGTCGTCCTAGCGGGCGCCGCCGGATCGGGAAAGACCGCCATCACCGCTCAGGTGGTTGCGCTTGCACTCGCAGAGGGGTGGCCTGTACTAGTGCTCTCGGCAGACCGACTGCCGGAGGCCGCGACGGCCGCACAACTCGGCCACAAGATTGGCTTGCCTGGGTCTCCGAGCACCGTCCTCGCCGGAGTGTCGAAGGGGGAACGCGCTCTACTCGTCATCGATCAGCTCGACGCGCTGAGCGTGGTCTCTGGCCGTAATTCCGAGAGGATAGATCTTGTTGACGAGCTTCTCGCCGAGGCAACAAGCTTTCCGAATGTGAGAGTCGTTCTCGCATGTCGACAGTTCGACATCAACAACGATCGCACTCTGCGGGCACTCACTCAAGGCGACGACGCAACAACCGTCTCCATCGGAGCGCTCTCCGATGAACAGATCCGCTCAGCGTTGAAGGCCGCTGGACTTTCCACGCATCTCTCAGACCCCTTGATGAAGCTGCTGTCTTTGCCGCTTCACACTGCCCTCTACATCGAACTCGCTACCTCCGGCGCGTCCGACCTCGGTTCAGTGATCACTCTGTCTCAGCTCTACGACAGGTACTGGACCGCGAAGAGGGCGGCCTGCCGCGATACTCGCAGCGGCCAAGACGACTGGACCATGGTGATCGACCGCCTAGTCGATCGGATGAGCAAGTTCCGAGAGCTAGCCGCACCCATCGCTCTCCTCGATGACCTCGACCACCAGGTCAGCGTGATGCTTTCCGAGGGCGTGCTAGTTGCGGCTGACGGCCAAGTCGGGCTCTTCCACGAAACGTTCTTTGACTACTGTTTCGCACGACAGTTCCTGCGCTCGGGATCAACAGTGGAGACACTGCTGACGGGCTCCGATCAGGATTTGTTCCGTCGCGCTCAAGTCCGGCAGCTTCTGATGTACGAGAGAGCGGTCGACGTCTCTACCTACCTCGCTGATTTCGCCTGGATCGTGCAGTCCTCGGATGTCCGGATCCACATCAAGGCGTTGGTCATCTCGCTTCTCGAAACAGTCGATGAGCCATTGACCGCCGAGTGGGCGGCAGTGAGCGCAATTGCTGCCGACCAGGATTCGCCGCTACACCCCTATCTCTGGCAGGCAATCCGATCGAATCCCTCGTGGTTCTCAGTCTTGGACGAGCTTGGCGTCTGGGCCGCGATGCTGCAGGAGGAGTCGGAAGTCGTTGATCACGCATTATGGGTCTTGAGTGGTATTGCCGGTGAACACGGGGGTCGCCTTCGAGAGCTGCTGCTCAACTTGTCACCTGATGCCTGGCAACGATGTCGGCGCGGGTTCCTGATGATGGCCGGTGTCCATCGCTCCCATGAATTGTTCGAGTTGTTGAAAGACGCCGTGCGTGAAGGAGACTTCGACGACCATCGTGGCGGGTTATCGGTACTCTTCCATCGGCTCGCCAAAGCCCAAGCTCGATGGGGAGCCGAGCTACTAGGCGAAGTCTCCAGACGTTCAAGCGATTCCAATGGGCCTTCCTCCATATTCGACCCAGATCAACGCCACTCGTCGGGCGTACGCTATCTCAAGGATGAAGTTCGCTCGATCGCGACATCTGCATCGAGCGAGTACCTACATCAGCTCCTGCCTGAGCTGGTAAGGGCAATGAAACAGAACAGTCGCCCAGACTGGTCGTCCACCGAATTGGTTGCAGACGCTCTCTGGAGTCATCGCACCTTCCGGGCCGACAGCGCCCTCAGCGACAACCTTTTTTCCGGGGCGGAAACCGCCCTTGGCGCTCTCGCCAAGTCGGCACCGGATGAAGTCGCCCCGCACCTCGATCTGCTGCGGAAACTCCCGTACGAGGCTGCCGCAATTCTCCTCGCAAAAGGCTACGCCGGCAACCCTGCGCACTTCGCCGACGACGCGATCGCTTGGCTTGATGAGACGCCCGGCGCGAGGTATCTCGGCTATTCCGATGCTCCGGCTTGGCTCTCGCGTGAGCTGATCGAGGCGGTCTCCTCTGCTTGCTCTAGCACTGCGCTCGAGCGCCTGGTCGATTCGTTGCTGTCCTTCACTCCACCGCACGAGCGGACGTACGGAACCATTCGGCATCGGGAAAACACCGAACTGTGCCTACTCAATGGCCTCAAAATGGACCGACGCCCACCGCGGGCCACGAGGAGGCTGGAAGAACTCCGTCGAAAATTCGACATTGACGACGTCTCGCCACCAAGGAGGATCACGGGTGTCGTGTCCCCGTCAATTCCGCAGGAGCGAGCCGAACTCATGACCGACGACCAGTGGCGGGGGGCATTCGCCCGCGACTACTCTGCCGACAGCGACTGGAACGGCGGAAAGCTGGTGGGCGACTCTGGGACGCAGGCACAAGTGCTTGAGTCAGTGACCAAGAAGGACCCAACCAGGTTTGCTCGACTGCTGCTCACGCTGGACTCGGACACCGAAAACGCCTACGTCAGCGCGATTCTGCGCGGCCTTCGTGATTCCCGGCTCGACGGTGACTTGCTCCTGTCGGTCTGCAGACACGGAGCGGCTATTGCTTCGAGTGAACCGAACCGGTGGCTCATTTATCTCATCGAGGGCCATGCCGCTGACACGCTGGATGACGAGTTGATAGAAATCGTCGCACAGATTGCGATGAACGATCCTGACCCCGAGAACTCAAACGGGGGCGAGAAGCAAGCCGGGCGCGACCTTGATTTCACTGCTCTGAACAGTACGCGTGGAGTGGCGGCCCTCTGCATTTCTCACCTGCTCAACAAGGATCCCGGCCGCCTCGCCAATCTGGAGACCGCGCTACAGGCCCTCGTTATCGACCCCGCACATGAGGTACGCGCAGCCGCGGTCGGAGCCCTCGCTGCCGTCCTCGAAGCCGACTCTGCGTTAGCGATGGAACTCTTCGATGCTGCGATTGAGAACGCGCCAGAGGAACTACACGGCAGCCAGTACGTCACTCACTTCTTGAACGACGCAGTGCGCACAGGTCGGTATTCGAGCCTCGACACCAGAATCCAGGCGATGGTCGGACTTTCTGACGAACGCGCGCGACAAACGGCAGCTGGCTTGATTGCATTGGCCTCGTTTCAAGATCCGGCCGTGGACCCCGACGCTGACCTCGTGCTGCAACATGATGACCCGATCGTCAGGGCAGCCGCCGTCGGAGTCTTTGCGAACAACATCACCTACGCCCCTCGTCGAAGCCGGAGCATCGATGTCGTTGCCGCAGCTTTCAAGGACAGCGCTGAGAGCGTTCGAGATGAAGCGTCCCGAGCGTTCTACCAACTCGACGGCGAACCACTGGGCGATTACTCGCAAATGATCGCAGCGTTCGCCAGTAGCGAGGCACTTGCTGATGGAGCAGCGGCGGTGCTCCACTCGCTGGAATCGTCAAGACAGCCCCTCCCAATCGTCGTGCTCGATGTTTGCGAGGCCATCGTGTTACTTCATAGATCAGAGATCAGCGACATCCGAACGGCTGCAGCCGGCGACGTCAACTACGTCGTGAAGCTGGTTCTTCGAATGAATGCCCAGTACGACACGGCTGACGTGCGCCGTCGATGCCTCGACTTGGTGGACGAACTAGTTTCTCTGCGTGCCTACGGAATCGATGAAGACCTGAACGCAATCGAACGGTGAAGCGATCTGTGCTGACCGAACCTCGTGGGCTACCGATAGCAGCAGCCCTCGCTTCCTTGGCGAGCCGGACGCCCGGCGTATTGCTGAACTTCTGACCACCGGTCGCCGAACGACGAAAGTCTGTCGTGCTGACACATCGCGGACAAGCGGCCGATTCCGGCGATTTCGCCCGAGCCGAAAAAGCCGTTGACCAAGGCGTTTGCCCTGGTCATCTAGTGTCGGAAGGGGAACTTGAACCCAAAGTACACGCGCACCCTGAAACATCGAATTGGCCGCTGCGTAGGCGTTTCGCCTGGTCAAGGCCTCAAACGGTCCTCCACTCAGACAAGACGCCCAAGCGGCGACCGAGGCGAAACGGGTGAGCGACGGCCGCGCCACTGCCAGTGGGTTCGGGCGTCACAGTCCATCGCCATACTGAGAGTGAGTGCCGAGGCACGGCCAGCCAGGTCGGTGTGGTGGCTGACGTCCAATGCAAATTCGTTGGCAACAGCAAGCCAGCCCGAACTTGACTACTCGAAGGAGCTTTACCGAGGAGCACATGGGACGAAAGAGCCGGAAGAAAAGAGAACGTCGAGAACGAGAGGCGAACAGCCCCGTTTCGCGCGTGCTCCACGACTTGTCCACCCCGACAGTCTTCCCGCTGCTCGAAGCGGCATCCGTTTCTCCCGCAGCCGCCCATCGCGGCCCGTCCATCGCTTCCCTCTTCCACACCGCGGTCCAGCGCCGCAACGCAGAAGGGCGCCCCGCAATCGCATCGGACCTTCCGACTCTCGTCGACGCTGTGAGCGCAGAGCACGACGGAGCGATGGCAATGCTCAAGGACTTCCAACCCTACGACACTCGCTCTGAGGTATTGGTCCGATGGGGCACCGACCTCTTCAGAATGATTCCAGGCTTGCTTGAACGACCAACCGCGATGGTCAACCAACACAATCTGCTGGCGACGGCGATCGACGGGTTCCTCGTCGGTGAACTCGGGTTCGGGCTTCGAGACGTCGGCGAAGTCATCCTCCGTCGACTTGATGCGGCCGCCACACGTCTCGCTCCGCACTGGAACGAGGATCCTGCGGCCACTGTTGGCTCGCACCCGGGCATCTCCGCCGAGGAACTCACTGCGGCAGCGTCGCTTCCATCGCTGGCCGACGTGACCAGTGCATGCACGAACCTGGATCGCGCCCGAGCAGCAGCGAAGCGATTCGTCCTGTCGGCGAGCAAGCTCTCATTAGATCCGTCTCACCCCGTAGCCACCTTCGGGCCCGCAATCGCGGTAGAAACCGGCCCGCAGACGGTCTGGCTCCCATCGGGAATCCTGGTGGAGGCGCTGCCCGCCATCGGAACACATCTCGCAGAGTTGGCCGCTGGCAGGAGCAGCCGGACCATTGATAAGTACGCCGGCACCATCGGGAATCACATCGGACGTCTACTGAAGGGTTCGGGACACCACATCACGGGACCGGTCCGGGTGGGCACCGGCATCCCCATTCACTCCCTCGTCATGTTTAACGACAGGCTGATCCTCGCGCTCGACGTCGCAGCGGGACTGACTCCGTCGGCGATCCGGACACGGCTGGACGAAGGGGCGCAGGCTCTGGCCGAGATCCAACCAGGAGCCGAGGTAAGAAACCTGGCGACATCCTGGCGGATCCCGGCCGACGCCAAGATCACTCGCCTTCAAGTCGTGGCCGGACCGATGCACGGTTCTCCGCTCAGCTCGCACGGACCGATAATGACCGTGGAGGACCTCGAGTGGATCCTCTATTCCTCGCAGCGCTCCAGCGTGGACCTCTGGTATTTCGTCCAGGATCTGCACGACCCGGGCGGGATCGGGTCGATGTGCGCCTGGGATCTCATCGACCAATGGGAGGTGTGGAAGCCGCAGAAGGGCTTTTACCGAGGCGGTATGCCCGTCACGTCGATGATGTTCGCCCCACACGCCGCCGTCGCCGAGTGGCAGGAAGCCGCAGCTGCGGCGCCGACCGAGCGGGCCCTTCATCGGTTGAGCTTGCCACCGTTGCGAAGCTGGCCGTTCGTTGCGCTCGACCACCGCAGTGGCACCGAGGTCGGAGACATGCAGACCGATCGCCTCTACGAGATCTTGCCGTGGTCTGTTCCGGTCGCCATCGCCAAGGTGGACCCGAACGGACCCTCGAAGCACTTCTCGACCCTCTGTAGTCTCGCGGTCGGAATGGCCTGGAAGATTGGACACAGCGCCGACGTGTTCATGATCGCAGCACAAGCATCGGGATTGAGCTCAGTCCGAATCGAGTTCGAGTATCAGACTCGCACCACCGGGCCGCCACTCACGACTGAGCATTGCGGGAATGGCGTCTTGACGATCGGGTGGGACGAGCGGCTCCAACAGTCGCTCGCCGAGAACTCCTTCGCGATTGAGACGCTCTGCGGCGAGTCTGTCGCAGAGGTCTTCACTGACGGGGCGCAGGCTCCGTTCGTCGCCGCATGGAAATCGGCACCTCCCGGAGTCCGAATCGACGGCTTCTCAGTGCGGCAACAGGCCCAACGGCTCCCCAAAGCGATGGAGGTCCACGAGGCGATTCGAACCGGCGCGCTTCGGCGGCTCGGCGAGCACCTCGCCGCTGAGCAAGTTGAACCGTCGCGGCTTGAGGGCACCAAAGCCACCAGTTTCGAGAGTCACACCGTGTTCCCCTGGCTTCTTGGCGAGTTCCACAAGTCGATTGCGCAGCTAGGGGCCGACGATCTTCTCAGGTTTGCCCTCTGTCAACTCGAGTGCTCGAACCACCAGCGGTTCATGGTCGACAAGCACTTGTCGTGGGAACGCGGCTTCCCAGTACAAGTTGGGGACGACGGTGGAGAGCGGCGAAGGCGGATCACTCGCTCCACACGCTCCATCTCGTTCGTCGTTGAGGAAGTACTTGCGCATCCGCCCGCAGGAGACGTCCCTGCTGACGATCTTTCGTGGATCGAGGCGCTCGCATTCGCAGAGCTCTGCATCGAGTCGTGCTTCCGCAGCAATGCGATCCACTTCCAACTCACACGCACGGCCGTCGAGATCTCTGACCTGTACGAAGTCAACGTCGTGTACTCGGACGATCCGACCGACGTCGACGTGAAGGCGTACGGCGACGCCCGATCGGCGCACATGTTGCCTGCTGGCATGCCGATTTCGACCGACCAGCAAGTCGAGGACGATGCTGAGGGCTCCGAACCCCGCCCGGTGATCGAGTTGATACCGGAGCTCGCTGCGATCGACACGGCGCTGAGGTCCAGCCTTGGCTTTGGCATTGATGCCCTCAGGGGGGTCCTGAACGTGGCCACCCAGTACGACGCCTCGCGTGACGCACCAGCGACTGTTGCTACGCCCGATCTATTCGTCCGGGAGTGCACCGATCTGGCAGTCGGTGCGACCATCGACGAATACAAAGCGGCCCTTGACTGGCTGACCTTGCGTGGGAAAGACCTCGCCACCGACGTAATCCCGCACTGGAAGATCGAGAGCCGGGCGAAGCGGATCACCACGAGCCCCTTCGTCCAAACCAACAAGGGCATCTGGGTACTGCCGTGGACCGCCGAGTCCACGCTAAAGATCCTCTCCAACTATCTCAGCGATGGCCGCCTGCCTTGGCCGGACACAGTCCTACCCAAAGAAGTGAGGCAGTCACCAGATCGATATCGACAAGGCCGGAACCGCGAAGTCGAGAAGGACTGCGTAGCGGCGCTGTCTGACCGTGGCCTGATCGTGCAAGGCACCCTCAAGCCTGAGAAGGCCCACCACTACGGAATCGACAGCCTCACTGGAGAGATCGACTCTCTGTGCCTCGACCCGGCTCGC
>Ga0209633_10005815_pt1 | contig 10712 bp, 10 predicted proteins | sample Cruoilmetagenom1_FD_187290 | JGI IMG/M metagenome (GOLD analysis project Ga0209633, IMG submission 187290) | Oil polluted marine microbial communities from Coal Oil Point, Santa Barbara, California, USA - Sample 1 (SPAdes) (version 2) | ecosystem: Environmental > Aquatic > Marine > Oil seeps ... | reverse complement strand
GGTCATGAACACACTGTTTGGCCAGCCGGAGCTGCCAGTCAGGGTTGATGTGACGATGACGAATTGCTCGTCCAGATCGGGGCGGCGCTCGCGGTCGATTTTGATGTTGATGAAGTGCTCGTTCATAAAGGCGGCGATGGCGGTGTCCTCGAAACTTTCGTCCTTCATCACATGGCACCAATGGCAGGATGCATAGCCGACCGAGACGAAAATCATTTTGTTTTCCCTGCGGGCTTTTTCCAATGCCTCGTCGCCCCACGGGTACCAGTCGACGGGGTTGCCTGCGTGCTGCTGCAGGTAGAGTGAGGACTCACCTGCCAGCCGATTTTCGGCGCGGACTTGGCTGGCGATCAGGGCCAGAATGAGGGCTGTGATGAGGCGCATAATTGGGTCCCGAAATGGTGTTTTTTAGTAGCATAGCGGGGGGCGGGAGCGATGTCAGGTGACGTTTGGGTGAGGAGCGAAATGCGGTATATGAAAACCATATGACTCGCATATGAATTCCATATGAGCTTTTGACAGCCTTTGTTCACACGCTGGTCCGGCATTTTGCAAAAATGCCAGCGCCCGACCGCCCCAAGGCGGGCGCTTTTGCTAGGGTGGGTTTTAAGGAAAGGTTTGTGGAGTCATGGATGTTGTGATCTTGGTGACGCCGCACCCTGCGCCCACCCGGTCGGGCGCTGACATTTTTGCAAAATGGGGTGGGGTGTTTGAGTGGGGTTTTGCCGATTGGACTTATGGCCCACATATTGCTATCCATTCCACTATAGGTAGATGGATTTTAACTATGGTTGAGAGAAATAGAGAGGGCGCCCTTACCTCTGAAGAGAAGAGAATTGTAAAAACATTGCTCAATAAGGGCAAAAGAAATCAAGATATTCAGGCGCTAATAAATACAGGTCGGAAGGCCACGATCAATAGTGCTCGAATAACTGAGGTAAAACAAAACACCGCTATTCGCCCAGCAAAGCAAGAAGGTGTAGAGTTCTTCTACGCACGAAAAAGAAGCTATGACCCGCAGACGGGACTCAATCTTTATGATGATGAACGACTGATCCGATCAAGAGAAGCGATGCTGTTGGCTGTGCAGGTATTTAATAGCCCAACTCTGCGATTCAAAACTGAAGTGTTCTCGGTTTTCGCCAACATTGCTTGGACATACCTTTTGCACGAACATTATTCTCGAGCTGGTGTGAAACTTATTCAAGAAGACGGTCGTTCCTTACTATTGGGCAAGATGCTGAAACGGGGCGATTGCCCACTGTCACAAGGAATTAAAGATAACCTTGGGAGCATTAAGAAAATTCGAGATGAGGTTGAGCACCTTCTTTTGAGAAAAGCAGATATGAAATTCCTTTCAATTTTTCAGGCATGTTGTTTGAATTTTGACAAAGTGCTTTGCGAATTATTTGGTGAAGAGACAACACTTAAGAATGACCTTTCTTTTTCACTCCAATTTGCGAAAATGGATTTCGACCAACTTGTTGATGTCCAGAGCTATGATATCCCACCTGAAATTGAAGTGTTGGATCAAGCACTTGAAAAAGAGCTAGGTGACGAAAGACTGGGGGATATGGAGTATCGTTTTCGAGTGGTTTACACTTTTGAAAATGCAACGAAGTCGAAGTCTCATTTGAAGTTTTTACATCCTAATGATGAAGGTGCTGACGAAGTAAAAAATGTGCTTATCAAGCATGAAATTTCAGATAAGCTTTACCCGCATAAGCCGTCAATTGCAGCGAGATTGATTGCTGAAAAGTCAGGCAAGACGTTTACACAAAACAACCATACGCAAGCATGGAAAAAGTTTGATGCAAGGCCAAATAAAATGGTAGCGGAACCGCAAAACACAAACAAAGACTATTGCATCTATCATGTGGCCCACAAGGATTACACCTACTCTGATAAATGGGTGGATTTTATTGCTAGCTACATTTCAAACGACCAAAATTATGATGAGCTAAAGGCATTCAAAAAAGGTGGTAGATAGGCAAGGGTAACGCCACTCAAACAATCTTACCCCACAAATCATACTCTCCCGCCTCATCCACTTCCACCGTCACAATATCCCCGACCTTAACCCCCTCAAACCCTTCATCAATGAACAGGTTCCCGTCGATTTCGGGCGCGTCGGCCATGGTGCGGCAGGTGGCGGCGTCTTCATCCACCTCGTCGACAATCACATCCATCACCCGACCAACTTTGGCCTCCAGCTTGGCCTCGGAAATGCCTTGGGCTTTGATCATAAACCGCTCCCAGCGCTCTTGTTTGACCTCAGCCGCCACATGGTCGGGCAAAGCGTTGGAGCGCGCACCCGCCACGTTTTCGTATTGGAAGCAGCCGACGCGATCTAACTGCGCTTCGTCCATCCAATCGAGCAGGGTTTGGAACTCGGCTTCGGTTTCGCCGGGGTAGCCGACGATGAAGGTCGAGCGTAGGGTGATGTCGGGGCAGATGTCGCGCCATGCGGCGATTTCATCGAGGGTTTTGGCCCCCGTTGCAGGCCGCGCCATGCGCTTGATCACGTCGGGGTGGGCGTGTTGGAACGGGATGTCGAGGTAGGGCAGGATCAGCCCATCGGCCATCAAGGGGATCAAGTCGCGCACATGCGGGTAGGGGTAGACGTAGTGCAGCCGCACCCACGCGCCGAGCGAGCCCAGATCGCGGGCCAGATCGGTGATGTGGGCGCGGTGGCCTTTGGCCTCGGCATACTTCAGGTCCAGCCCGTAGGCCGAGGTGTCTTGGGAAATCACCAACAGTTCTTTGACGCCGGCGTCGACCAGCTTTTCAGCCTCGCGCATCACCGCATGTGCAGGGCGGGACGCAAGGCGGCCGCGCATGTCGGGGATGATGCAGAACTTGCATTTGTGGTTACAGCCCTCGGAAATCTTCAGGTAGCTGTAGTGGCGCGGGGTCAGCGAGACGCCGGAGGCAGGCAGCAGATCGACGAAGGGGTCGGGGCTGGGCGGTACGGCGGCATGCACGGCGTCCAGCACTTGTTCGTATTGATGCGGGCCGGTCACAGCAAGGATTTTGGGGTGATGTTCGCGGATGTAATCGGGTTCGGCCCCCAAACATCCCGTGACGATCACGCGGCCATTTGCCGTCAGCGCTTCGCCGATGGCGTCGAGGCTTTCGGCCTTGGCACTGTCCAGAAATCCGCAGGTGTTGACGATCACCGCGTCGGCCCCTGCGTAGTCGGGCGAGATGGCGTAACCTTCGGCGCGCAGACGGGTCAGGATGCGCTCGCTATCAACCAGCGCTTTGGGGCAGCCGAGGCTGACCATGCCGATGCGGGGTTGGCCGCTGCGCGCAGTTTCGGTGACGCGGGCTTTGGCAAGATCGGGGCGGAGGTTTGGGGGATTCTGGCTCATTTAGGTCGTATAAGGGATGGGGTGGGTTAGGGAAAGCAGGCTTGTTCGGTCGTCAGGTCAATTCATTCCTGTGGTGAGTTTACGGTTTTGAGGGGGCAAGCGTAGGGGGATTCAGCCTAGAGCTCTCTGCGGCTGCGCAATATTTGGTGTTATTGTGGGCGGTTTCGGGAATAATCCGGTATTCTATGCACGTATCGCGATAAAAGGAATTGACTCAGTTTCATACATATTCGAATGTTAACGGTAACATGATGGCCCACTCAATGCGGCCACGGTTTCGGGAGGATGACACATGAAAATCGAATACGGACAAAATATCCGCCGTTTGGGGGTCGCGCTGGGCGCCACAATGGTTTTAGCCGCGCCCGCGATGGCGACCGAGGGTATGTTTGCGCTGGGCTTCAGCACCAATCAACGGGCCATGGGCGGCACGGGTGTTGCTTATGGGTACGAGGCGATGTCGGCGGCAATTAACCCAGCCAATGCGGCTAATGTTGGGCGGCAATTCCAACTGGGGATGAATACCTTTAGCCCCAATCGCGGGTTTTTCAGGGGGGCTGTGGACAATGAGAGCGGGTCGAACTTTTTCCTGGCGCCAAACCTGTCCTATAATCACCCGCTAGCCAACGGAAATGTGTTCAACATTTCGGCATACGGCAATGGCGGTATGAACACCGACTATCCGATTGGCGCGCTGGGCCCGACACGGGTTGGCATTGATTTGAGCCAGTTGTTTATCTCGGCGACCTATGCAGGCGCGTCAGGGAACCTATCGTGGGGGATCGCGCCAACGTTGGCGATCCAGACCTTTAAGGGCACAGGGTTGGCCGGATTTGGTGTCACGGGTGTTGATCGTGATTGGTCCTATGGTGGCGGTTTGAAAGCCGGCATTACCTATAAAGCCTCGCCGACGCTGACCTTTGGTTTGTCGGGGCAAACCAAGATGTATATGTCGAAATTCGATGAATATGCCACGCTGTTCGAAGGCGGCGGCAGTTTTGACATTCCGGCCTCGATCACAGCGGGACTGGCGTGGAAGGCGCAGCCGAACCTGACCCTGATGGCGGATATCCGGCGAATATTCTATTCTGGAGTACCAGCGATTTCCAACTCGGGGGCCATTCCGTTGCCGCTTGGGTCTGTCGGAGGGCCGGGGTTTGGCTGGGATGATATCAATGTGTTGAAACTGGGGTTAGAGTATAAGGCCAATGATCGGATGACGTGGCGGGCGGGTTATGCCTATTCGGAAAATCCGCTTGGGCCTGAGGATGTTTACTTTGGCGTTTTGGCGCCGGGGGTGTCAAAGCATCATCTGACCGTTGGCGGAACCTATGCGTTTAACGAGAACAATTCGATTGATTTTGCATTGGAGTATTCCCCAAAGAGCCGGGTATCGGGGTTTGTGCCGGCTGGGCTGCCACCTGCGGCCGCACCTGGCAGCATTTACATGAGCCAAACCAGCATTTCTGTGGGCTGGACGCATAATTTCTAACGCTGGTTTGTTTTGGTTTGTTTGAAGGGGCGTCTTCGGGCGCCCCTTTGGCGTTTGAGTAGCGACAATTTGTGATGTGGAGTTTGCAGGGGGGCGTTGATATAGTTGATATCAGCCGCCAAATTAATCTGGCACAGCCGCCCCGAGATTAGATAAGGAAAACCCCATGACAGCCACCAGCCAATTTGATATTGTAATCATCGGTGCTGGCCCTGCGGGTCTGTCGCTGGCGCGTTCATTGTCTGGTACGGCGTTGCAGATCGCCATTGTCGAAATGCAATCCGAGACCATATTGGCCAACCCGCCAGAGGATGGTCGTGATATTGCGCTGACGCATACGTCGGAAAAGCTGATGCATGATTTGGGGATGTGGGCGCATGTTCCGCAAGATCAGATTGGCACCATTCGGGATGCCAAAGTGGTCAACGGCCAGTCGCCGTTTGCGCTGCATTTTGACAGCACCGGTAGTGGGGCCGATTATTTGGGGCGCATCGTGCCAAACCATTTGATCCGGCAATCCGCCTATAACGTGGTTAAGGATCAGGCAAATGTAACCCTGATTTGTGATAGCGAAGTCACCACGGTCGACACCAATTCAGCCGAGGGTCGTGTTGGTTTGAAAGATGGCACAGTGCTGCGCGCCCCGCTGGTTGTGGCGGCAGACAGCCGGTTCTCGGGGACGCGTCGCAAGATGGGTATTCCTGCCAACAGTTTGGATTTTGGTCGTGTGGTGATTGTATGCGAGATGGAGCATGAACTATCCCATGAAAACATTGCGACCGAGTGTTTCCACTTTGATCAGACGCTGGCGATTTTGCCGATGTATGGCAATAAATCGAGCGTTGTTGTGACCTTGCCAAGTGCGAATGCCGAGGCTGTAATGAATATGGAGCCGCAAGCTTTTGCCGATGATATTGCGCAGCGTTTTGGTGGTTCTCTTGGTAAAATGACACTGGTGACCAAACGCCATCCTTACCCATTGGTTGGCGTATTGGCCAAACAGTTCGTCGCCACGCGGTTTGCGCTGGTGGGGGATTCGGCGGTTGGCATGCATCCGGTGACGGCACATGGATTTAACTTGGGTCTGAGCGGTGCGAAATTACTGGCGGATCAGATCATCGAGGCCGAAAACAAGGGCACGGATATTGGCGCGACGGCGGGGTTGAAACGCTATGAGACGGCGCATCGCCGTGTTGTGTTGCCGCTCTATCATGGCACCAATGCGTTGGTGAAACTGTATACGGACACGTCCGTACCTGGACGAATTTTGCGCGACGCGGCGCTGCGGGTCGGTAGTTTTCTGCCGCCGGTGAAGAAGCGTATTTTGCATCAGCTGACCCACATTGAGCGCCACGCTAGATAATTCAGTTGTCGATGGGCTGAATGGGGATTCAAATCGGAAACAAATTGCGCTAGATGTGAAAACAAGGTTTGTTTTTCACGGGAGAAATGCTGTGCGTTTGTTACTTCGGTTCATCCTTGTTCTAGTTGCGCTGGTTGTTGTGGCTGTGGCCGCATTGCTGTTGATGCCAGGTGACAAAATTGCCCAGTTTGCCGAAGAACAGTTCGAAGAGGCCACGGGGCGCGCCATAACGATTGGTGGCGATGTGCGCACGTCAATCTATCCGGTTTTGGGGGTGAACACGGGGACGATCACCATTGCCAACGCTAGTTGGTCCGATGCGGGGCCGATGTTGCAGGCCGACGGGATGAGCATCGGGGTTGATCTGATGGCCTTGTTAAATGGCGATGTGAAGATCAAAAAAGTTGAGGTGATTGCGCCCAAGATCCTGCTGGAAGTGGCAAAGGATGGACGCGCCAATTGGGACATGGCCAGCGGTGGTAGTGCGGCGTCCAGCGGGGCGGCGGAGGTTGGCGGCATTCCGGTTTTCTCCTTGGGGCGCGGTGTGGTCCGTGGTGCAAAGCTAACCTTTATTGATCATACGCTTGGTGAGAAATTCGTTCTGAATGATATGGATGGCGAGTTGCGTTTGCCCGCGTTTACGGGCCCTGCAGATATGTCCTTGTCCGCGCGCCTGAATGGCCAGGCGATCACTGCGACGGGTGTTGTCGCGGCGTTTGACACCTTTTTGAGCGGGGCTGTGGGCAAAGTGTCGACCGCCGTGAAAATAGGCGGCAGCACGGTTGAATTTGACGGTAAAGGCGGGTTTTCACCCTTGGCGGTGGATGGCAATGTGACGGCGGATCTGGCCGATATGGGTGCGCTGTTTGGAGCCATCAACATGGCCGCGCCGGATTTGCCCAAAGGCATGGGACGGGTCGCGCATGTCACCGGCAAGATCACTTACACAACCAAGGGCACGGCGCATTTGCGTGATGGGGTAATCACGCTGGACCAAAACGTGTTTTCGGGTGGTGCTGATGTGTTCATGGATGGCGAGCGCCCACGTCTAAAGGCGAATATGAGCGCCAATGCGTTGGACTTTTCGGTGTTAGCGGCCAGTGTGGATGACAGTGGGCAAAGCGTTGAAACAGCGCAAGGTTGGTCAACGGATGTGATTGATGTCAGTGGCTTGGGCGCGCTGGATGCAGATGTTACGCTGGTGGCAAAATCAATCAATCTGGGCACCGTACAATTGGGGCAATCCAGCGTGAACGCCAAACTGGACCGCTCGCGCGTGGTGTTCAGCTTGAATAAGGTCGAAACCTACAAGGGCACCATCAAGGGCAAGTTTGTGGTGAACGGGCGCGGTGGCTTGTCGGTGGGTGGCGATCTGACGGCCTCGGGTTTGGCGATGTCGCCGCTGTTGCGCGATCTGGCGGACTATGAGCGGTTGGTCGGGGTTGGCGATATGCACCTGAAGTTTTTGGGTGTTGGCAATACGATGGATGCGATCATGCACAGCTTGTCTGGGGATGGGTCTTTCAAGCTGGGGCAGGGCGAGATTTTGGGGCTTGATCTGGTTGGGATGCTGCGCAATTTGGATGCTTCCTATCGGGGGGACGGGCAAAAGACGGTGTTCAATTCGATCGGGGCCAGTTTCACCATGAAGGATGGTGTGTTGCACAATGAGGATTTGGCCTTTGTCGCGCCATTGGCCAAGGCGCTGGGGGCTGGCGACATTGGAATTGGGACGCAAACATTGAAATACCGCGTTAATCCGGTGGCGTTGGCCGCGGCGGATGGGACGGGCGGGATTTCGGTGCCGGTGCTGATTTCGGGCACTTGGGCTGATCCAAAGTTCCGGCCAGATTTGCAGGCGTTGATTGATCAAAACCTGGCTGAGGAAAAGGCGGCGCTGGAGGCGAAAATCGCGGCTGAGAAAGCGGCAGCGGAGGCGCGGTTGCAGGCCGAGAAGGCAAAGATCGAAGCGCGTTTAGCGGCTGAAAAGGCGAAAGCCTTGCAGCGGGCGCAAGAGGTGTTGGATGTTGAGGTTGAAGATGGCGAAACCTTGGAAGACGCGGCGCAACGAAAGGTCGAAGAAGAAGCCAAGCGCGGGTTGTTGAAACTGCTGGGCAGTGACTAGCATAGGGCGCGGGGTTTGCAGGTAAGGAGCGTTAGGTTCGGATTGATCTGCGTATCAAAATGTGGCGTTTTTGACGGCGGGCCTGGAATCCGATCTATTAGAAAATGCAATTATAACAAGGGCTAATTCTGCACTTTCTCTTCAGTTAACATTTCCACTATTCCGGAATAGTGGTTCTTTTTCGCGCCCTCATTAACTCCCACAAAACAAATGCGACTTTTCAACCCCTTGCGGCCGGATGTGCGGCTGGTTATCTACAGCACATGCTTCGCTTTATAACCGCCTTTTCCCTTTCGCTGACGCTGGCTCTGACCAGCTACAGCATGGCTGTGGCGCGCGGTCAAAGCTCTGATATCGGCACTGATATGGTGATTTGCACGGGCGTTGGTATGATCACCATGACCATTGGTGCTGATGGCGAACCCGTTGAAACCGCCCATGTTTGTCCTGATGCGATGTCGATCTTTGGGACGGTGATATTGGTGCAGGAAATGCCTGTCCAGATGGTCACTCTGCAATGGCGCACCACCGTACCAGAGACCGTGATCGGACAGCCGCAAGAAACCCTTGCCCCCTTGGCGCGTGGGCCCCCCTTGGTCATTTGAACCTTTCCTAAAACTTCAAACGAAAACTCAAAAACCAAGGAGACTGATATGTCTTTTACGAAAACACTTGTGGCCACAGCTGTGGCTTTCACCCTTGCCATCCCTGCTTTTGCTGGCGAAATCATGATCCAAGACCCTTACAGCCGCTCGGCCGGTCCAAACGCCAAAACGGGTGCTGCGTTTTTTGGCATCATGAACCACAGTGATAAAGATGACCGCCTGATTGCGGCGACGTCTGACATCGCCAAAAGAGTAGAGCTGCACACGCATATTGAAACCGCCGATGGCGTGATGCAGATGCGCGAAGTCGAGGATGGATTTCCCGTTGAAGCTGGTGGCATGCACATGCTGCAACGCGGTGGTGATCATGTGATGTTCATGGGGCTGAACCAGCCATTGGTGCAGGGCGAAAAGGTGACCGTGACTTTGACGTTCGAGCATGCCGGCGACATCACGGTTGATATTCCCGTCGATCTGGAACGCAAGCCAGCCGAGGGCATGATGAAGATGGAACACGCGATGCCCAAAACCACGGACTAACGCGTCACTACACTATAGCCCCGAAGCCCGCGTCCATCACACTGGTCGCGGGTTTTTTTGTGGGGTAGGGTTGGGGAAATAGTAAAGAGGCATCTATGACCACCCGTATCCTGTTCGTTTGTCTTGGCAACATCTGCCGCTCTCCCGCTGCCGAAGCGGTGTTTAGTTCGTTGAGTAAACAGGCTGGACTAGACGTGAGTTTGGATAGTGCTGGCACAGCAGGCTATCACATTGGCAAGGCCCCCTATGCGCCCATGCAAGACGCGGCGTCGGCGCGCGGGTATGATCTGTCCGAACTGCGCGCCCGTCAGTTCTCGGCGGCTGATTTCGACGATTTTGATCTGCTGATTGGGATGGACATGGACAACGTCGCGGATATGAAAACCAAGCGTCCGAACGGGAATACGACGCCAATCCGCTTGTTCACCGACTACACATCTGACAGCAAAGCCAGCGACATCCCTGATCCATATTTCACCCGCGATTATGAGGGCGCGTTGACGTTGATTGAGGAGGCTAGTGCGGGGTTGATTTCGTGGCTGGAGAAGGAAGTGGCGGTATGAAAGAACTCGTTAGAAAGGTGGCCGTGACCACCAATCGAATAGTTGATAAATGTGAAGCAACAGGGGAGTTCACCTTCATACTCCCGGCACTTTTGCTCCGTGGGTGAATTCGGGTTAGCCTTTGATGGACTATATCGGTTTGTAGAGGGAAACCTTAAGTTCAAGGCAGAATTAGGGGGTGACTATTGATGGCAAAAGAGGTGCTTTGTGCAGGCAAAGATTTATCACGTCTCCCTATTTTCGATTGGGAGAGCTGACATACGGCCAGCGGGTCGTAACTATTTTTCCAACTTAACTCCCGCAAATCGCCGCTGCAGTTGAGCCAAACTCTTTGTAGCGCTTCCAGAAGGCTTCTTTGCGGGCGTTGTCTGATTGGCGCACGTCCTGAGCCATTTGCGGATCCTTGAAAAACTTGGCGGCCAAGGTTCGATCGCTGCGGGTCAGCACACGATTTGCGGTCTTTTGGATGCAACGGCACAGGGGGCGTGATGCGGCAGGCCGGTCCGATTTCATACAAGCGCGCTGGATTTTACCAGCGGCGTTGGCGGTGGGGGCCGTTGTGGGAAGTGTCAGGGCGGCAATAAATACTGCCAATAGAATGTGTTTCATGGTGCTTGCCTCTTGCCAAATGGGTGCCTCGATTGTTCGAG